>Ga0255782_10002001_pt1 | contig 16894 bp, 16 predicted proteins | sample 101ome_26_FD_179980 | JGI IMG/M metagenome (GOLD analysis project Ga0255782, IMG submission 179980) | Coastal salt marsh microbial communities from the Groves Creek Marsh, Skidaway Island, Georgia - 101408AT metaG (version 2) | ecosystem: Environmental > Aquatic > Marine > Intertidal zone >...
CTTGGTTCAAAACATGGATATGGCTTTCTAGAGCCCTGTTTTTTTAAAAATAAAACAACTGTTTATTTTTTTGAAAACGTTGCAAAGAGATTTTAACAGTTCTGTGGAGGGAAAGGATCAAATTTAAGGATCTATTGTTTTATCCTAATCCGTTCAAATTCAACAGAAAGGGGAAGATTGGGCGATTTTTTTTTTTGAAATTATTTTTATTGTAGCTTTCGTTTAAGGAGAGAGAAATTGCACGAATTCTCACCGAATTGAGGAACCAAAAGCTTAGATGAAAGAAGCACAAACGATATTAAAAAAAACCTATTTTGAAAATGGTCAACTTCGTTCTGAAGGCATCATCCTTTTGGGAGAGAAACACGGTGAATGGCGGTATTATTTTGAGACGGGCATAGTTAAATTGATAACGTCCTTTGTGAAAGGAATCAAAGAAGGAAAAACCTATTGGTTTCATCCCAATGGAATGATTGGATGGGAAGAAAACTACAGCCAGGGGAGCCCGAATGGTACATTCTTTTATTTCGATAAAAAAGGGAGAAAGAGAATTGAAATTGTCTATGAAAAGGGGAAAGAAAAATGCTTTTTATTCGATGGGAAAGAAATGAAAAAAAACTAAAACCAAAATCCTAATTTGCGGAAGACGGAATCCAACGTGTGCTTAAATCTACAGTGTCAAAGTCAGTATCCAAGGGAAAGAGCGGCCGCTTTACTCTTTTATAATCCAGGCGTTCGAGATCTTGATCTACGCCACCAGGGGTTAAAGCCATAATCCAATCTCCTCTCATATTATAGAGTTCGGGCACCAAATACCCAATTTTCACAATAAGAAAATCAGCGGCTCTAGGCTTGAGATTTAATTGAGTAAAATCTTTTTCTCGGTGGTAGGGTTTGCGCTTATTAGTCACAATAATGCGTAAGCTACCCACCCTTATTACAGCTTCAACTTCAGCATGCACATCACCCTCAAAAAGGGCTTCAACAACCCCTTCTAAAAGGAGGGGAGGGGCAAAACGATCATCTACTTGCGCCCCCACATGAGCACGTACATTACCTCCTACGCCCACCTCTAAGGCGGTACGAATCATTTCTGGCCCTGGAATAGAAGCATAAATCGCCACAGGCCCAGAAGGCGACTGAAACTCCTTTCGTGCCAGGAGTTCACGAAGTGTCCAAGTAACATCCCCGGCACCTCCAGCAGTAGGATTATCCCCCATATCACTAATAATAAAAGGTTTTTTTGTGGATTTAAAGCCCAAGGCTAAACTTTCTTCTAGCGTAGCAGTTGGCGCAACAAAATCAAAGTCATCGCGGACTTCCCAAAAAGAAGAAGCCAAATATTCTGCACTTTTGCTGACCTGTTCTTTGTCGTCTCCTGTTACCATGACCACAGCGTGATTGCGCGGTTCATCAGCCCAAGCATAGCCAATCCATATGGCAGCATCGATAACGCCTTCTTTTTGGGTCTCAGGCTGTACTTTGGCATAAAGGCTCTTTCCGGGCTCAATGCGGGTGCTTGTTTTTTCTCCAGGGAGTAGGATGGGAACAGGAATCCAGGCTTTATACTTAGGCTTTCCTTTTCCCGAAACCAAGCGTTCAAGCAAATTATCGACGGCGCGCTGCTTGGAAGCCAAAGCATCCTCATGGGGAGCCATTCGGTAACAAGTAATTAAATCAGTATGTTGCGCCAAACGCTCAGAAACATTACCGTGCAGATCCATAGAAGTAGAAATTAACACCTCTTTCCCGATTACAGCCCTAATTTTTTGAATAAAATCCCCTTCTGGATCGTCAATTCCTTCTACACTCATGGCACCATGTATATCAAAAAATAACCCATCATAAGGTTGATTCTTTTCTAAGAGGGCTAAAGTAACTCCCACCAAAGAATCATAAGCCTGTCGTGTTACGATCCCTCCAGGTAAAGCATGCCCCCTTAGGGTGGGGACCCATTCAGCGGCTTGGCGCTGAGGGGTGTTTTCTTGTAAAAAAGGATAGTAATCAAAAATATCATCGCCTTGTCGCGCTAAAAATGCGGAGGCAGAGGTAGTCGCTGGGGAAAATGTGCTCGACTCTATTGCCAATCCCGCTATGGCGATTTTTGGCAGACGGCCCTCTGTCTGGGGCTGGTCACAACCCAAAAAGAAAAAGGGAAAACAAAAAATAGGGAGGAGAGAGGTTACAAAGCGCATTTCAAATCATTTTTTTTAAAGATACAGACTTTAACAGAAAAAGAATTGTATTTCATGCGGAATCAAGCGTTAATTAATCAGACTCAATTTGAAAGCCGTTGATTGAAATTCTTTACATTTAATAAAATTATTTTATTTAAAAAATGAAGCAAGTTTATTATTGGTCCTTGGTTGCGGCCCTAGCGGGCTTACTCTTTGGTTTCGATACAGTCGTTATCTCGGGAGCGGATAAAAAATTACAGGCACTGTGGAATTCCTCAGATGGATTTCATGGCGCTGTAGTGATGGCAATGGCCCTCTGGGGAACAGTAGCAGGGGCCCTTTTTGGGGGGATTCCTACCCAGTATTACGGAAGAAAAAAAACATTACTCTGGATTGGAGTCCTCTATACGGTTTCTGCAGTAGGCTCTGCATTGGCCCATGATCCTATTAGCTTTGCTGTATTTCGTTTTATCGGGGGTTTAGGAGTAGGAATTTCTACTATTGCTGCGCCGGCCTATATATCAGAAATTGCACCAGCGCAATACAGAGGGAGATTGGTTGGGCTCTACCAATTTAGCTTAGTTTCAGGGATTTTATTGGCTTTTATTTCCAATTATCTCTTGAGCGGAATCGGTGAAAATGATTGGCGCTGGATGATGGGCGTTGAAGCCTTTCCCGCACTTATTTATACACTGCTTTGCTTTGGAATACCCCAAAGTCCAAGGTGGTTAATTAGTCAAAATAAACTTGAGGAGGCCGAAAGTATCTTTAAGAAAATTGACCCTCAGGCCTCTTTTTCTCAGTTGGTTAAAGAAATACAACATGACAAGGCGGATAACAGTTCAACAGAGTCTATTTTTCATTCAAAATATCGATTCCCCCTACAGCTTGCGTTTCTAGTTGCATTTTTTAATCAACTGTCTGGAATAAATGCGTTTTTGTACTATGCACCGAGAATTTTTGAAGAGGGAGGACTGGAAGCGAGCGCTTCGTTATTGAGTAGTATCGGAATTGGAGTGACGAACCTTATTTTCACTTTAATAGGGATCTCACTTATCGATAAGTTAGGGAGAAGGCAGCTCATGTATATCGGTTCTTTCGGCTATATTATTTCGTTAAGCTTAGTGTCTTGCGCGTTCTTTTTTCAATGGGGCGGCATACTCATTCCGCTTTTTCTCTTTCTTTTTATTGCGGCGCATGCCATAGGTCAGGGAGCCATTATTTGGGTTTTTATTTCTGAAATTTTTCCGAATCACCTGCGTAATGCGGGCCAGTCATTTGGCACCAGTGTGCACTGGGTATTGGCAGCGATTATCCCGTCATTTGTTCCCTTGCTTTTTGGCAGTATAGGCGCAGCAGTAGTATTTCTTGTCTTTGCTTTATTTATGGTCCTCCAGCTGCTTTTTGTTCATTTTATGATGCCAGAAACAAGGGGGGTTACACTGGAACAACTCAGTAAAGATTTAATTAAAAAAAGTAGCGATGATAAAAGTGACTAGACCTATTTTTTATTTCTTTGTAGGGGCACTGCTATTCTTTTTTAGTGGATGTCAAAAGACCAAAACCAAGCAGAATACAAGCATGCTTCAGACAAATCAAGAGGAAGTAAAATACAGGCCAAAACTCCATTTTACTCCCACAAAAAACTGGATGAATGACCCCAATGGGCTTTTTTATCTTAAGGGGACCTACCACCTCTATTTTCAGCATCACCCTGATTCAAATGTCTGGGGACCCATGCACTGGGGACATGCCACTTCAACCGATTTAATCCACTGGAAAGAGCACCCCATTGCCTTGGCTCCTGATCGGCTGGGCACCATTTTTTCGGGAAGCGCTGTAGTAGACCACCAGAATACTTCTGGGCTGGGCTCCCTAGAAAACCCGCCCATTATCGCAATTTATACCAACCACGACGCTGAAGCAGCGGAACAGGGAAGCACCACATTCCAAACCCAGAGTATTGCCTATTCCTTAGATGAGGGTTATACCTGGGAAAAATACAGCAACAACCCCGTCATTAAAAATCCAGGAATTCAAGATTTTAGAGACCCTAAAGTCATTTGGATGGAAAGTCAAAAGAAATGGGTTTTAATCCTCGCTGCGGGTCAAGAGACCCAATTTTATAGTTCAAAAAATTTGATTGATTGGAATTTCGAATCCCGCTTTGGGGAAGGGGTCGGAAATCATGAGGGCGTGTGGGAGTGCCCAGATTTATTTCCAATGCAAATAAAAGAAACAGGGCAGATAAAATGGGTTCATCTGGTGAGTATTAACCCTGGCGGACCCAATGGAGGGAGCGCAACACAATATTTTATCGGAGATTTTGACGGGAAGGTATTTACACTAGACCCCGAATTTAAATCCCGCATGGATGAGAAGCACACTTACTGGGTTGATTTTGGAAGAGACAATTATGCAGGGGTTACCTTTGCGAATTGGAAAGACCCTGAAGGAAACCCTCTTTTTATTGGCTGGATGTCCAATTGGCAATACGCTCCCCAGGTCCCCACTACAGGCTGGAGAAGCACCATGACCCTTCCTCGAATACTAGAGCTGGTACAAACAAATAAAGGCCCGCTTTTACGCTCGTCTTTAGCCCCAGATTTTAAATCGATAACCGCTAAAAAAGGAACAGTTCCCGAAATGCTACTCGAAGAAAAAAAGACAGTAATTCCCCCAGGAGAAATCGACCTTTCGGCAGCCCAAATTACAATTCATCTCAAGGAGCTAGCCCCCACGCGCTATACCTTTCAATTGTCCAACTCAAAGGGCGACACACTTTCTTTTGGCTATGACCATCAGAAGAAACGCTTTTTTATAGACCGCAGTGCTTCTGGAGAAACGCGCTTTTCTCCGGCATTTGCTGCCCAGCAATCATTGGCGCCGCGTTTTCGCGAGGAATCCACGCTGACACTTAAAATGGTACTTGATAAAACCTCTATTGAGTTGTTTATGGATGAGGGGGAAACGGTCATGACAGAAATCTTTTTTCCACAAGCACCCTATGAAAAAGTAGTAGTAAGTGCGGATCAAAAAACAGCGACAAAGATTTCAGCAGACTATCACGAATTCAACCCCCAATTAGAAAAGCCAACAAACTAAACTTATTTGAAGACCAGACCAAATGCAAATTAGTTACCATAAAGTTAAACTCGCCAAACGCTTTCCTTTGGCCATCAGTAGAGGGGTGCGGTCCCATTCTGAGAATCTTTTCTTACACCTAGAAAAAGACGGGATTAGCGCTTGGGGAGAAGCCGCTCCTGGCAGTACAGAGGGCGCCAGCTCTGTAGAAGAAATTCAAACAGCACTAGAGGCCTTTGTAGCAGAAGGAATAGAAGGCATCTCAATACAAGCCCTTTATGATCGGGCGCGAAAAGAGGGCATACCCCCTTGTGCCTATGTCGCCTTAGATACTGCACTTTGGGACTGGACAGCGAAAAAAGCGGGGCTTCCCCTTTATCAGCTGCTGGGCTTTTCTAAGCCTTCCACACCGACTTCTGTGACCATAGGGATAAATCCTCCTGAGGTTGTAAAAGAACGGGTTCCCTTGCTTTTAGAAGGGACCACCATACAATCGCTTAAAATAAAACTAGGCTCCCCAGAGGGGCTTGATGCTGATAAGGCCATGTTTGCTCAGGTCCTAGAAAGCACCAAAAAATACAAGGTGAAACTACGTGTTGATGCCAATGGAGGGTGGGACGTCCCTCAAGCGCAGCAGATGATCCAATGGCTTTCAGAACGAAAAGTTGACTATATAGAGCAACCCCTAAAAGAAGGGGAAGAAGTGGAATTAAAGCACCTTTATACAAAGAGTCCCTTGCCAATTTATGTAGACGAATCTTGTAGATTTGCTGAAAATATACCCCATTATGCGGCACACATCCATGGGGTCAATATGAAATTGATGAAATGCGGGGGCATTACTGAGGCTTTGCGAATTATTGCAACAGCAAGAGCTCATGGGCTTAAAACCATGATCGGTTGTATGAGTGAATCTTCGGTAGCGATCGCTGCCGCCGCCGCACTTTCAGGAGGGATAGATCACATTGATTTAGATTCACATTATAATTTGGCTCCTGACCCCTCCGTCGGCGCACCTATGGTCGAAGGAATAACGATGCCCTTAGAGCAACCTGGGCACGGAGCCGCATTAAAAAAAGAATACTATGCTTAAACCCACACATAAAATAGCCGTTTATATGGACGGCCACATCAATAGCGATTATGGTAAAATGGGCTCTGGAGTCGTGCGCTATCTTCCCAATCCCCTTGTAGGGGTAATTGACAGAACCTATGCAGGAGACCAGGTAAAAGACCATATGCCTTCCTCAAAAGAGGCGCCTATTTTAGCATCACTGGCTGAGGCGGTAGCCCTAGGGGCAGAGGTGTTAATTCTCGGCATTGCCCCTTCAGGAGGACGCATACCCGAAGAATGGAATCCTGTAATTGAGGAAGCACTCCACGCAGGGATGAGCATCGTAAATGGCCTCCACGACCTTATAAGCCCACGATGGGCCTCTTTTATTAAAGACCCCAAAAAACAATGGATCTGGGATGTACGTGTCCCTCAGTTTATCCCTCAGATTGCGAGTGGAAAAGCGGCTGAATTATCAAATAAAAGAGTGCTTTTTATTGGGACAGATATGGCGGTAGGAAAGATGACTGCGGGCCTAGAGCTTTATGCACATTATCTAAAAAATCAGGCCGCTATCGGTTTTGTTGCCACAGGGCAAATAGGAATCACGATTACAGGAAAAGGAATTCCACTTGATGCCTTTAAAGTAGACCACGCCTGTGGTGCTGTAGAACAGGCAGTACTGGAACAAAAAGAGAAGGCACTGGTGCTAGTAGAGGGTCAAGGATCGCTTCTACATCCAGGAAGTACTGCGACCTTACCACTGATGCGAGGGAGTTGTCCTACGCATTTAATTTTGTGTTTACGAGCCGAGAAAGCCTTTTTAAGAAGTCCAGACCACATCCGTATTCCCGATTTAAACCAGTTTATAACACTCAATGAGCGACTGTGTACAGTAGAAGGAACCTATCCTCAGGCCAAAGTAGTAGCGGTTGCTGCCAATACGAGTACATTGTCTGAGACGGAAGCGGAAACTTATATCGCCCAGTTAGAACAGCAAATCCAATTACCAGTAACAGATCCTGTTCGTTATGGAGTTCAGAAGCTGGTCGATGCGATAGGACCCCTCTAATATCTTCGCTCTCGATCTACCTGCTGGAGCATAGGCAAACCCTTTTCTACACGCTCAAAGCAATCCAACATTTGGAGCACACTCTCTCGGGCATAGGTTAAACTTGCTATATGAGGAGTCAGCTGGACTTTAGGATGAGACCACAACGGACTTGTTTTGGGAAGAGGCTCTTTTTCGAAAACATCTAAAAAAACACCATTCAAAAGCCCTTCATCCAGCGCCCTGATTAGGTCTTGTTCAACATGTACGGCACCCCGAGAAACATTGATTAGATAGGTAGGCTCTTTAAATTTTTTAAAAAGGGTATAATTTAATAGACCTTCCGTCTGGGGCGTAAAGGGGACCAAGCAAATTAATACATTTAGTGTAGCGAGAAAATCCGGGAAATCTTCACCAGCATAAGAGGGAAAAGGAGTTTCTTTTGGGCGGGTACTATAGCCTGAAACAGCAAAACCCAAATGGTGAAGCTTGAGGGCAATATCCATCCCTAAAAAACCGGTGCCCAAGACACCAATTTTTAATTGTTTTTCGGAAAACTCAAATTGTGCCCAGTGCTTTTTTTGTTGTGCATTTTGATAATCGTAAAAAGACCGGTGGTGGTTCATGACAGCCATCAAAAGATAATTACTCATCGAAAAGGCCATTTGTGGATCTATGACTCTACAGATGGGCAGATGTTCGGGAATGGTATCGTCTGCAAGTACATGATCAACACCCGCTCCCATAGAAAAAATAAGTTTTAAATTTTTAAAAGGAAGCAAAGCGCCACGCGCTTGCTTCCATACCATGGCACAGACGACTTCATCCGCATAGGCGGTCTCTGAACCGATCACTAGCGGGATCTCTGGAGCCAGCACCTCGAGTTCTTTTTTCCAACGCTGTGTAGGAACTTCGGGGGCAATAATAGCAAAACGCATAAGACACTTTTATTAAATCCTGATAAAGATACCCAAAAAGTGTACTTTTATAGAAATACTAAAAAATGCCATTAAAACCGATTTTATTTTTTTTACTCTTTAGTTTCTTTTTGAGTTGTGCTCCTGAGGAAGCAGTACAAGAAGGTGAAGAGTCGCTTTCACTTAATCAAGCTCTGGCTCAAAAAATACTCGAGAAAACAAACGACTTGCGTGCACAAAAAGGATTGGAGGCCCTTGTCCAAGATAATGAAATGGATCTTCTTGCAACCTTTCACAGTGACAATATGGTAAAACATGATTTCTTTGACCATATTGACCACCAAGGCAAATCCCCTTCAGAACGGGCAGACGATATGGAGTATGGCTGGTCACGAATTGCTGAAAATATCGCGTATGTACCTTGGTTTGAAAATGTTTCGGGCTGTGGGGATACCCGAAATGCGGAGGCATTAGCAAGCTGTGTGGTTAAAGGCTGGGAAAACTCACCAGGACACTACGCCAATATCATTGGAGACTATGAAGAGCTGGGCGTAGGAATCGCTTTTACCTCAGATAGTATCGCGTATTTTACACAAGTTTTTCGCGTTCGTTAGCTATTTACAATGGTAATCTGCGGCTCGTGTTGCGATTTGGTTATGGGGTTTCACATTGACTTTATAGCCTAAAGAATTTGCCCATCCTTTGGCGGCCGAGATAAGTTTATAGGACTTAAAGTTTTCATCTCCATTGTAATCCATATCGATTTCTACTTTTACACTTACTTTTTGGGTGAGCCACTCCGCAGTATCGATACTTAGCTCCGCTTCTTTCCACAACCGCTTCCACATGTCCCGCATCAGGGGCAATTGGGATTTACTCAAAATATAATGCACGCCCCTACTTCCTAGTTTATAGGCAATCACTGTTGTATAACGACTTTGCTTATTGATATTTTGTGAATCGGTTCCGATATGGATTTCAGCATAGGGATAATTTTTAATTACCTCAAGTGTCCGAGACACAGGATCGACAGGGCGGCCATTAATATCTTTAAAGAGTAACATCAGACTAAAATAAAAAGACTATTTTGCTTAGCGGTTTTTCTTGGAGAATTTATGACAACGCTTCTTTTTAATTTTTGTAACGGCTTAATTTTACTAGCATGGAGTCTCTTGTTTTTTTTCCCAAAGAAAAAAATAGCACAGCACTTGATGTCTTATCCTTGGATTCCCCTCATTTTAAGTACTTTTTATCTTTATTTTATTTTACTTTCGGGCGGACTGTTAGAGGCAGATTTTAGTTCACTTGAAGGGATCGTTCATTTATTTAAAAAGGCCACTCCTGCCTCTGCCGCAGCAGGCTGGTTACATTATTTGGCCTTCGACTTTTGGGTGGGAGTCTGGATTATTAAACACAGCAGTAAAAGAAAGATTCCACATCTATGGATTCTTTTGCCACTCCTACTCACCTTTATGCTAGGTCCCCTAGGGGTCTTGGCTTATAGTCTTTTACTTTTAGCGAGAAAGGCCCCTAGTCAGGCCAATGAAAACGAACGTCCTGTTTGAGTTTGGGAGCTAAAGATTTTGCAACGGGACAATGTAATGCCGCCCGTTCTAGGAGCCGCTTTGTTTTGTCTTCAAAAGAGCGGGGTAGATAAAGGTCAATGCTAAGGGCAGCAATCCGCCGCGGGTCTGCAGCCATTTGTTTGAGCACAGTAACCTTTGTTTCCGTGATATCGACCCCTAAAGCGTCTGCTTTAATTCCCATAATCGTCAGCATACAGGAAGCGAGTGCACTGGCAACAAGGTCTGTAGGAGAAAAAGTTTCTCCTTTTCCCTGATTGTCTACAGGGGCATCAGTAAGGAGTGTGGTAGAGGAGGCCAGATGTGTGGCTTCTGTGCGCAAAGCACCTTTATAGATTACAGTACTTGTCATGAAGAAAAAAGTTTTGAGTAAATAAAATTTCCAAGGACGGCCCCAAAGCCTAAAAAGAGGGGGTAGAGAATAAAGAGCCAAAGGAGGTCTTCGATTTTTAATACTTCCCAATAGCGGCCAGAGCGAAGTAGACCATAGACCAAGTCATACCACGTTTTTAACTGCAATTTTGAAGCAAAGAAATTTGCGACTAGCGCGGCAATCAGAATAAAAAAACCCAGGCTATAGATACGTATCATATTCAAAAATACATAACTTTAGAATCTCACAATTTTATTTCTTTCAGATGATTCCAAAATGGCTTTTGACAGTTGTATTTTTTTCGCTTTCATTACTAGGATTTACCATAACAGGAATTATGTATACCAAACTGTCTTTTATTGACTGGCCCTATTTGCTCGGCGGCCTAATTTTTTTGCTCGGAGGGCTTTTTGTAATGCTTAGAAATAAAAACTAAATTAGGAATCTTAAAAAACAAGAGATATGAAAAAATTAATATACGGCTTAATAGCCTTTGGGATGCTCTTACCTGTCCAAGGGCAAAATCTAAAAACAATCAAAAAAACACTTCAGAATTCAATTGATGAAAAAAAAGAAGCGCTCACGCAAATAAGTGACGCCATTTGGGAGGCAGCAGAAACCTCGTTAGAAGAATATGAGTCTTCTCAAATTTTAAAAGACTATGCGCGCGCCCAGGGTTTTGAGGTTACTGAAAATGTAGCGGGTATAGCCACGGCATTTATGGCTAAATATGGTACTGGAAAACCAGTAATTGGAATTTTAGGTGAATTTGATGCCAATGCGGGAATTTCTCAAAAACGAAAGCCAACCAAAGAGGCGCGCATCCCAGGCGCTGCAGGGCATGGCTGTGGGCACAATTTATTTGGAACAGCCAGTTTAGCAGCAGCAGTGGCTATTAAAGAACAAATAGAAAACGGAACTTTAGAAGGCACCGTTATTTTTTATGGAACTCCAGCGGAGGAAACCATTTTCGCAAAAGTATGGATGGCCCGAGCAGGCGTTTTTGATCAATTGGATGTCTGCATGGATTGGCACCCAGGAGACAATATTATTTCAGGAACAGAAACGAGTAAAGCACTAGTCGATTTTCGGGTCATGTTTTATGGAGACACCTCACACGCCTCGGCGGACCCCTGGAATGGGAAAAGCGCCGTAGACGCCATGGAGCTGTACACCACAGGACTCAATTATTACCGAGAACACATTTTACCTACTTCACGAATTCACTATCAAATAGAGAAGGCTGGAGATGTGGTAAATGTCGTTCCAGATTATGCCAAAATTTGGACGCGACTTAGAGAAAACAGTGTAGAGCAAGTTGACGTCATGTATGAGCGCGCACAAGACATCGCAAAGGGCGCAGCCCTGATGACAGGGACGCGCTATGAATTCAAATTGATTTCTGGTATTTATGAAATCCTTGTGAATCGTACAGGAGCAGAAATCATGCAAAAAAATCTTGAGGCGCTCGGCGAGATTAGTTATACCGAGGAAGAAACGGCCTATGCCAATACCATTTTAAAAGAAGCGGGAAAACCACAAATTGGAATTAATGGAAAAGTGACCCCACTTCAAGAAACACTCCCTGCACAAGGCGGTTCTACAGACGTAGGGGATGTCAGCCAAGTAGTGCCTACAATTAGGATGTCAGCCACGGTAGCCTCAGATGGAGGACCTTGGCATTCTTGGGCGGTAGTCGCCTGTACGGGCATGTCTATTGGCCATAAGGGGATGATTTATGCAGCAAAAGCCTTATCAATGACGATGGCAGATCTGTATAAAAACCCAAAGCTTGTTGAAGCGGTAAAAGCAGACTACCAAAAAAACAAAAGTGAAAAACCCTATACACCGAGAATCCCACCAGGACCCCCTTCTTTAGACTAGCCGAAGGGAAGGTTTTAGCGGAGCCATTTGCGCAGTTGCATCTCTTTTTTTACATGAGGAGACAGCAAAAGCAATGCAATCATATTGGGGATACACATAAGGGCAAAGGAGAGGTCAATAATTCCAATGACGACTTCTACAGTGACTAGGGCAGAAAAAATAATACTTCCTATATAGAAGTAATTATAGTAATGTCCCCATTTTTTTGAGGTGAGAAAGCCAAAACACTTAACCCCATAATAAGAGTAGGTAAAGAGGGTAGAGATTCCAAAGACGAAGACCATAAGGAGTAAAAGCTGATCGCCCCATCCAAAAAATAAAAGGCGAAAGGCTTCTAAGGTAAGCACAATACCATTTAATTCGGGGCTTTTATAGGCCCCGCTTATAATGACAATGAACCCTGTAATTGTACAGACTAATACAGTATCCAGTAAAGGACCCAGCATGGCGACAAGGCCTTCATCTGTTCCGCGCTTCGTTTGTGATTGGCCATGGTACATTGGGGCATTGCCCACTCCACTCTCATTCGAAAATACCGCCCTGCGAACCCCCAAAAGGACCAGCCCCCAGAAGCCTCCAGTAACAGCCGTTTCTAAATTAAAAGCCTCACCTAGAATGAGTTGCAGCGTAGGAAGTACAGCGGCACTATTGGAGAGTAAGATAAAAAGGCCCATAAAAAAATAGAGTCCCACCATAAGGGGTACAAGATTAGAAGTCACTTTTACAATAGATTGAAGGCCTCCAAAAATAACGAGGGCACTGGCAACAGATAAAAGCACCCCTAAAATCAATTTCCATTGAAAAACCCCCAAAGAAAGGAGGGTATCGGGTTGCACTACATCTATAAAAGTTTGGGTCAACTGATTGGCGGTAAAGGCGGGGAGTACGCCAAAAAGGCCCGCTACAGCAAACCAGATTCCCAGCGGTTTCCCCCATTTGCCGAGACCCAGTTTCATATAATACATAGGACCCCCTAGAGGCCCGCCTTCCTGTGTTGTTTCGCGGAGCTGAACCGCCAAAGAACAAGAATAAAATTTGATCACCATTCCCAGCAGGGCAGTGAGCCACATCCAGACCAAAACGCCCGGACCCCCCATGTGTATGGCAATAGCCACACCCGAAATATTCCCCAAGCCTACTGTAGCAGCCAATACCGCTGAGAGGGCTTGGAAGCGTGAAATTCCGGGGGCCTGTTCTTTTGAGAAAAGGAGCTGAAAAGCGGGTTTTAGTCTTCTTAAAGGGACTCCTCTGCTATGAATAAGAAGGTAAAGCCCACCCCCGACGATACTGAGCAGCATGAGCCACTCCAAAGGACTAATTAAGACTTGAAGTAGATTTTCTAAAAGCGCGATTGCCTTACTCATAGCAGTAAAGTAAAAAATTAAATTTTGTTTTGATTCAAAAAAAAATAAACTTTGTTTAAAACCCTTTATTATGTTTTCAAGAAGAGACTGGCTAAAGGCCTCAGTAGGAGTAGGAGGACTATTGCTAACCCCAACACAACTGATTACAGCCCAAGAAAAAAAGAAATTTAATCCAAGACCTTTAGAACCCATTATCCGCTTGAGCTCTAATGAAAACCCCTATGGTCCCTCAGCCCGTGTTCGCGAACGGGTCCAACAATCATTTGCCCATGCCTGCCGTTATCCCTATGCTTATTCAGATGATTTAGCAGAGATATTAGCTCAAAAGCATGGTGTATCGCCCGAGTCTATTCTCATTACAGGGGGCTCTACCGAGGGACTTAAAGTCACAGGAATTACTTTTGCTGCCAATGGAGGAGAAATCATCTCTGGACAGCCCACCTTTTTGGCGATGATGGACTATGCGAAACAATGGGGCGCTACCGTTAATTGGGTCCCAGTGGGAGCAGATAAAGGCTATGATTTAGAAGCCATAGAAAAACAAATCTCTTCGAAAACAAAATTGGTATTTCTATGCAATCCGAATAATCCGACAGGCACCTTAGTCCCTGCCGACAAGCTTCTTGATTTTTGTGCGACGGCAAGTAAAAAAACAATTATTTTCTCGGATGAAGCCTATTATGACTTTATTGAAACCCCGAATTATCCCAGCCTGGTTGAGGCAGTCAAGCGGGGGGAAAATGTAATTGTCTCCAAGACTTTTTCAAAAGTGTATGGAATGGCGGGCATGCGCATTGGCTATCTGATTGCCAAACCAGAGCTCGCTCAGCAAATTAGGGCCAACCTGGTTGCCATGAGTAATGTTCTAGCCATAGAAGGCGCTAAAGAGGCACTTAAAGATGAAGCCTTTTACCGCTTCTCTCTTGAACAAAATAAACTAGCCAAACAACAAATTTATACCCTATTGGACCATTTAAAATTAGCGTATGTGCCCTCCCATACCAATTTTGTTTTTTTCCATGCCCAAAAAGACATTCGTGAATTAGGCCCTCAGTTTTTGAAAAAAGGAATTCGCATTGGACGTCCTTTCCCTCCTTTTTATGATTGGTGCCGAATTAGTACGGGGACCCAGGAAGAAGTCGCTCTTTTTGTAAAGGCAATGCAGGAGATTTATGAAGGCTAGACTTTACTCTTTTACAATTATATAGGTCGCTTTTACTCCAGTGGCGAGATTCCAGCGGTTGGCGCCCACCAGTTTGCCCTGGTCATCAAATACACGAACTTCAGCGGTATTGGGACCTGATTCTCCTTGATTTAAGGCAACAAAGTCGATTTTATTAAAGCCAGGGACCAAATCTATAGAGATGCTTTTAAAGCGCTCTTGGAGGAGGACTTGTGGCACTACCTCCTGATCATTGAGCATTATACGAATCAGATCACCATCAGGGGATTCGTGATCGCGTACCGCAATTTGAACATATTTGCCATTATTTCTAAAATCACCCAAATATTGGTCTACCTTAAACTGATTCGGATTTTTTTCTTTTTCAGGTTTTCGGTTTAAACGACTCAAATACTGCTGTCCTGGATCGAGAAATTGCTCTTCCGGTCCAAAGGGAGCAGGGGGATTATTTAAATCTCTTTTAGGATCTTTAAATTCTATTTTGGGATTAAAAAAATCTTCTGAGAGGAATTGTTTTTGTTTTTTAGGAGTCAATAAGCTGGGGCGCTCTTTTTCAGGCTTGGGATATTGCAACTTTATTGTTTTTTTTGACTCGCTAGTGTCCTGACCCAAAAGCGGGTGAAATCCAAAAAAAAGGAGAGAAACTGTATATAAAAACCATTTTTTCATAGCCCATTTACCTACACGAATACTACAAACCTAGGTCGAAATCAGCATATTCTCAAGGGATTTAACAACTATTTAAGGTCAAAATACTTTTTTCTCTATCTTTAGGAGAACCAAATAGTTAAACTTATGGAACTCGAGCTGCTTGACTGGCTTATCATTTTTATGTTTTTTGCGATTTCCCTAGGGATTGGAATTTATGTTTCTAAATCCTCTGGGGAGAGTGCCAATGCTTTTTTTCTTTCGGGGCGGAGTATGCCCTGGTGGTTATTGGGCCTTTCTATGGTAGCCACTACTTTTTCCACAGATACCCCTAATCTAGTTACAGATATTGTGCGTACCAATGGTGTTTCTGGTAATTGGGTGTGGTGGGCCTTTTTAATTACTGGACTACTCACGGTTTTCGTCTATGCCAAGCTTTGGCGGAAGTCCAATGTCAATACAGACCTTGAATTTTATGAATTACGCTATGGTGGCAAGCCGGCCAGTTTTTTACGTAAATTTCGCGCGCTTTATCTGGGGATTATTTTTAATGTAATCACGATGTCTGCGGTAACCCTAGCCGCGATTAAAATAGGCGGAATTATGTTGGGCTTAGAGCCCTGGCAAACCGTCATAAGCGCGGGCTTAGTAACCGTTACTTTTAGTGCTATTGGGGGTTTTAAAGGCGTTGTTTATACTGATCTTATCTTATTTTTTGTTGCCATGGCAGGAGCCATAGGTGCGGCCTATTATTTGGTCAATTTACCCGAGGTAGGAGGGGTTCAAGCTCTTTTGACCCATGAAAATGTCATAGATAAAATTGCGATACTTCCTGATTTTGACAATCGTGAAGCGCTCATTACACTGCTTATTATTCCTTTGGCCGTTCAATGGTGGAGTTCTTGGTATCCTGGTGCAGAACCAGGCGGCGGCGGCTATATTGCCCAGCGTATGCTGGCAGCAAAAGACGAAAACCACGCCATAGGCGCTACTTTTTTCTTTAATATTATGCACTATGCCTTACGCCCTTGGCCCTGGATTTTAGTGGCTTTGGCCTCTCTGGTTGTCTTTCCAGATTTAGAAAGTATACAGGCGGCTTTTCCTAATATAACCGCGGACAAGCTGGGCAATGACTTGGCTTATCCCGCTATGCTAACCAAATTACCCACCGGACTCCTGGGCTTGGTTTTGGCTTCATTGATTTCTGCCTATATGAGTACAATTTCTACCCAGCTCAATTGGGGCTCTTCTTATATCGTCTATGATTTTTATAAGCGACAAATTAATCCAGAAGCCTCTCAAAAAAGATTAGTAGCAGTAGGGCGACTTTCTACTGTTTTACTCATGGTCTTATCCACCCTTTTGGCCCTCCTCCTTCAAAATGCAATGCAGCTATTTAATTTATTACTTGTTTTCGGAGCAGGGACTGGATTGATTTTTATACTGCGCTGGTTTTGGTGGCGAATCAATGCCTGGAGTGAAATTACAGCCATGGTGGCTTCGGGGATTATTTCCCTTTTACTTGCCATTCCCTCTTTCGGAATTAAAGAAGCCTTATTCGGTGCAGAGGGGATTT
>Ga0255782_10002012_pt1 | contig 16825 bp, 14 predicted proteins | sample 101ome_26_FD_179980 | JGI IMG/M metagenome (GOLD analysis project Ga0255782, IMG submission 179980) | Coastal salt marsh microbial communities from the Groves Creek Marsh, Skidaway Island, Georgia - 101408AT metaG (version 2) | ecosystem: Environmental > Aquatic > Marine > Intertidal zone >...
TTTTTAAAGGACTATAATGCCCACAATATAAGTCGATATGACTTTTTAACTGCTGATCAAAGATTAAATATAGTTCCATTAAATCTTTACTTTGAGGAAGCACATAAAAAAAATCAAAAAGACATATATCTTCCAAATGACACACATTGGAGTTCATCAGGAAATAAGTTAGTTGGAGATGCAGTTTTGGATTATTTGACAACCAACACTGAGAAGAATTAATAACAAATATTGTTTTAGTTAATAAAAAAATTGGGAATTAGTACAGTGACTCTTTCTATTATTATTGTGAATTACAATTGTTTAGATTTAGTAGTTAATTGTTTGGAGTCTTTCGAAGAGTATGCTCCGTCTGTTGATTATGAAATTATTGTCGTCAATAATGATAGTAATGTCGATTTATTTTTTGAATCTTTAAGGAATCAAAAAAACGTAAAGCTTGTTCAGAATACTGGAAACTGGGGTTTTTCGAGTGGCTGTAATCTTGGTGCGCAATCTGCAATTGGCGACTATTATCTCTTTTTAAATCCTGATACTAGATTAAATGACACTAGGGCAATTGACCAAATGATCGAGTTGATGCAATCAGATAATCAGATTGGCGCATGTGGTTGCAGAACAGTGACTAAGAGAGGTATCGGAAATGAACTTTCATGGACAAACCCTTGGCTCTTAATTGGTTGGATTAGAGCTATTCATGGTTTAATATATCGCTCAAAGATCGATAGTTTATTTGCAGAAGATAAAGATATATGGTTTCCAGAGTTCGTTGGAGGGTCGGCTATCATGTTTAATGCTTCTGATTTTATGAAAATAGGCGGCTGGAGTGCTGATAAATTTTGGATGTATTGTGAAGATTCCGATATCTGCTATAGAATTGGGAGGCTTTTAGGCAAGAAGGTGGCACTTATTAGAAATGCTTCAATTAACCATATTAGTGGGGGTGCATCAAAGGTAGATAGCAATAGCAAATTAATGCTCAAATTAGAGTTAATAATATCAACACACAATTATATCTATCACAACTCTAATTCAATATCTAGGTTTATTATTTTGCCTTTGTATATCTTAAAGAGTTCAGTTCCGACGATAATAAAGTTATTTATCAGCTTATTGCTCTATAATCGAAAAAAAATACGTAAATATAAATACTTAACAATAGGTATCACTAAATATTATCTCAGTTCTATATCCAGAAGAACTTGGAGAAGTCATAAAATTGATCAACAACAAATTAAGGATTGATAGATGGTTGTTTTAGGTTTAAATATTGGACATGATGGCGTACTGAGTATTGTCAAAGATGGTGAACATTTCTTCTCAATTGCTGAAGAGAGACTTAATCGTATAAAAGTTTATAGAGGCTTTCCATTTCAGGCCTTGAGGTATGTTATTGATAATAAAATCATTTCCCCTAAAGAGGTAGTCAAAGTTGCCATCCCCTCTGCTGTATTCTTAAAAAGTTGGGCTTTCGGCTATGCCTTTTGCTTAACCGAAAATAAAAAATACTACAATTATTTACATGAAAATAAGCCCGATGATTTTTTTATGGATGAGAAGGAGTATTTGCATGTTAAAAGCAGTGAGGATTTGAAAAAATATGTTGACCGTAAATTAAAAAAATTACTTCTCGATGTTGGTATAGATGCTCCTATAGTTTACATTGATCACCATCTTGCGCATGCAGCCGCTTCATATTATGCATCAGGCTTCCCACAAGCTCTAGCAATTACAATGGATGGCACAGGAGATCTGCTCTCTGCTACAGTCAATATTTGTAATGACGGCCATATTGAAAATATCAGTAAAACTGAGGGTAAGCATTCTGCGGGCAGTTTGTACTCTGAAGTAACACGGATGTGCGGTTTTAAAATGGGAAAACATGAAGGAAAAATTACAGGATTAGCAGCACACGGCGATTATAGTAAACATGAACAGTGTTTTGATAATTTACTTAAAGTCAAAAATGGCAGGTTATTTCATGTTGATCCCTTATGGAGAAAGGCTGGAAGAACTATTTTAAATGCTGTAGGTATAAAAAAACCCGATAGATCAAAGTTGCTTATGACTAGGTGTGGCAAACTATCTGACAAAGATCTGGCTGCCTCCATTCAAAGACTACTTGAAAAGAAGATAGTCCAAATTGTTTCATACTGGATTGATAAAACAGGAATTCAAGACGTTACTCTCGGAGGAGGTTTGTTTGCAAATGTCAAATTTAATCAGCACATATCAGAAATACCAAGCGTAAAGAGTCTATTTGTTTTCCCGGACATGAGCGATGGAGGTAATGCATATGGTGCAGCCGCTTATACATATTACCAAGAAAAAAAACTTGTACCATCTAGGACCAAAAATGTTTATTTTGGGCCAGAATTTGATAATAAATATATTGAAAGCATGCTTGTCAAAAATAAAGAAAAAGTAGAGTACTTTTTATCTGATGATATTTGCAAGGATACAGCAGAATTAATAGCCAGCAATAAAATAATCGGTTGGTTTCAAGGCAGGATGGAATATGGGCCAAGGGCGCTGGGCAACAGAAGTATTATTGCCAGTCCAGTAGATGCCACAATAAATAAATGGCTTAATGACAGAATGAACAGAACTGAATTTATGCCATTTGCCCCAAGTTGTCTATATGAATATGCCGATGAGTTATTCGATATTCCAAAAAGCAATATGAAATATCCAGCACAATTTATGACTATTACATTTGGCATGAAAAAAGAATGGGCGGATAAAGCCCCAGCTGTTTCTCATGTTGATCAAACAGCAAGGCCGCAATTAGTCACAAAAGAGGCCAATCCAAAATACTATCAATTATTGACCGAGTATCACCACAAGACAGGCCTACCTTTGTTTATCAATACTAGCTTCAATGTTCATGAAGAGCCTATCGTATGTAATCCGGAGGAGGGGTTAAATGCACTATTGACTGGTGTTATCGATTATTTTTGTGTTGGAGACTATATTTGCAAGCTCAAGTAACTTAAATAGTCTCAAAGACTTTAGTTGTTAGCCACAATCTTGGGCAGTAAAAAGCTCATGAATAACACATAAAACGCATTCATATGTTCTTCACCTAAAGCTATGTGTGTGAAGCCATAAGTTATGTAACCCGAACATAATAAAACACCCATTAGAGCATAATAAAAACTTTCTTGCTGTTTTATAGCATGTAAAAAAACAGCTAATGGCTTAAATAATAAGATTATAAGAGCTATTAGACCTATAACCCCAGCAGAGAGAAGGTTTGTAAGATACTCATTATGCAGATGTGTCTTGCTAGCAATAAGTTCCGCATTTGCTGTTGTGTATTGAGATATGACTTTATTTGCATTTCGATACCCATACCCAAACCATGGAGAATCTTTATAAGCTCTTATGCTAGCATCCCAAATTTGCAATCTTAGATCATTAGAGCTGGCAGAATTACTACCAGAATACCAATTTTTCACATCTTCAGTGGCCTCATAGATGCGATTTTTTACACCAGGCTCAGAGCTAATAAACCCAAAAAAAGATACCATGAATATAAAAAGAAAAATCTTTCTTCCAAGGTGATGCTTCAAGAATGGTTTATAAATTAATACTATGAAGACCAGTGAAAGTAAGATAAATGATAACCATGAACCCCGACTAGCTGCTAAGACTATAGCCGTTAATCCTGCAGATGCTGAAAATAATGTAAAAAGGCGCATTTTTGGTGTCTCATCGAACCATCGTACAATAGATAAAAATAACATTGAAACCGTTATGTCAGCAAAAACATTGGAATTCATCATACCACCTCGATCACCATCTCCAAGCTGGAAGTAAAATTGCACTATAGCAATCAAACCAATAATAATAAGTCCTATCTTGATATTCATCAAAAGCTTATTAAGTGGTAAGTTGATATTTAAAACGGCGAGAGCAATCCATGGGGCGAGTAGAAAGTGAACTTTTCTACCAAGATGATGAAACTCTGCATTAAGACCATCTGCGTAAAGAATTGAAAACAGCATTACAAGGAAATATCCAAATGTTATGAAGGAGAATAGTTTTAATTCTCTAATCTTGAAGGGGTTTTTATGCCATTTGAAGGAAATATAAATACCAACTATGGCGATGATTAACAGAATAAGATTACCCAATACTTTAACTGAATTGATAACTAAAGGGAATAACAATATTAAAGTAGTTATCAGAATTGCATAGCTGCTTTGTGATTTGATACTTTGAGTAAGATTTTGCTGATATTTGTCATACATTGACTGCAAATGTTACCGTATTTAACTTAAGTGCTGGGTTTCTTGACAACTGCAAAGTTATAATATGCGAAGTGACCAGTTATCAAAAAATTCTCGAACTATTAAACAAAAAAGAAAAAATAAGTCTTATTTGGTTAGTGGTTTTATCTATTTTTGTATCCTTGATTGAGGCTATTGGTATTTCGGCAATTATGCCGTTTATTGATATTGCTACAAACTTTGAAAATATACAAACCAATCAATATTATCAGTCGATCTTTGATTCACTAAACTTTACACACGAGGTTGATTTTGCCATTGCATTTGGTTTCATATTGGTGCTTTTTTATGTTTTTAGAGGTGGTTTGAACTGGTTCTATAGCTATGCAATGGCGCGCTTCTCAGAAAATCTTTATGCACATATCACACAAAAATTATTCAAGGTTTATCTTGCTATGACCTATAAAACTTTTTCTGTTAAGAATAGTAGTTACCTAACTAAAGCCATCATAACTGAATCATCCTTCATAGCGATTGTAATTCGCTCTATTTTGGTAACAATTTCAGAGGTCTTTGTGATTTTATTTGTCTACATATTGATGTTAATTGTCAATTGGCAAATTACTCTTATTTTTACCGCTATTCTTTGTTTTAAGGCGGTCTTTATTGTGAGATCTATCTCATACAAAATCAAGTCAAAAGGACAGGAAAGAGCTGAGATCCAAGCCAAATTTTATGAAGTTGTGAATCGTGTCTTAGCCAATTTCAAGCAAATTAAATTGCAAGATAAAAAAAGATTATTAGAGACTACTAGCCACTTCTCTGACTTAGCTGATGGGTATGCAGACGTTAATGCAAAATATGTATTCTTAAGAGATTTTCCAAGGTTATTTCTAGAGGCTAGCGGTTTTTCTTTACTGGTCCTACTTCTTATTTATTTGTTGTATTCAAGTCAATCAAGCATAGCTTATATTCTGCCAACATTAAGCCTTTTTGTGCTTGCGTTATATAGATTGCTGCCCTCTGTTAATCGAGTTGTTAGAGGCTATAACGATCTAATGTACTATCACAAATCAATCGATATTGTCTACGATGAGCTCAAAACTAAACGAGAGAGTCTTGGCAGCAGCGTTGTTAACTTTAATGCCACCGTTGAGTTACTTAATATTGATTTATTTTATCAAAATAAGCTTGTTTTAGATCATGTCTCACTTACCATCAACAAAGGAGATAAAGTTGCATTTATTGGCGAAAGTGGCTCGGGAAAGACAACTCTAGTAGATCTTATTATTGGTCTTCACAAACCTAACCAAGGTTTGATTAAAATTGATGGCAATCAGATTAATGATGATAATATGCAAGATTGGCGGGCTCAAATTGGCTATATTCCGCAGCATGTGTACTTATTTGACGGTACGATTGCGGATAATGTCTGCTTTGGTAGAGAGCTAGATGCTAAACAGCTGGAATTGTCATTAAAGCAAGCTAATATTTTTGAGTTCTTTCAGGAAAGACAAGGTGTTAATACGCTGGTTGGAGAAGGAGGAATTCAGTTAAGTGGTGGACAAAAGCAAAGAATTGCAATTGCCAGAGCCCTATACGAACAACCAGAAGTTCTTGTTCTGGATGAGGCAACCAGCGCCCTGGATGAGACAACTGAGAAAAAAATTATGAACGAAGTTTATAAAATCAGTAATAACAAAACCTTAATTATTGTGGCTCATCGTATTAGCACCATTGAAGCATGCGATAGAAAATTTAGGGTAGCAGGTGGTAAAGTAGAGCAAATCAAATAGCAATCGAGGAGATCAATGAAAGCGGTTATATTAGCGGGTGGATTGGGAACGAGACTGAGCGAAGAGACTCATCTTAAGCCAAAACCCATGGTGGAAATTGGCGGTAAGCCTATTTTGTGGCACATTATGAAGATGTATTCTAATTACGGCATCAATGATTTCATTATTTGCTGTGGTTACAAGGGTTACATGATTAAAGAATATTTTGCCAATTATTTTTTACATCAATCAGATGTAACTTTTGGAATGAAAGAAAATACCATGAAGGTTCACAAAAAAAGGGTAGAGCCTTGGACAGTAACATTAGTTGATACGGGCGAAAATTCTATGACCGGAGGTCGTCTTAAAAAAGTTGCTAAATATGTAGAGAATGAAAATGCTTTTTGCCTAACTTATGGCGATGGCGTTTCAGATGTTGATATTGGTAAATTGATTGACTTTCATCACAGTCACGGTAAAGATGCAACATTGACGGCTACATTTCCACCAGGAAGATTTGGAGCACTAGACATTGAAGACAATCAAATTAAACAGTTTTCTGAAAAACCTAGAGGAGATGGTGCCTTGATTAATGGTGGATTTTTTGTTTTATCCCCGCGCGTACTTACAAGAATTTCTGGCGATGATTGTGTTTGGGAACAGAAGCCATTAAAAGATTTAGCCAAGGGTGGGCAATTAATGTCATACATTCATGAAGGATTTTGGCAGCCGATGGATACATTGCGAGACTTAAAGTATCTGCAAGATCTTTGGAGCTTAAATCAAGCACCTTGGAAAACTTGGTAAAAGGTAATGATTGACACATCATTTTGGCAAGGTAAGCGCGTTTTTTTAACTGGGCATACCGGATTTAAAGGCGGTTGGCTTTCAATTTGGCTTGCATCTCTGGGTTCACAGGTAAGGGGTTATTCTCTCGAGCCAAATTCATCACCCTCTTTATTTAATGAGGCTAATGTTGGCGACTTAGTAGATTCCCAAATTGGTGATATTAGAGATAAAGATCTACTACATGCCAGCATGGCAGCGTTTAACCCTGATATTGTTATACACATGGCAGCACAATCATTGGTGAGATATTCATATGATGAACCCGTCGAAACTTATGAAGTCAATGTGATAGGTACTGTTAATGTATTGGAGGCGGTAAGAACCTGCTCTAGAGTAAAAGCCGTGGTTATCATTACAACCGATAAATGCTATGAAAATGATGAGCGTTCTTTTGGGTACAGTGAGAATGACCCAATGGGTGGTTATGACCCTTATAGCAGTAGTAAAGGCTGTGCAGAATTAGTTACTTCTGCTTACAGGCGATCTTTTCTTCAAGAGAGGAACGTATGTGTTGCCACAGTGAGGGCTGGTAATGTCATTGGTGGCGGTGATTGGGCGGCTAATCGGCTCATTCCAGATATTTTGAGATCTTTCGAAAAAGACGAGTGTGTTCTTATACGAAATCCAGACGCGGTGAGACCATGGCAACATGTATTAGAACCATTATCAGGTTATCTTATTCTAACTCAAAAGCTTTATGATGGAGATATTAACTTTGCCGAAGGGTGGAATTTTGGCCCAAATGACCAAGACGCTAAACCAGTTAGTTGGATTTTAGACAAAATGATTAAACACTGGTCAAATGCTAGCTGGATGCTTGATCAAGAGTCTAACTCCCATGAGGCAAATGTTTTGAAGTTGGATATTTCAAAAGCTCAATCTAAACTTAGATGGTATCCGACTTGGAATTTAGAATATACGCTGGAAAAAATTATTAAATGGCATCAGGCTTGGCAGAATCAAGAAAATATGCAAGAGAAGTGTCTGGACGAGATTAAAGAATATATGAGGAGCATGAGGTGAATAGTCAATATACAGAAACAAAATGCTGTGAAGTTTGCAAGTCAGCTGACTTAGAGTCGGTGATAAATCTTGGAAATCATCCGTTATGCGATGATTTGGTTAGGGTTGATGAGAAAAGATTATGCAAGCATCATCCTATTGAGATACTGTTCTGCGAACATTGTGGTACCGCTTATCAAAAGTATCAAGTGCCAAAAAAAGACCTATTCCCAAAAACCTATCATTACCGTTCAAGATTTACTGCAGATGTGTTGTCCGGTATGTTTAATTTGGTTAATGACTGCGAAAAAATTATGATTGGTGGACTGAAAGATAAAACAGTACTAGATGTTGGTTGTAATGATGGTAGTTTGTTAAATTTTTTTAAGGACAAGGGTGCGAACACGGTCGGCATTGAGCCTACAGGGGCTTACAGTGATGCGTTGCAACATGGACATGTTTTATACAATTGTTTTTTTGATCAAGAGTCTGCTTTTAGGATTAAGCAAGAAAATGGATCACCAGATATAATCACTTTTACCAATGTTTTTGCCCATATCGAAGACCTAAATCAATTACTAGAATCGTTAAAGATTGTGATGCATCCACAAACGGTTTTAATTATAGAAAATCATTATTTGGGCTCAGTAGTAGATAATTATCAGTTTGATACTTTCTATCATGAACACCCAAGAACATATAGTCTTAAATCTTTTGTTAGCATTGCTAAAAACTTGCAAATCAAATTGTTTAAAGCTAAGTTCCCCTCAAGATATGGTGGAAATATAAGGGTTTATATGTGTGGAGATAGAAACATGTCGGATGAAGAATCTCATGATTTTGAACAAACAATTAATAAAGAAAAACATCTCAGACAATCGTTGATGGACATGCAAAAATACATTCCAGTATGGCAAAAATATATGAAGGAAAAAATTCATCGCCTTGTACAAGAGTACGGCCCTCTTCCTGCAAAGGCTTTTCCCGGTAGGGCAGCCATTTTGATTAAGTTACTAAATCTTGATAGTCAATCCTTATCTGCAGTTTATGAAAAACCAGGATCGATGAAAATCGGACATTTTCTACCAGGCACAGATATTCCAATCAAATCTGACGAAGAATTGCTAGACATGAATCCTCCAATAATTGTAAATTTGGCATGGCATATTTCGAAAGAAATTCATAACTATTTGACTGATCAAGGTTTTGATGGGGAGGTTTTCGATATTTATAGTCCAGATATTGAAGTGTAGCAAAATATATGTACAGTATAGTGGGCTCAGGATTTGGTCTTTATGGTTATTTACCAGCACTTGTTAGGCTTGATAAAAATAACCATATTGTTCTGCCTCAAAAATACAGAGAAAAAATATTGTCAAGAAAAGAATTAAAAGGCTTTGATCGAGATATTTTATGGGCGAGTAGTAGCGAAGAAGCATTAAAAAAAACAACCGACTTGATAATGGCTGTACCTCCTAGTGCACAATATAGTATTGTCAAAAAAATTGTCAAAGAGTCTAATATAGAAACAATTAACTTGGAAAAGCCGATTGCCCCTTCAGCTGAATTATCAGAAGATTTATTGGATTTTTTAGATTTTCATGAAATAAAGTATGTCATTGGCTACAGTTTTTTTTATTTGAATTTACAAGATAAGTTTGACTACTTAATAGACAGAGAGGAGGATATTTATTGGAATTGGGAGTTTATGGCGCATCATTTTTCCATGAATTTAGATAATTGGAAAAGATATCATGATGTTGGCGGTGGAGTTCTTCGATTCTATGGTATTCATATGATAGCTTTATTGTCAGCTCTAGGGTATGACAATGTTGCTCATTCAATCCTGACACAGGACAATATTAATGAACCATATCTGTGGAAAGCAAGTTTTTCAGGCGCAGGTATTCCTTTGTGCAATATATCGTTGAATTGTAAGTCTAAAAATAATATTTTTGATGTATCGAATGATTCACTTGGTACGGTTATATCTTCAAGAGATCCTTTTGATCTAATAACTGAAGACGTTAAAGATTTAGATAATAGAGTGCCTATATTAAGAAAAATAATAGATAAGAGTTCATACCGACAATACAAGTTAAAATCGCTATACCGTGATATCAATAAACTTTGGAAAAAAGTTGAGGAGATCACTAAAATAATGAAGACTTGTTAGTATGAAGTCGATAGGCACAAAACTTACACAACCCCAAAGGTATATTATAGTAGGCGGAGTTAATACCTTATTCGGCTATAGTGTCTTTACATTATTATTATTTATTGGCTTTCATTATAGTTTGTCTGTTTTGGTGGCAACAATCCTTGGCATATTGTTTAATTTTCAAACTTATGGAAAACTTGTTTTTGATAGACATTCAAACAATTTAATAGTGAAGTTTGTTTTAGTCTATGTATTAATTTACCTTGTCAATGTATTGTTAATGGCGCTAATGGTTTTTTTTGAGATAAATCTATATACCGCCGGTATAGTTATCTTACCGTTTACTGCTTATTTGGGATATGTATTAAATAAGAGACTAGTATGGAAAGAGTCATGATTAGTATAGTTACGCCCTGTTATAACGAGGAAGAAAATATAGCTGAGGTGGCTGCTCAAGTCAGGAGCATTATGAAGTCATTGCCTGAATATACATATGAGCATATTTTTATTGACAACGCCTCAACTGATCAAACGGTTGATAAGCTTAAGCTTGAAGCAGAGAAAGATAACAGTATTAAAATTATTGTCAATTCTAGAAATTTTGGCTATATCAGATCCTCAATGTATGGAATTTACCAGGCTACAGGTGACGCAGTAATTCTTATTGTTGCTGACTTACAAGACCCTCCAAAAATGATAATTGAATTTATCAAAAAATGGGAAGAGGGTAATGACGCTGTTGTTGGAACTAAAATAACTTCTGAAGAAAATAAGTGGATGTTCAGTATTAGAGGTGCTTATTATAAATTATTGTCTAAAGTATCAGAGAATCAGACTATTGACCACTTTACTGGGTTTGGCCTTTACGACAAAAAAATTATTTCAGCTATCAAATCAATCAACGACCCCTATCCCTTTTTTAGAGGTCTTTTGTCAGAGGTAGGCTATAAGGTTTCAAAAGTAGAATATAACCAACCCATCAGAAAAAAAGGAAAAACAAAATATAATTTTTATAGATTGTATGATATTGGTGTATTAGGCATCATAAGCAACTCTAAAGTACCACTGAGGCTTGCAGTTTTTGGTGGGGCGATTTCAAGTGCATTCAGCTTGCTAGTTGGATTGGGTTATTTTATTATGAAAATCATAAACTGGAATTCTATGGAATTAGGGATTGCGCCATTACTCATTCTTAGCTCTTTGATGTTTTCTGTAACGTTATTATTTTTAGGGATTATTGGCGAATATGTAGGTGCAATTTACACTCAGTCTCAAAATCGACCCTTGGTATTTGAGCAAGAAAGAGTGAATTTTAGAGACAAAAGCTAATGACATTTATTAGCTATCTTAATAATAAGAAAAATTACGCAATTTTTTTTCTGTTGTATCTTGCCTCCAATTTTTTTATGATTTTAAATGTGGATGGAAAATATTGGGATGATTGGTGGATACTAGGCGTGGAGCAGAGCATCCTTGATCAAGTATTCTATCATTTAGATGGTGATGCTGGCGCTGTTAGGGCAAGAATGATTGGCTTTCTTTCTCAAGTTGGTAACGGGGTTCTAGTATTTAGAATATTGACATTCATGCTGTATTTTGGCGTTGTCTTGTCTGTATTTAAAATACTACAAACAATTAGTGCCTTAAGCAAAGAAGATGTATTTTTTGTAACTTTAATCTTTATGTTGGCCCCCTTAAATTCAGCTAAAGCTTTAGCTGTTAGCGTTTTTCCATACGCGGTCTCTTTATTTATTTTCTTTATTGGTTTTTATTTATTGTCAAGAAATCTAAGTAGTAATAATATCTTCATTAGATTCTTTATATTGATATTGTTTTTTGCCTCTTTTCTAACCAACTCTCTATTGGTTTTTTATGCTGTTCCGTTGATTTATTTGTTTTATCAAAAGTATCACAATCAAAGTAATACTTTTTTTAACAATTTCAGGGTTTTTATTAAGCAAAATTTGGACTTTGTTTTTTTGCCCATTGTATTTTTTGCAGTTAGATTGATATTTTTTAAGCCATCAGGCTTAAATTATGACTATAACTCATTTGATTGGCACATGATTTTGAGTATGCCAATTACTATTCTCATATCTTTTTATAGCTCATTTTTAGAGCCAATCAGTCAGTCTTTTTCAACATTTATTCCTTTTTGGATTTTTGGACTGCTAGTGTTTCTTTTACCGTTTGGTGATAAGAGCGCTAATTTGACTGGCAATAAAAAACATTACCTGCGCTTTTTATTGCTCGGCTGTCTATTTTTTGTGCTGGCTGTATTCCCATATCTTGCAGTGTCAAAGCTTCCACAACTGGGGGATTTTGCCTCCAGACATCAGTTACTTATCCCTTTGGGATTTGCCTTTATTTTGTATTTTTTTATTAAGTTCTTTGCTGCCAGCGTTGGTGCTAAAAATCAACTGACAACACAAGTGTTGTGGATTTTTATTTTAGCTTTCACCGCTCAAAATATTTACATAAACTATCAGTATAAGTTGGATTGGTTTTATCAAGTTGGCTTAGAGGAGCACATTAAGGATATGGATATCTTTGAGAACAATACAACATTTGTAGTTGATATGGAACATGACCTGCTCCAACTTAGACATATAATGAATGAAGGTGAGCACTCCCATCGATTGAAAAAAATATTTGGCAATGAAAAAAGATTGATGATGGATAAATCTGAAGTTGAAAAAGTTCTTAATAATAGTGAGAAGTCATTAGCTAGCGCTTCTAAATCTTGGGTTTATTCAGAACAAGAGCCTGTATACATTAGAATTACTAAAGGCCGGTTACACAGAAAGATATTTTTTTATGAGTTTTTTGACCAGGAGAAATTTAAATTTTTTGCGAAAAAGTTGATTTATGTCGAGCAAGTGAACAAAAATCCAAATTGAATTTCATAGATAATTGAAAAAAATAGCCTGTTTAATTTGAGTATGATTTCAATTGAAAATATAATGACACTATTGCTTACTTAACCAGATTATATGCTCTCAAATTCTTCAATTTTAATTACAGGCGGTACAGGGTCTTTTGGACACGCTTTCATCCCCATGACACTTAAAAAATACAATCCAAAAAAGATTGTTGTTTTCTCTCGTGATGAAATGAAACAGTGGGAGATGGCCAAGCTATATAGGGATGATGATAGAGTGCGTTTCTTAATTGGAGATGTTCGAGACAAAGATCGACTCTATCGCGCCCTAGATGGTATTGACTATGTAGTACATGCAGCAGCTACAAAAATTGTACCTACTGCTGAATATGATCCATTTGAATGTGTAAAAACTAATGTAATCGGAGCAATGAATTTAATTGATGCCTCTATTGACAAAAGTGTTAAGAGAGTGATTGCATTATCAACAGACAAAGCCAGTAGCCCCGCAAATCTTTATGGGGCTACCAAGTTAACCTCTGATAGATTATTCGTATCTGGCAATTCCTACAGTGGTTCCCATAATACTCGATTTGCAAATGTAAGATATGGCAATGTGATGGGCTCTAGAGGGTCGGTCATTCCTTTCTTTATGTCGATAGCTAAAGACGGCATTCTTCCAATTACTGATAACAGAATGACTCGATTTATGATTACACTTGAAGAGGGTGTAGAGCTTGTCTGGCATGCTTTTGAAGATATGCTTGGCGGTGAAATATATGTCAAAAAAATACCTTCTATGAAGGTAACTGATATAGCCGTGGCAGTTGATAGAAATGCTGAACATAAAGAAGTTGGCATTCGCCCTGGCGAAAAATTGCATGAGCAAATGATTGGGGGGGAAGATTCGCTTTATACATATGAATATCCAGGATATTTTAAAATATTACCCTCTATCAATAATTGGAGTAAAGATCCAGCCAGAATTGGCAAGGGTGTTAAAGTTGATCAAGGCTTTTCATATTGCTCCGACAATAACAAAGACTGGATGAAAATCTCCGAGCTTCAAGACTGGATTAAGAAAAATAAAGAAAAGATCGGGAAAATTTAAGCGTGATTCCATATGGAAGACAAGATATTAATCAAGCTGATATAGATTCAGTTATAGATGTCTTAAGATCTAATTTCTTAACTCAAGGACCGCAGGTCCCTTTGTTCGAAAAAGTAGTTTCTGAATATTGTAGAGCTAATTATGCTGTCGCAGTTAATAGCGCTACCTCAGCCTTGCATATTGCTTGTCTTGCTTTAGGTCTTGGAGAAGGTGATTATCTTTGGACTACACCTAACACTTTCGTAGCATCTGCAAATTGCGGCTTGTATTGTGGAGCAAAGGTAGATTTTGTTGATATAGATCCATTAACTTATAATTTATCTGTTCAAGAATTAAAAGACAAATTAGTCTTGGCCAAAAAAGAAGATAAACTACCAAAAATCTTGATTCCAGTGCATTTTGCTGGACAATCTTGCAATATGAAAGAAATTCATGCATTGAGTAAGTATTATGGATTTTCTATTATTGAGGACGCATCTCATGCTATAGGCGGTAAGTATTTAGATAAGAATATTGGCGGCTGTCAATATTCTGATATTACTATTTTTAGCTTTCACCCAGTAAAAATTATTACTACAGCAGAGGGTGGTCTAGCTACAACAAATAGTAAAAAACTATATGATAAGATGCAGTTATTGCGTAGTCATGGTATTACTCGTGATCAATCATTAATGTTTAAAAGTCCAGAAGGCGCTTGGTATTATGAGCAGATTGATCTAGGGTTTAATTATCGAATGACTGAGCTGCAAGCTGCATTAGGCATTAGTCAAATGAATAGGCTTGATGATTTTGTAAATAAACGACACATACTTCAAGAAAGGTATGATCAATTATTAAAAGAGCTCCCAATAATAATTCCCCATCAATCTAGTACTTCTTATTCTGCATTGCATCTTTACCCAATTCAGATTGATTTGAGAAAAATAAGTGCAGATAAAAAGCAAGTTTTTAACATGTTAAGAGAGAGTGGAGTTGGAGTTAATATTCATTATATTCCAGTGCATACGCATCCATATTATTTAGAAAATGGGTTTAATGTTGGAGATTTTCCAGTAGCGGAATATTTTTATTCTCAAGCCATCAGTCTACCGCTATTTTCACAATTAAGCTTTGATGAACAAGATATGGTAGTGTCAATTCTGAAAACGATACTTGAGCAGGTCGCATTGGAGTCATGACAAAAGATAAATTAACTCATATTGTAAAATGTGTTGTTCCAGACTCTAATAATGATATTGATGCATGGCAATTAGTTTTGAGCCAGCATGGAGTTACTCCTTCTATTTTTCATTTATATAATACTGTTCGATATTATGTATCTTATTTCGCACGAAATGAATCTATTAATTTATCATTAGTTGTTTATGATAATAGCCAGCCTGTTGGCGTCTTTCCATTAATGGCTCACAAAAATGATAGCAATAATTGGATTTTGAGTAGTAATGGTGTTGAGATTGTTGAATGTATTTTTATACCAACCTTAGCACGCAAAGTTAAGAAACGACTAGAGTCTAAATTAGTCGAGTTAATTCATTTATTATCAAGTGAGCTAAATATAGATTTTGTTCAGTTTGCCAATATGAAATATGGGAGATTGAGTAGCTGGTATTTGAAATGGATTGGAGAAGCAAGTAAGACTTTTTCAACATACCATCTATTGGTGGATTTATCTTTATCACTAGAGGATATTCGATTAAAGTTTAGAAAAAGTTATAAACCTCTAATTAATAAAGCCTTAAGAGAATGGAGAGTGGATGTCCATGAAAATGTATCGGAGGAGGTGTTTGATCAATTTAGATTATTACATAAAGAGGTGGCGGGGCGATCAACTAGGCCAATTGAAAGTTGGAATGAGCAAAAACACCAAATAGATTCATCGGAGTCTTTTTTGGTAACTGTTTCTAATGACAAATGTCAAATGGTTGGCGCTGGCTTATTTACTTTTTCAGATTACCAAGGTATATATTGTGTTGGCGCATATAAAAGGGATTTATTTGATAAGCCACTTGGGCACGTGGTTCAAATGAAAGCGATAGAGACCTTGAAAAATAGAGGGGTTGTCTGGTATGAAATTGGGCGGAAATACTTAAAAATAGATAATGAGCCTGCAACTGATAAAGAGTTGTCAATATCTCACTTTAAAGAAGGTTTTTCGACTCAAGTGATTGCTAGACAGCACTTAATAGTGAATATGCAATCAGATGCATAATAAATCAAAGATTGCATTAGGGGCGGTGCAATTCGGTGTTGATTATGGCATTAATTCAACAGTCGGTCAGGTGCAACCAAAAGAAGTTGAAGATATATTAAGTTATGCCTATGTAAAAGGCATCGACCTACTAGATACTGCCCCAGCCTATGGAAATAGTGAGCAAGTGCTTGGAGAAGCTAGTGTCGATAATTTTAAGGTAGTCACCAAAACTAGATATTTCAATAACACTTCAATTAATAGTAATGATTTAAAGTTATTAGACCAAGATTTCTTAAAATCATTAGTTAACTTAAAGCAAGATAGTGTTTACGGAGTATTGGTTCATAATGCCGATGATTTATTAAAATCTGGATCTGCAAAAATTATTGACAAACTTCAAGAATTGAAGCAAAAAAAGAAGATAAAAAAAATAGGCGTTTCCATTTATAGCCAAAACCAATTGCAAAGTATTATTGAAAATTTTGATATTGATATAGTGCAATTGCCTTTTAATATAATAGACGGAAGGTTGAGAGAGAGTGATATGCTTGCCATGCTTAAAAAAAGAAATGTTGAAATTCATGCACGTTCAGTTTTTTTACAAGGTTTATTGTTAATGG
>Ga0255782_10002026_pt1 | contig 16753 bp, 15 predicted proteins | sample 101ome_26_FD_179980 | JGI IMG/M metagenome (GOLD analysis project Ga0255782, IMG submission 179980) | Coastal salt marsh microbial communities from the Groves Creek Marsh, Skidaway Island, Georgia - 101408AT metaG (version 2) | ecosystem: Environmental > Aquatic > Marine > Intertidal zone >...
AAAATAATTTGTCTTGGTGCGATTCGGGACTCAATGAGTTTCAATTTTAGTATGAAAGTCAGTGCATTTACATTTATTAAGAATGGCCAAATTCTAGGTTATCCATTTGTGCAATCCATTAAATCTGTCCTGCCTATAGTTGATGAGTTTGTAATCAATGTAGGAAAAAGTGAAGACAGTACTCTTGAAATTATTAATAGTATAGAAAGTAATAAGATAAGAGTCATAGAGTCTTCTTGGAGTGATCATATGACTGAAAAGGGATATGTATATGGCCAGCAAAAAATGATTGCTCAATTTAATTGTACAGGAGACTGGCTTTTCTATGTAGAGGCCGATGAAGTTTACCATGAGCAAGACTTAGAAAATATATCTAAAGCTTTAGAGAAGTATCAAAATAATGAAAATGTTGAAGCCCTTGCTTTCAAGTTTATTCATTTCTACGGAAACAGAAACACATATCTTTATTCACCTGGATGGTATAGGTCAGAAGCAAGGATAATTAAATCCTCTATCAGGTCGTATGCCCCCGATGGTCTTTTTTGGTTGGTGCTCAGTAAAAATAAAATAGGCCGGTATCCACAAGCAAAACTTCTAGATATTTCTTGCTACCATTATGGGTGGGTTAGAAGTGAAGATGATATGAACCTTAAAAGTCAACAAGTACAGAAGTATTGGGGAGGCAAACCTCATTTAATAGATTACAAAAAAATGGATGGAAAAATTCTGAGAACTTTTGAAGGAACTCATCCTAAAGTGATTGAAGGTTGGCTAAGTAAGGAGGAAGGTTTATTCCAGGTAGATAAAGATTATAAAATTTCATCAAAGCAGAAAAAACATAGAATTATGCTTTTTTTCGAGAAATTTCTCGGCTTAGAATTAAGTAAAAAACACTACAAGAAAGTATGACATGAGGTTTCTAATTGAACTGCCAACTTGGCTAGGAGACTCAATTATGGCTACTCCATCAATTGAAAATCTTGTCAGAAAAAATCCTAATATAGATTTAGTTTTTTTGGGTTCATCAAGCTCAGTTGAAATAATGAGAAGACATCCAAAATGTAGTCAAATATTTATACTATCGAGAAAAATCTCATCATTTTTCAAATTATCCAAGCAAATTGGAAAAGTTGATTTTTTTATTTCTTATAGAGGTTCAATTAGGTCAAAGTTATTAAATATCTTTATCAAAACAGGAAGGTTTATTCAGTATGATAAATCTAAATTTGTACGTGGCCATCAGGTTGAAAAATATAACAACTTTATAAATTTTTACTTCGATATCAATTTACCGCCAGGTAATCTAAAAATTTATAATCAATCTAACCATGAAATTCAATTTTCTCAACCCACAATAGGATTAAACCCTGGAGCAAAATATGGTAGCTCGAAATGCTGGCCAGCAGAAAAATATGCTGAATTAGCTCAAAAACTTTCAAAGAATTTCAATATAGTCATTTTTGGGGGCAGGGATGAAATTGACCTCTGTTCAGTTATAGAATCTCTTACACCTAAATCTTCTAAAAATATTTTGAATCTAGCTGGACAGACATCTATAGATGACTTAATTAATCGGATTGGTCAGTTAAAACTTTTTATAACTGGAGATTCTGGACCTATGCATATTGCTGCTGCTCTTGATGTGCCGACTATCTCGATTTTTGGACCAACGAAATTTCTTGAGACTTCACAATGGAGAAATAAACAATCAATAATTGTTAAGAAAAATTTTGAATGTCAGCCATGCATGGAAAGAGAATGCCCTCTAAAGCATCACAAATGCATGAGAGAAATTTCAGTTGATGAGATAATGGAGAAGATTTCAGAGTTAATTTGAGAAGTGTTCATCAATTATTTGGCAAATTGTATGACCAATAAAAATATGCATCTCTTGAACTCTAGGGGTGTCGTTGGAAGGCACCACAATATTTAAATCACAAACTTTACTCATTTTTCCTCCATCACCACCAGTTAGTCCGATTGTAGTTACATTATTTTCTTTCGCGAAGCTTAGCGCATTTAAGACATTAGAACTGTTACCAGATGTGCTGATACCAATTACCATATCGTCTGGACTTAATAAAGCCTCTAACTGTCTTCTAAAAATTAAGTCGTAGCCAAAATCATTGCCAATTGATGTTAAAGCTGAAGTATCAGTAGTCAAGGCAATAGCAGGTAAACCCTTTCTCTCTTTTTTAAATCTTCCAACCAATTCTGCAGATATATGTTGAGCATCTGCTGCTGATCCGCCATTTCCAAAAATTAAGAGCTTACCATTCTTTTTTATAGTTTCTATGGCAAGAAGAGATGCAGCTTCAATTTCAGAAAATATTTGTTCAATACTGACAGCAGTTTGAATGTGCATATCCAGTTCTTTTTTTATGGTTTCGATCATTTTTTTATTTGCTTTATGATGTTTGTTGTACTCTTTCCAGAAACAAAGTCAATTAGAACTAATTCTTTTGCAAAATCTTGACCCGCCACCTGTTTATTTTTATAGTCTCCACCTTTTACTAAGAAATCTGGAGTAATTTTTTTTATTAAATTTATTGGTGTCTCTTCTTCAAATTTTATTACATAGTCAACAGATTCTAAAGAGGCTATTATGCAAGCCCTGTCTTCGAAAGAATTAATCGGTCTAGATGGTCCTTTATTGAGTTTAACAGAGTTGTCAGAATTAATTGCTACTATCAAAATGTCACCTAGTTTCTTTGCCTGATGAAGATACTGCACATGACCAACATGAAGTATATCAAAACAACCATTCGTAAAGACAATGCGTTTAGAGTTGTTACGATGCTTATTTATTTCTGACAGGAGGCTATCCAATGAGAGAATATTCTCTTCGCAACCAGATTGATGTATGCTATGTTGATACTCAATTATTTCATCAATAGTAACAGTTGCAGAGCCAATTTTTCCTACTACAACACCAGCGGCAAGGTTGGCAAATTGGACAGCTTCATCAATATTAAGATTTGCTGCAATCGCATAACCAAGAGAGGCAATAACAGTATCGCCTGCACCGGTAACGTCGAAAACCTCTCTTGCAACTGTTGGGTGTATTTTTAAGTTCTTATCAAGATAGGCTATACCTTCATCGCTGAGAGTAATCAAGGAAAAGGATAAGTTGCAATCAGATTTAAGTTGTTTCAGAGCATTTAGTAGGCTTATCTTGTCTTGAATTTTGACACCAGTAGCGATAGAGGCCTCTTTTTTATTAGGCGTTAATAGATAGGCTCCAAAATATTTTGAGTAGTCATCTCCTTTTGGGTCGGCAATAACTTTAATCCCATGTTTAGCAGATTCTTTAATAATTGCTGTTGTTACCTTTTCAGTTAAAACCCCCTTTCCATAGTCAGATAGGATAATTAGATCATATCCACTTACTATTGATTTGAATATAGTTATTAATTCAAGCTCAGATTCTTTATCAATGTTTTTAGAAGTTTCAATGTCATAACGAACTACTTGTTGATGAGAGGCTATGATTCTGGTTTTTTTACTTGAAACTCTATCGGATTTTGTAATAAGATGAGTTTCATTTACTTTTGCAGAAGCAAGAAGTGACTTCAAATTTTTTGAAATATCACAATCGCCGATTACGCTCAGAATAGCTGTTTCTACTCCCAAAGATGTGAGATTATTTAAAACATTACCCGCGCCTCCAAGCACCTCCGATTCACTCGAAACATCAATGACTTGAACTGGCGCCTCTGGTGAAATTCTTGAACATTCACCCCAAAGATATTTATCTATCATTAAATCGCCAACTACTAAAATTTTTGGGCGTACTTTTTTAAACTTTTCAATCATTAATCTTTTGGATAGTTAAGCATTCTTTTGATCTCTGGTAAGTATGCTTTGATTCCTTGCTCAAGAGAAAAGGAGGGTGCATAGTCAAAATTCTTACACGAAAGCGATATATCAGCCTGTGTGTGCAATTGATAGCCGTCATATGGATTTTTAAAATATTCAGTTGGGAGATTTGTTCCTAATTCAGCTTGAAGAATGTCAACAATATCTTGAAAACTTCTGGGTACACCAGTTCCAACATTATAAACACCATTTGTCTGAGTCTTACAGGCCTTAATATTTGCTTGAATAACATCCTCGATATAAACAAAATCTCGAAGAATTTTGTTTGAGTTTTCAAATAATCTAGGTGGATTTCCATTTAGAATTTGATGACCAAGTTGAATAATCATTGAAGATGTTTTATTTTTGAAATATTCGTTAGGGCCATAAACGTTAAAAAATCTTAACCCAACAATTGTCAAGTTTTTATTTTTTTTATTGAAAGATTCAGCAATTCGATCCATGGCTAGTTTACTGTATCCATAAGGATTTTCAGGTTGCACTAAACCAATTGTTTGCGGGGATGGAAGGCTGCCATAAGTTGCAGCAGAACTTGCATAAATAAGAGTTGCATTATCTGTCTTGGCCTTATTCAAAAACCAATAAAAGGAATTAACATTTGTCTTAAGAACTATTTCTTGGTCATAAACTCTTGTGTCAGAAATTGCAGCTTGATGAAATATATAATCAAATTTATAGTCATCCAACAATGACAAATCAGAAGATTCATTGATATTTCCACAAATTATTTTTCCTTTGAAATTTATAAGGTTGTTGTAGTGTCCAAAGCTTTTTAAATTGCCGTTTTTGAATGTATCTTCGCTTCTAAAGCAATCGAATATAACAACATTTGCCTCATGAAAATTATCTTGGAAATAATAAGCAAGATTACTACCAATAAAACCAGCACCACCAGTTATTAGAATATTTTTTTTATTAAAATCTATATCATTGTAAAGCATATGGACAATTATACCTTTTGTTAGTATTTATAATACCTTTGGAGTAGGTTTTAGAAACATTTATGGAATACGAAAGAAATTTTTATCAAATAAGGACTAATGAAGAGATATTTAATGACTTGAGGAACGAGATAAGTCATATTGGTTATTATTCATTACCATATCAAGAGGTTGATTCAATAATAAACTATGGAAAAGAAATAAAGCAAGACTCTATTTATATCATAGGAATTGGAGGTTCTAGTCTTGGTACAAAAGCTATTTATAAGTTTCTTCGTACTTCAAGGAATTTCAAGAAAAGACTCTTCTTTTTAGACACAATTGACCCATTAAGAATAAACTATCTTCTCTCATTATCCAGTCTTGATAATAGCCATTTTGTTGCTATTTCAAAATCCGGCAACACTATTGAACCGATAAGTATTTTTAAACTGATTTCTTCTAAAGTTAAAATTTCACCAGAAAATACTACTATTATCGCAGGTCAAAACTCTAAACTTCATAAGTATGCTCTTCTAAAAAAGATAAACTATTTTGAAATACCTGAAAATGTTGGCGGAAGATTTTCGGTATTTAGCCCTGTCGGTTTGGTCCCATTATCAATGATTGGTGTCGATATAGATGCACTTTTGAAAGGTTGTAAACTAGTGCATGAAAGTTTCTTTAATAAGGAAAAATATTATGAATTGATAATGAATAAAGCCAGATTCCTAGTAGAAAACAAAAGTCGTTTCAATATAAATATTATCTTTTCATATTCATCAGTTTTTAATGACTTTAATAGATGGTTTGTTCAATTATGGGCAGAATCCTTAGGAAAAAAAAATATTAATGACACTAGGCAGGGCTTAACCCCTATCTCATTAATTGGACCAGATGATCAACACAGTTTCCTTCAATTAATCATGGACGGTGTAAGAGATAAAACTATAACTATTTTTAAAATTAGAAATTTTATGGACTCTACTTCTATTCCAAAATCAAATGATTTCTCTATATTTGAATCAGATTATCTTGACAACAAAACATTTAATGAGTTAATTAACCTACAGGCTGATTCAACATATGAGGCAATAATAAAACAAAAAGATATTCCTTGCGATAAGATTACTATTAATGAGATTAATGAGATAAATGTAGCTAAATTAATGTATAGGTTCCAACTTTTAACATCCTGTGTAGGTGCATTTTTACAAATTAACTCATATGATCAGCCAGGAGTTGAATTGGGTAAAAGCATACTTAACACCAAACTTACTGATGCTTAAAGGTTGTCTATTTCCAGTCGCAGGATTAGGAACAAGGTTTTTACCTGTAACAAAAGTGGTGCCTAAAGAGTTGCTGCCTATACTTAATAAGCCATTAATTCAATATGCCATTGATGAATGTATTGAGGCAAATATTTTCAATTTTTCACTAGTGATTAGTGAACAAAAAGAATCAATAAAATCTTTTTTTCAATCTGATAAAGAACTTGAAAATTCACTAAGCGATGAAAAAAGAACACTTATAGGTGGCGTTAATAAGATAATAGAAAGATCGAATTTTCAATATGCATATCAAAATAAACCTCTTGGTTTAGGACATGCCATATTAAGTGGTGAAAATACTCTATCTAAAGAGAATTTTGCGGTAATACTTCCAGATGATTTTTGTCAAAATATAAATGGCCCTAGCGTTATCAGTCAAATGGCTAAATTGAGCGAAAGGTTTCCAGATAAATGCATTGTTGCTATTGAAGAAGTGCCCATGAATGAAGTTTCTAATTACGGCGTAATCAAAGGCGATCCTATTAGAGGTTATGAGAATGTTTTCCAAGTAAGTCATATGGTTGAAAAGCCTAATCCTCAAGTTGCTCCATCAAACTTAGCCATTATTGGAAGATATATATTAACTAATGAAATTTTTCAAATTATTCAAGATACTTCTGCAGATTCAAATGGAGAGATTCAAATAACTGATGCACTAAATTATCTTGCCAAAGAAGGTAAAGTACTTGCTTATAAGTTTCAAGGCAAAAGAATAGACTGCGGGAGAGTTCAAGGATATGTTGAAGCTAATAACTTTATGAATGATTTAGAATCATAATCATAAATGTTTAAGGATCTTACAAAAGTTCTGAGCGCAGATATATTAGCTCAATTACTTCTTCTTCTGTCTTTACCCATATTATCTAGATTATATAGTCCAGAAGATTTTGGTCACTTTGCCTTAACCACTTCTATAGCTTGGATACTCGTTGTTCTATTTACTGGCAAGTTAGAACTTTTAACAATCACTATGAGTGATGATATAAAGGCAAGAGATTTTGTTGTTGCACTGTCAAGTTTGGTATTTTTTCTATCTTTCCTAACTTTTATTTTTATTTTTTTATTTTTTGATCTATTTAAATTCCATGGAATTGACGATACTTTCAAATATTACTCCATAATTCTACTAACAATAGTCTTTAGTCTTAATGAGATATTAAAGTCATATGCAAATTTTCTTGGAAATTTTGCATTGATAGCTAAGGTTGCACTTCTAAATTCAATCATTTTGGTTTTCTTTGCAATTATTTATCCAATATTCTATGAGGATGATCTTTATATTGGCCTGATTCTATCAGTAATATTAGGGCAATTTTTTTCGCTAGTAGTCTATTCAAATAGAACCAAGTTAATTAAGAATCTGTCACATAAATTTTCCTTTGATAAGGCCTTAATAACCTTAAAAGGTATTTATCGAAAAGGTTTACTTGTATTCTCAAATCAATCTTTTTTATCGATTACCTTAAATTTACCTATTCTTATTATTTCAAACACAAGCCCAGTAAATACTGGAAATTTTTCTATGTCTGAAAGAATTATAGGAAAGCCAACATCGGTTATTGGTCAGTCAATATCACAAGCTCTTAAATACCATTACAAAGAATCAATCAATCCTTTTCTAGCAAAAAATCTCATCAGAAAAAGTATTTTAGTATCTCTTTTAATATCTATATTTGCCTATGGTTCTTTCGCTTTAATTTTTCCAAAATTAGTACCTTTCATTCTTGGTTCTAATTGGATAGAAATTACCCCTATTCTTCAGTGGGTAATAGCAATAGAGGCGTTAAATTTTTTGTACTATGTGCATCAAGACATATTGATTATTAAGGACCATATGAAAAGTAGATTTTTTGGCCAATTCTTTCAAATGATATTTACTGTATCATTACTCATTTCAAGTGTTTATTTGGAGATGGATATTTACTTAATTTTGGCTCTTATTTTTATTGTAAGAGCAATTACTATATCTTTCGACATTTACCAAACCTGGATTCGAGGATAAATGAAAATAATAGTTCTTGGAGGTGATGGATTTTGCGGTTGGCCTACTTCTCTTCACTTGTCAAATCTAAATCATGAGATATTGATATTAGATAATCTATCACGAAGAAAAATTGATATTGAACTAGGCGTAACTTCGCTTACACCTATAAAAAGTATTTATGAGAGGCTAGATGCCTGGAAAGAAATAACTGGAAAAAAAATATTGTTTGAGAATTGTGATATTTCCAAACAATATAACAAGCTTTTATCAATAATAAAAGAATATAGTCCCGATGCCATAATTCATTTCGCAGAACAGAGAGCAGCTCCTTATTCTATGAAAGGCTCTTCAGGAAAGAGATACACAGTAAGTAATAACCTTAACGCTACTAATAATTTATTGGCTGCGGTAGTTGAGTCTAAAAGAGATATACATATTGTTCATTTGGGAACTATGGGTGTCTATGGTTATGGTACAGCTGGAATGAAAATTCCAGAAGGTTATCTTTCAGTAAAAGTAACTAATGATGAAGGTAGAGATATTATTCAGGATATATTGTATCCACCTAACCCTGGGAGTATTTACCATCTAACCAAAACTCAGGATGCTTTGATGTTTGCTTTTTATAACAGCAATGATGGCATTAGAATCACTGATCTTCATCAAGGAGTTGTTTGGGGGACTCAGACTGATGAAACTAGTCTTGATGAAAGATTGATTAATAGGTTTGACTATGACGGAGATTATGGTACGGTTTTGAACCGTTTCCTAATGCAATCTGCAATTAATCATCCTCTAACCGTTCATGGCACTGGAGGCCAGACTAGAGCTTTTATCCATATCAAGGACACTGTCAAATGCATCGAAATTGCATTATCAAATCCACCTAAAAATAATGAAAAAGTGAAGATTTTTAACCAAATGACTGAAACACATTCAATTAAAGATTTGGCTAAAAAGATTGATCAAATTTCAGGAGTGGGAATTGACTTTATCAAAAATCCAAGAAAAGAAGATGATGAAAATGAACTCTATGCAGAGAATAAGTGTTTTCTAGATTTAGGCCTCGATCCAATAAAACTATCTGATGGATTACTTTTTGAAATTCAAGATATTGCAAAAAAATATTCTGATAATTGTGACCCTAGCAAAATCCATTGCGTTTCATATTGGACAGAAGAAAATAAACCAAATTAGAGATGAAGTTTTCTGTGCTAATGTCAGTTTATATTAATGATCAGGCCGATCATTTCGATAGAGCTATGCAATCTATTTGGGATGAGCAGGAAGTTAAGCCCAATGAAATAATATTAATTGTGGATGGACCAATTAGCTCAGAGATTGGATTTATTCTTACCGCTTGGACAGAGAAACTTCAAGATATCTTAAAGATCTTTAAATTAGATCAAAACATGGGCAATGGATTTGCAAAAAAATATGGTTTGGAAAGGTGTAGTCATGGGCTTGTTGCTATCATGGATGCTGATGATATATCCCTAAAGAGTCGATTTAAAAAGCAATTAAATTGTTTTAAAGAAAAAAATATCGATGTATGTGGAGCCTGGGTTGGAGAGTTCCAAGATGATGAATCTATCATAAATTCAATCAATAAGAGACCTGAGAAGCATGATGAAATATATGTTTATTCTAAGTCCAGAATCCCAGTTAATCATCCTACTGCAATGTTCAAAAAACAATCTGTTATTGATGCAGGAGGATATGGTAACAATTTACCTTCTTGTGAGGATCAATATCTTTTCGTGAGAATGTTATTAAATGGTGCCAGGTTTTATAATATCCAAGAGTCACTACTAAATATGAGAGTTAATAACACTCTGATTGAAAAAAGAAGATCTGGTTGGTCGCACAATTTAAAAGAAATTAATGCTCAAATAAAATTTTATCAACTAGGGTTCCTTAATAAACCTCAATTTCTAAAGAATATAGTCTTGGGTTCATTATTTCGATTAATGCCTAAATTCATAGTAAAGTATCTTTACAGAATTATTCGAAAATATTTTTAAATGAAAAACGATTTAAAAAATCTAATATCTCCAACAGATCATCCTAAATTTTTAATGATTGATTCGTATGATAATAACTTTCTAAAGGAGATTTTAAACTTGATGGTATCAATTCGTCTCACTGAGGAGAGAATTGCCATAGGTAGAAGGGATGGGTTTGTCGGGGGGCCAGTGCATCTGGGGGCTGGACAAGAAGCAATTGCAGTTGGAGTCTCAAAACATATTAATTCAGATGACGCTGTTTTTGGAGCACATAGATCTCATTCCCATCTTTTAGCCCTGAATAATAATTATCATAAGCTTTTTGCTGAGGTTCTAGGGAGGGAGACAGGTTTTTCAAGAGGAATGGGCGGATCTATGCATTTATTTGACATATCAAGCGCTTTTTGCGGATCAACTCCTATAGTGGCGGGAACGGTTCCTCTGGCTGTCGGCGCTGGATTAGCTTTTAAGTTAAATAATAAAAAAAATATTGCTGTTAGCTATTTGGGCGATGGTGCAATTGAGGAGGGGGTTGTTCACGAGTCATTTAACCTTGCCAAAGTGATGAATTTACCTGTACTTTTTGTAATTGAGAATAATCTTTTTTCTTCGCACATGCATATCTCGCTAAGACAATCAAGTAATAAAATTTCCAGATATGCTGAAGCAAATAATATTCCTTATTCGGTTATTGATGGCAATGATGTAGTTGCCGTATATAGCTCCTCAAAGAAGTTAATTAATTCCATTAGAAATGGAAGTGGGCCAATGCTACTAGAGTGTATAACCTACAGACACTATGGTCATGTTGATTGGAGAGATGATATTGATGTTGGTGTTGAAAGATCTGCAGAAGATATTGCCAATTGGAAGACAAGAGATCCAATAGTTTTATTATCAGAATCAATGATCAACAAAAAAATAATTAGTGAGAGCTATTTATCTGAAGTAAAACAAGAAATTTCAAAAAAGATTACTTATGCTTGGGAATCTGCACTTGATGATAAGTTTCCGAGTAATGAATCTACATTGAATTTTGTATATTCAAGGAAACTATGAAGCAAAAATATTCATATGGTGAGGCTATTCGCTTAGGCTTTGAGTATCTTCTAGATAATTACCCTGATGTTTTTATTATTGGCCAAGGTCTCTGGAGCCCATGGTATGTTGGAAACTCTATGACAGACCTCGATAAGAATTATGGTACAGAACGAATTATTGACACACCTGTTTCGGAGTCTGCTGTCACTGGAGCGGCAGTTGGGGCGTCTATTGTTGGAATGAGGCCAATAGTTGTTCATCCACGTATGGATTTTATGTTATACGCCATGGATTCAATAGTTAATCAGGCAGCTAAATGGTCTCAAATGTTTGGAGGGCAATCCAATGCGCCAGTAACCATAAGAGGGATTATTAATCGTGGTGGAGAACAGGGTGCTCAACATTCTCAAGCTTTGCATACCTGGTTTGCACATATACCTGGTCTCAGAGTTGTTATGCCTTCAACAGTCAAGGATGCACGAGATCTTCTGATATCGAGCGTATTATCAAATGACCCAGTTGTTTTCATTGATGATAGATGGCTTTATGACCAAGAGGAAGAATTAGAGATAGTCGAGGAATTGGATCTAAATGAACAAAAACCCGAAATCCAGCAAATTGGAACAGATATAACAATAGTAAGTTTAGGATTTGCCTCAAAGCTTGCTAGAGACTCTATAGAAGATCTTCTTAGTGAGGGAATATCAGCAGAGCTTATTGACGTCCGAATTTTAAATCCATTGGAAATAAATGTCATAGTCGACTCAGTAAAGAAGACAAAAAATCTTCTAGTTATTGATCCGGCAACTAAGTTTTGCGGTTATGCTGCAGAGATTATTACAGGAATTATGGAGGTAATTGAGCCTAATGAAATTCAGTCTAAGCCAGTAAGAATTTCTCTTCCAGATGCGCCTGCTCCCTGCTCATCCACTCTTGAGAAAGATTACTATTTCAACAAAAGTGATATTATTGAACAAGTTAAACTGATGTTACAAAAAAAGATATGAAGAAAACAAATGTCCCATTTTTTGAATACCCGAGATTATGGACTGATGAAAAAGAAGACCTCATAAGAGTTATAGATGAGACTGCATCATCTGGGGGTTTTATTATGCAATCAGCTCTTGAAAATTTTGAGAAAGAACTTGCGGAATATACAGGTTCTAAATACTCTGTTGGTGTCGGAAATGCTACCGATGGAATGGAAATTTTTCTTGAAGCTATTGGTATAAAGCCTGGAGATGAGATAATTATTTCATCACATACTATGCTTGCAACTGCTTCAGCAATAAAAGTTGCTGGTGGAATTCCTATTCCAGTTGATATTGGAGATGATAATCTTATTGATCCTAAATCTATTGAGGAGGCTATTTCGGTAAATACAGTAGGTATTATGCCCACTCAGCTCAATGGAAGGGTTTGTAATATGGATAAAATTGAAGAAATTGCAAATAAAAAAGGTTTGTTCATTGTTGAAGATGCTGCACAAGCTTTAGGGGCAAGATTTAAGAATAGACATGCCGGAACTTTTGGTCTAGCATCAGACATTAGTTTCTTTCCTGCTAAAGTATTAGGATGTCTCGGCGATGCAGGTGGAGTTCTAACTAATAACCTTGATCTATATGAGAAAATTTTTCAATTGCATGATCATGGAAGAAATAAGCAGGGTGATGTTGTTCGCTGGGGAAGAAACTCTAGATTAGACAATATTCAAGCTGCAATCTTAAGCTTTAAACTAAAAAATTACGACAAAGTTATTGCCAGAAGAAGAGAAATAGCATCTTTATACCAAAAAAATCTAGAAAACTTGGACGAGATAAAACTTCCACCACCGCCTTCAGATACTTCTGAACATTTCGATGTTTATCAAAACTATGAATTAGAAGCGAATAGTAGAGATAAGTTAAAGGAATTTTTAAGCGTTAACGGTATAGGCACACTTATCCAGTGGGGAGGTATGGCAATTCATCACTACAGCCAACTTGGCTTTAAAGAAAATTTACCAGTTTGTGATAAATTTTTTAATAGATGTTTGATGCTTCCAATGAATATCTTTATATCTAATGATGATGTTAGTTATGTATGTGAAAAAATATGGGATTTCTATGATCAAAAGGTTACTTGATATATTTATATCTGCTTTTGGAATTATATTTTTCTTTCCATTTGTTTCTATAGCTATTTTTTTGGTATGGATTCAAGATTGGAAGAATCCCTTCTATGTTGCACCAAGAGTCGGTAAAGATTTTGTTAACTTCCCTATGATTAAAATTAGATCTATGATCTATAAAGCTGACAAATCTGGAGTTTCATCAACAAGCGTTAATGATAGTAGAATTACAAAAATTGGATCTCTCATTAGAAAATTTAAGTTAGATGAAATTACACAACTAATAAACGTATTTCTTGGTCAGATGAGTCTTGTTGGACCAAGACCAAATGTTGTTAGTGAGGTAGCTGGATATACTCAAGCTGAAAAAAAACTCCTATCTGTAAGGCCTGGAATTACTGATTTTTCATCTATCGTTTTCTCAGATGAAGGTGAAATTTTGAAAAATTCAAAAGATCCTGACCATGATTACAATATATTAATAAGGCCCTGGAAGAGCAAACTTGGACTTTTTTACATTGATAATCAAAATTGTTCTATGGATTTAAAGATAATTCTTTACACTATCATTGGAATAGCCAGCAAGGAAAAGGCTTTAAATTGGGTTTCAAAAAAAATTTATGAAACCTCTCAAGATAAAACCTTAGCGAGTATTTGTAAGAGAAGCATTCCTTTATCATCTCCGGCAAACTGAAACTATCTTTATGATTTCTATTTCTTCTGAAAGATTGCATAAAGTTTTTTTTCAAATTATTTTCGACTCCTTACTAGTTTTAATGGCTCTTTATTTTTCATATACCCTCAGGCTGGGTTATTGGTATGACCCACAAGGTAAGATTTTGACTTTATTTTTGATATCTCCAATGATAGCACTACCGATTTTTTACTTTACTGGTATTTACCATCAAATATTAAGATACATAGATATTAATATCTTTGTTTTGATATCTAAAGCAAGTCTAATCTATGGATTTTTTTGGGGTTCTTTTGCATATTTTCTAACTTTAGACGGCGTTCCAAGATCTGTCATATTGCTAAATATTGTTTTTGTTTTTATTTTGTTATTTGCATCAAGAGTTTTGATTAGAAATTATTTTTCTAGAAAATTTACACAATTAACAGATGATTATAAAAATGTACTAATTTATGGTGCAGGCAGTGCTGGAAGAGAGTTATTGGAGTCTTTTCAATCTTCAAAAAAACATCTTGTAAGGGGGTTTATTGATGACAATAAAAGTTTACAAAATTCATTTGTTAAAAATTTAAAAGTCTATCCTAGAGAAAAAATCCAGCAACTTATTAATACGTATGAAATAACCGAGGTTGTACTAGCTTTGCCATCAATCTCTTCCGAAAAAAGAAAAGATATTATTGATTTTCTTTGTAAGTTTTCAATACCGATTAAAACTCTACCAAATCTTTCAGAATTCATCGATAGTAAAATTTCTTTCACATTCATTAAACCAATAAAAATTTCTGATCTTTTAGGTAGAAAACAAATTAGACCTAAACAAAAACTTCTAAAGGCAGATATATTTGAAAAGAACGTTTTAATTACTGGCGCTGGGGGAACTATTGGTGAAGAATTAGCGAGACAGGCACTTAAATTAGGTGCAAAGAGACTGTTTTTATTGGACCATAATGAGTTTTCTCTATATAAATTACAAAGCAATCTTGATAGTGAAGCGAGAAAAATAGTAAAAACAAGGCTGGGCTCTGTTCTATCAATGGATTTCCTAGAAAATATTTTCCGAAATTCAAAAATTGAAACTGTCTTCCATGCAGCTGCCTATAAACATGTGCCATTGGTGGAAGACAACATAATAGAAAGTTTTAAAAATAATGTTATTGGAACTTACAATGTTGCGTTTCTTGCAGGTAAATACAATGTCCGAAAGTTTATTCTAATTTCTACGGATAAGGCTGTAAGACCGACTAATATTATGGGTGCCACAAAACGTTTATCGGAAATTATTATTAAGAATCTTCAAACAACTAATCAGTCAACAACATATTCTATGGTTAGATTTGGAAATGTTTTGGGGTCAAGCGGTTCCGTTATACCATTATTTGAAAGACAAATAAAAAGTGGCGGGCCAGTAACTGTTACTCATAGAGAAATTACCAGATATTTTATGACCATATCAGAAGCTGTTGCTCTAGTTATTCAGGCGGGAGCAATGTCAAAAGGCAATGATGTTTTTTTATTAGATATGGGGGAGCCAGTAAAAATTGATGACTTGGCAAAAAAAATGATTAATTTATCAGGCTTTACAATAAAAAATGAGTCTAACAGTCAGGGTGATATAGAAATTGTCTATTCGGGATTAAGACCGGGTGAAAAATTATATGAAGAACTTCTAATAGGAGATTCCTCAAAAAAAACCGAACACAAGAAGATATTTAAGGCTGAGGAAAGTTTTGTTGAATTGAATTTACAGGAGTTCATAAAAAACATTCATTATTTTATTGAAGCTAGAAATGAAAATGAAATTCTCAAAATTCTTTCAGATTTGGTTGATGGTTTTTCTCAAACAAAATAGATTCTAAGCAAAACTATTTTTTAGTTAATGAATTTTAGTTTTCTTTGAGACAATCTCGAGAAAATAAAAGAGTTCTCGAGTAACAATTAATAGGTTGGCCATTAATGCTATCAATTTCAAATTCAATTTTAAATCTATAATTTTTTAAAATTTTAATCCAATCTCTATGCAAGTACTCAGAACTGTTTAGCAAATCAGTTTTCATGAAATCATCAATAAAAATATAAGAAGTAATTTCAGATATTGAGTCTAATAGTTTGAATAATTCCTTATCTGAAAAAATATAGAGCACTCTATCAAAAACAATGAGATCTATTTTTTTCTGCCCGAAGTCGTGGATTTTTTTTGTGAAAATTTCTCTATCAAATTCTCTAGCGAGGAACACATTGGGATGGTTAAGTTTTTTATTTAAATTAATCACATTTTTATGATTAATATCAACCCCCATAAGAAATTTAAGAGTTCTTGCTTCATGAAGCTCTGTCAAAAATTCACCTCTCCCAAAACCAAAATCAAGAATCGAATTAATTTTTTTTTGTTTAATAATATCTACAAATATTTTATTTATAGTTTTTGGCCTCCATTTTGGATTGGTGTAGAGGTTGGGGATTAAATGTTTGTATTTCCAGAAATATTTGTTTTGTGATATAGCTCTCTTGATCTTGACAAACATCAGGAACTTTTAAGAAAAAAGATTATTTCTTAGTCTTGAGGTAATTAATTTTAGAAAAAAGAGGGATTTCATGTGTTTAATTAGTTTTTTTGGACTCTACATTTTATATGTGCAGAGTCCATTTTCGGAATTATTTAATACCAATCATCGTCATTTTCATCATCATAATCATAATCTTTTTCATCATCATCATCAAATTCATCATAATCATAATCATCAGTGCTCATTTTTGTCTCCACAAAAGAAATAAACAAAATTAACCAAAA
>Ga0255782_10002035_pt1 | contig 16705 bp, 15 predicted proteins | sample 101ome_26_FD_179980 | JGI IMG/M metagenome (GOLD analysis project Ga0255782, IMG submission 179980) | Coastal salt marsh microbial communities from the Groves Creek Marsh, Skidaway Island, Georgia - 101408AT metaG (version 2) | ecosystem: Environmental > Aquatic > Marine > Intertidal zone >...
GGCAAGGTAAACCCCACCTGGAGCAAGACCAAATAGGAATCCGTTCGGCGTGCCTCGCGTTGGATTCGGGTAGGTCGCTTGAGCATAACGGTGACGTTATGCCTAGATGAATGATTGTCCACGACAGAACCCGGCTTATCGGCTGACTCAATTTTTCTCCACTTTGTCCCACTTCCAAAATCACGGCATTTCGGCGCGTTTTTTCACGCGTTGATCAAATTAAGTTTCTTATATTTTTTAATAATTTAACGCCCTGTTTGAATACCGTGATTCAGAGTCTGGGCGTTGTGGCATCGCTATGATTTGACTGTCTTTAGGTGGGTAAATAGAGTTCTGATGTGGGAGAAAGTGGTGAGTTGTGGGTAAAAGCATTGTTTTGACCCAGAATTGACCGAGGAGAAGACAGTGTTTCGCGGGATTAACCCGATCAACTTGGATGCAAAAGGGCGCGTCGCGTTGCCGGCTAAATACCGGGACCGCGTGACCGACCGTTGTGATGGCCACATGGTCCTCACTGTGCATCCTTTTGATCGCTGCCTTCTGCTTTATCCACTCGCTGATTGGGAAGTTATCGAATCCCAAGTGAATGCGCTCCCGAACTCAACGAGCCGTCAGGCTCGGCGCCTTCAGCACCTGATGGTCGGTTATGCGACCGAACTTGATCTTGATGCAGCCAATCGTCTTCTCCTCCCTGCGATGCATCGAGATCACGCTGAGCTTGATAAACGATTGATCTTGGTTGGTCAGGGTCAGAAGTTCGAGATCTGGAGCGAGGCACGCTGGACTTCGATGACAGAGGCATATCTCAACGAATCAGTTGATGAAGATGGTTCTGTCGAATTGATCAATTTGTCGCTTTAAGGGAGGGTGCGATGAGTCACATACCAGTGCTACTTCATGAAGCGCTGACCGCCCTCTGTATTCGGAGCGATGGGATCTATCTTGATTGTACATTTGGGCGCGGCGGCCACTCGCGTGCCATCTTAGCTGAGCTTGGCGCAGGTGGCCGATTGATTGGCCTTGATCGCGATCCATCTGCTGTCGCCGTTGCTAAAGATCTCGCAGATGCAGATTCGCGATTCCAAATCGTACATACAGCGTTTTCTGAACTTGAATCAGCGCTCGATACTTTGGCTATTTCACGGGTGCATGGCGTATTAATGGATTTGGGTGTGTCTTCCCCGCAACTGGATGAGGCAGAGCGCGGATTCAGCTTTCAGGCAGATGGTCCGCTCGATATGCGAATGGATCCGACGTCGGGCGAGTCAGCAGCTGATTGGATTGCTCGCGCTGAGGCAGAAGAGATTGCGCATGTGCTCTGGGTATTTGGTGAAGAGCGATTTTCACGCAGGATTGCGCGTGCAATTGTTGAGGCGCGTGAGATTGAGCCGATCGTTACGACAGCCCAATTGAGTAAGATCGTGAGTGATGCGCAGCCTAAAAAAGATCAAAACAAACATCCTGCTACGCGTGCTTTTCAGGCGATTCGGTTATTCATCAATGGTGAGCTCTCTGAGGTAGAACAAGGTCTGGAAGCTGCCGTGAACCGACTTGAAGTTGGTGGGCGGCTGGCTGTGATTTCTTTTCATTCGCTCGAAGATCGCTTGGTGAAACGCGCGCTTCGGGACGCATCACGCCTGCCGCAAGGTGACCCGCGGATGCCTCTTCCTGACACGATCGACAAACCAAAATTGAAGCTTGTCGGCAAAGCAATCAAGGCGGGACCTGATGAGCTTAGTGTGAATCCCCGTGCGCGAAGTGCAGTACTCCGCATCGCTGAGCGGACGGAGGCGGCCTGATGCAGTGGTTTCATCGCTCAGACATCTGGTTGTCAATGCTGTTGGTGATCGGAGTGGTTGTGACTTCGATCTATATTATTGAAACGGCCTACCAAACCCGGCAACTGTATTCTTCACTTCAAGAGCTTCGTGCGGAGCGTGACCGGCTCACGATCGAGTGGGGTCGATTGATGCTCGAGCGTGGCGCGGTTTCTGCGGATATGCGAATCGATGCAATGGCTCGTTACAGTTTGTCTCTCGGTACGCCGGAAACTGACGATGTGATGTTGATGGAGCGTCCACAATGAGCGGGCAGAAACGTCAAGCATCAAGTCGCTGGAGGTTATGGTTCGTCGGATCCGTTTTGGGTCTTTTAGTGATGACGGTCTGCGGACGCTTGGTTTGGTTGCATGTCTTTGAAACGCAACATCTCAAGGATATCGGCGATGAAATCACGATTCGTTACCAAAAAATTCCAGCCTATCGAGGAATGATCACAGATCGTTTCGCACAACCATTGGCAATTTCCACTCCGGTTGCCGCAATTGCGGTACGGCCTAAAAAGCTCGCCGATTCATCTTGGCCTGAAAAGCTCGCACCTTTGATGAATGCGGATGCCGAAAAACTGCGCGATCGCGTAGCGCGAAGCCCATCTCCATTTCTGTATTTGTCACGTTATGTCACGCCAGAGCGCGCGAGTCAGATCGAAGCACTTGAGCTCCAGGGTGTTGAGGTGGTGCGTCAATTCCGCCGCTTCTATCCTGCTGGAGAAGTTGCAGCACATCTTGTTGGATTTACGAATATTGAAGACAAGGGTCAGGAGGGCCTCGAGTATTCCTATGATGCATGGCTTTCTGGGCAAGATGGCCTTCGTCATGTCTTAAAAAATCGTCGCGCAAATGTGGTTCGGTATGTGAGCGCAGGCCAAGAAGTGCAGCAGGGTAAGGATCTGAGGCTCTCAATCGATTTGCGCCTGCAGTATCTGACGTATCGCGCATTGAAGGAAGCTGTCGCGCGAGCGCGTGCCGCAGGCGGCAGTGCTGTTCTTGTCGACGCGTGGACGGGAGAAGTATTGGCATTAGCTGCGCAGCCAGCATTTAACCCGAATGATATGGCGACTCGTACGCCCGAGCGTGTGCGCAACCGTGCAGTCACAGACCTGATGGAGCCTGGTTCGCCAATCAAACCATTTACGATTGCAACAGCGCTCGATCTGGGTTTGGTTGAGCCAGACACATTGATCGAGACATCTCCGGGCCGGCTAAAGGTGCAGGGGCATGTTATTGCTGACATGAGTAATTATGGTGAGATCGATGTCAATACGGTGATTGCCAAGTCATCGAACGTGGGTACCACTAAAATTGCCATGATGATGGAGCCATCGGCTCTCAGGGATCGCCTTGCCCTTTTAGGCCTCGGCCAGCCGACTGCAACCGGGTTTCCTGGTGAGGAAGAAGGGTTTCTTCCGAGTTATGCAACGTGGCGAGACCTTGATCGTGCAGCACTGTCGTATGGTTACAACCTCAACATCACCACGATTCAGTTAGCTCAGGCATACAGCGTATTTGCGAACGGTGGCATCCTGCAGCCTCTCACACTGCTCGCTGAGGGCGTGACGCCGCGGCCGGTGCGTATCTTCAAAGAAGATACAGTGAAGAAAGTGTTGCCAATGCTTCAGGCGGTTACCGAAAAGGGCGGTACAGCCCAACGCGCGCAAATTCCGATGTACCACGTCGGTGGTAAAACCGGGACCACTATGAAGTATGCGGATGGCTCGTATGCGAGCCGCCAGTACATCTCAAGTTTTGTCGGTCTTGCACCTATCGCAAATCCACGATTCGTCATGGCGATCTCGGTTGATGATCCGAGGTCTCAACAGTATTTCGGCGGTCAGGTAGCTGCTCCTGTATTCGCGGATGTAATGGATGATGTGATGCGGATCTATGATATTCCGCCCGATAAGCTCGACCAGTCGATGCTCGCAGGGAGGACTGACTGATGCGTTTGAACCAGTTACTCGCTGAAATCGATCTTCAATTCGAACGTGCATCGGGCGTTGAGGTGTTGGATATGACACTCGACTCTCGAAAGGTTGCTGATGGCTCACTTTTCGTTGCCATTAAGGGATCTGTGGGCCATGGAATGGACTACGTTGATTCTGTGATTTCGTCTGGTGCATCAGCGATTCTCTATGACGACTGGGATGGAGAGGTTCCAAAGGCTGTTCCAGCACTACACGTGCCTGGCCTAAGACGCAAAATTGGTCGAATCGCGCACGCGTTTTATGGGAATCCATGCGCAGGTATGAACATTGTCGGAGTGACTGGTACTAACGGGAAAACGACAACTGTGCATCTCATTGCTCAGCTTGCAGAGCGGTTGGGTCTCAAGGCTGCACGCATTGGAACGCTCGGAGTCTCCGTTGGTGCAGATAAATTAATTGAGTCAGATCGAACAACTCCAGACGCAATTACCTTGGCATCGATGTTTAATGAACTCAGAAGTCGCGGTGTCAATTTCGTTGCGATGGAGGTTTCATCTCATGCGCTCGATCAGGGTCGCGTCGATGGGATTCCGTTTAGTGTTGGAGTGATCACTAATCTCACTCGCGATCACCTTGATTACCACGGCACCATGGAGGCGTATGGTGAAGCCAAAGCACGGCTATTCACTGATTTCGATCTACAGGCCGCTGTCTTCAACATCAATGACGCATTTTGTCGAGACCTCGCGAAAAGGGCATCTCTACCGATTGTCATGACTTATGGGTCCGGCGCAGATCAAGTCGATATACAGGCGATTCAAGCGACGGCAAATGGATCGACTATCCGAGTCTCGGTTAATGGTGTTGTGCATGAGCTCCAAACAAGCCTGCTAGGTTCCTTTAACGCTTCAAACATCATGGCGGCATTCGCAGCGATTTCTGCCATATTCCCTGAGCATTCTGATCGGGCATTGAAGGCGATTCCGACATTACAAGCGGCCCCTGGAAGGATGGAGTGGTTCCGCGCACCCGAGTTCGCAACAGTCGTGGTTGATTATGCCCACACACCGGATGCTCTCGAGAACGCGATTAAAACCTGCCGAGCACATTGTGATGGCGAAGTCTGGTCTGTGTTTGGTTGTGGCGGAGACCGAGATATCGGTAAACGTCCGCTGATGGGTGCGGTGGCATCAGAGCTGTCTGATCACGTGGTATTAACATCAGACAACCCGCGCTCTGAGTCGCCGCAAGCAATCTTGGATGACATCCGCTCAGGTATGTCAAAAGCCCCAAGTCTTGAAGAGCTCGATCGTGCCAAGGCGATTCGCTATGCAGTAGAACATGCATCAGTTGACGACTGGGTACTTCTTGCCGGTAAAGGCCACGAAAACACACAAATCATCGGTCAAAAATCTGTTGTCTATTCAGATCGGGCTGAAGTCGCTCAATTATTTGGGTTGATGGGCTCGGAGGTACAGCATGCTTCCTAGCTCATTGAATGAAATGGCATCTGTTGTCGGTGGAACCGTTTCCGGGAATCCGGTGATTTCAGGTTTAGCCATCGACAGTCGAAAAGCGGTCAAAGGTGATTTATTTGTCGCCTTAACGGCGGAGCGCGACGGGCATGATTATATTGCGAGCGCAGCAGAAAGTGGTGCTTCTGCAGCACTTGTCTCGAAGCCAACAACAATCCTTCCATCGATTTGTGTCACAGATACTCTCGACGCGATGACTGCGCTCGCAAGGGGAATGCGCGATTCCTATAGCGGCAAAGTATTCGCGTTGACTGGCAGTCAGGGCAAAACAAGTACCCGAGGATTCTTAGCTTCAATCTTGACCCAAATGGCGCGTCGATCTGGATCAGAGCCCATCCTCGTGACACAGGGAAATTTAAATAATCATCTCGGTGTGCCTCTGACGATGGCACGTCTCAGGCCGCATCACCCTTATGCGTTGTTTGAACTGGGTGCATCTGCAGTTGGTGAAATTGATCACTTAGCATCGATTGTTCGGCCGCAAATCTCTGCGCTATTAAATGCGCGCGCAGCACACCTCGAGGGTTTTGGCTCGATTGCTGGGGTGATTCAAGGTAAAGGTGAAATCATTGATCAGACGGCGATTGATGGAACGGTCATTTTGAATCGTGATGAGTCGGCTTTCGATGAGTGGGTTAAACGAGCCGGGTCGCGGCATGTCATCAGCGTTGGTCGTCACGCAGGAGATCTCACCTGGTCTCAAACCTCTGAGCAAGGGTTAGAGATGCATTATGGCGATCGAGAACTCAGTGTATCCCTCCCAACACTTGGGCAGCATTTCATGGAAAACGCGGCGCTAGCGTCTGCGATGGCAATTGCAGCTGGAGCGACCGATCACGAAATAATCAAAGGGCTCGAAGCTTCCTCGATCGAGCCAGGGCGTATGACCCCAATCCAATTAGAAAACACGCTATTGGTTGACGATACCTATAACGCGAGTCCACAAGCGGTTCGCGCGGCGATTGATTGGTTGGCAACACGTCAAGGCGTGCGTGTTCTCGCAATGGGTGGATTGAGCGAGTTGGGCGAAGCCGCCGAAGCTGAGATGCAGGCCCTTGGAAGCTATGCCAAATCGAAGGGAATTGAGCGCTTGGTGGCGACGGGTACCGCACTGCCAATCGCTGAAGGATATGGCGCGGATGCGCAGTATTTTCCAACCCATGATGAGGTGTGCAATTTCTTAAACACGAGCGCCCGCGAGGCTGAAGTGATTTTAGTGAAGGGATCGCGGTCGGCACAAATGGACCGCGTGATTAACACGCTCAAACTGCAACAAGGAGGGCAGTAGCTGTGTTGCTTTGGTTAGCTAATTATCTCAGCACATTCGAACCGGGCTTTGCCGTCTTTCAGTATCTAACGCTTCGTTCAATCTTGGGTGTTTTGACCGCACTGATTACGGCGTTGTTCGTTGGTCCATGGGTGATTCGATCGTTGGAGACACGTCAAATTGGCCAGTCGGTTCGCCGCGATGGACCTGAATCACATTTTTCAAAGCAAGGCACGCCGACGATGGGGGGTGTGTTGATCTTAGTTTGTATTACAGCCTCGACACTATTGTGGGGTGACCTGACCAATGTTTACGTTTGTGTTGCCTTATTGGTGATGCTCGGTTTTGGCGTCATTGGCTGGATTGATGACTGGAAAAAAGTTGTTTTAAAGAATTCGAAAGGTCTGTCTGCGAAATCGAAATACTTAGGACAGTCGATCGTTGGCTTAGTTGCGGCCGTGGTTCTTTACCAAATCGCGAAAACGCCGGCTGAGACGACGCTATTGGTTCCGTTTTTCAAAGACCTTCTGATTCCATTAGGGTTTGGTTACATCATCCTGACCTATTTCGTCATTGTTGGCACATCGAACGCGGTCAATTTGACCGATGGTCTCGATGGCTTGGCGATTCTGCCAACAGTGTTAGTTGCTGGGGCCTTGGGTGTCTTTGCATACCTCACCGGTAACGCGATTTTCTCTCAGTATTTGTTTATCCCCTTCATCCCTGGGACAGGTGAATTGGTTGTGTTTTTGGGTGCCATGGTCGGAGCAGGTCTCGGATTCTTATGGTTTAACACCTATCCCGCGCAAGTGTTCATGGGTGATGTTGGCGCACTTTCATTGGGTGCGGCTCTCGGTGTTGTCGCAGTCATGGTTCGCCAAGAGTTGGTGTTATTCATCATGGGCGGAATCTTCGTTCTCGAGACGGTATCGGTGATGTTGCAAGTAGCAAGCTTCCGCCTGACCGGTAAGCGCCTCTTCAGAATGGCTCCAATTCATCACCACTTTGAGCTGAAAGGGTGGCCTGAGCCACGTGTCATCGTACGGTTTTGGATTATTTCAGTGATGTTGGTTTTGGTCGGTCTTGCGACCTTGAAGTTGAGGTAATCGATGTCTTTAATCGCTAGCAGCAAACGCCTCATTTTAGGTGCCGGGCCAACCGGACAAGCTGTTGCGCGTCATTTTCAGCAATTGGGCATTCAATTTGAAGTCGCTGATACACGACAGTCGGATGATCTCAAAACTGGGTTTGAAAGAGAATTTCCTGGTGTCAAAACATATTTCGGACCGCTAAAGACCGATTACCTGGATCGATTTGAAGAGATTGTTGTAAGCCCAGGGATCGCACCAACAACCGAGGGCCTCAACCAAACATCGTCACACCTGATCAGTGACATTCAGGTGTTTAGGCGCGCATGGCCGGAAAACCAGCCTTTGATAGCGATTACTGGCTCCAACGCAAAATCAACCGTAACTTCTTTGGTTGCTGAGATTCTCAAAGCGGATGGGCGAGCTGTCCTGGTGGGCGGAAATTTAGGTCCCCAAGCACTGGATCTATTGGCTGATCGGACCGATCAATCGATCGCGGTCCTTGAGCTTTCTAGCTTTCAGCTCGAACGCACTCGAGCCCTCAAGGCGACTGTCGCTACCTGTTTGAACATGTCTCCAGATCACTTGGACTGGCATGGATCAATGATCGCTTACCATCAAGCAAAGCATCGCATCTTCGAAGGTGTCGGTGCGATCGTAGTGAATGCCGAAGACCCTCTATCACAACCGTTGGTACCTGATCAGACTCCAGCGATTAAGTTCGCACTTCAGCACCCTGATTTCCACCGTTTTGGACTGATGGTCGTGGATGGTGAAGATTGGATCTCGTTGGGAGCTGATCCATGGATGCCGGTATCCCATTTACCGATGCCTGGTCGTCATATGATCCAAAACGCGATGGCAGCTTTTGCAATTTGTCATTTAATTGGCGTCGACAAAACGGTTGCAGTTAGAGCGGCTCGCGGGTTTACCGGCCTACCGCACCGGATGGTGGAGCTGAATCCCGTTCGTGGAGTGCGTTTCATCAACGACTCAAAAGGCACCAATGTAGGTGCGTCTGAAACCGCCGTCGCAAGTGTTGATGCACAGAATCATCTTTACCTACTTGCCGGTGGCGAAAGTAAGGATGCCGATTTGAGTCAGTGGGCTAAGGCCGTCCGAGCACATTGCACGCATGTGTTTGCTTTTGGTCGCGATCGCCAGCGTTTTGTTGAAGCGCTCGGTGAACAAGTCACAGCAGTTGAAACACTCGATCAAGCATTTGACCTTGCCGTTCAAAAGGCAAATGAGGGTGATGTGGTCTTATTAAGTCCGGCATGTGCGAGCTTTGATCAATTCACGAACTACCAACAACGCGGTGCACATTTTGAAGCACTGGTGGAGGCGTATCGTGAAATTTGAGATTCGCCGGTCAGACTTCATGCCATTGGGTCTACCTGATGTTCACTTCGTGCTAGCGGCGTGCGCGCTGGCTTGTCTTGGATTGTTGTTGGTTGCGTCGAGCTCAATCGAAGTGGCATCAGATCGCTTTGGTCAGCCATTCAGTTTTGCGATGAAGCATACCGTATTCCTAACGATTGCAGCGATTGGTGGGGTTGTCGCTTATCTCATACCCACGCGTTGGTGGTACAACTACGCAACCCATTTCTTACTGATCTCGATGGTACTGCTCGCCATCATTCTCATTCCAGGTATCGGCTTAACCGTCAAGGGAGCGACGCGATGGCTCAGTCTCGGCTTCTTCAATTTGCAGCCATCTGAGATCGCCAAATTCACAATGATGTTGTTCTTAGCATCGTACCTCGTGCGCCGTCTCGAAGAGGTGCGTCAGAAATTCAGTGGGTTCGTCAAACCGATGGCTGTGGTTGGTCTCATTGCAGTGTTACTGCTGATGGAGCCTGACTATGGAACGCTATTGGTACTGAGTTGCGCTGTGATGGGTGTGCTGCTTTTAGCGGGAGCACCTTTTACGCAATACATCGTTTTCGGTTCAGCACTCGTGCTTGGACTGGTGGTGTTGGCTGTGATTGAGCCGTATCGATTTGAGCGGATCGAGACGATCTTCAATCCATGGGCCGATCGGTATGGTGCCGGTTACCAAATCACACAGGCACTTCTCGCATTTGGACGCGGGGGGATATTCGGAATGGGCCTCGGTAACTCAGTTCAAAAGCTCTTTTACCTGCCTGAAGCGCACACTGACTTTGTATTTGCCATTTTGGCAGAAGAACTTGGGTTAATCGGCGCATTAAGCACTGTCGCTGTGATGACCTATATGGTTTGGCGCGGTCTATTGATTGGTCGTCGCGCGGAACTGGGCGGTCGTCCTTTCGCTGCATATCTCACCTATGGATTAGTACTTCTTATTGCCTTGCAAATACTGATTAATCTGGCGGTCAACATCGGATTAGCGCCAACTACTGGCTTAACACTTCCGCTTCTGAGCTATGGCGGAAGTTCACTTGTAATGACAGCAGTAAGCCTTGGCGTAATCGCCCGGATCAGCGCAGACAATCTCCCTGGAGGACGGTCATGAAGAAACCGATATGCATCATGGCTGGAGGAACTGGGGGCCATATCTTCCCGGGATTAGCGGTTGCCGAAGAACTAATCAAGCGCGGTGAAACTGTGCATTGGATTGGATCGAAGCATGGCCTTGAGGGTCGCCTAGTTCCTGAGAAAGGAATCCCGATGCATTACTTGGCTGTTCGCGGCCTTCGTGGGAAGCATGGTCTGCAACGTATTACAGGACCAATTCGGCTGGGTGTTTCGGTGATTCAAGCACTCATTCTTATGCTGCGCCTAAAGCCATCTGTTTGTGTGGGCTTCGGCGGATATCCAGCAGGACCTGGTGGGATCGCGGCCAGGATGATGAAAATCCCTGTCGTGATTCATGAACAGAACGCTGTCGCTGGGATGACCAACAAGTATTTGGCCAAGTTTGCAACCAAAGTTCTGACTGCTTTTCCTGATGTGATCGAAGGTGCCGAATGTGTCGGAAACCCGATTCGACCAGAAATCGATTCGGTCGGTCGTCAACGTATCGCAGATGGACACCAAGCAAGTGATACGACTCGCGTACTTGTCATCGGTGGATCTCAGGGTGCGAAGTCATTGAATGAGCAATTGCCTGAGAAACTCAAAACGGTGGCGAGTCAGTTTGGAATTGAAGTCACTCACCAAACAGGTGTTTCAGGGAAAGATCAGGTTGATGAGCAGTATCAAGCGCTCGATCTTGATGCCACGGTGGTTGCTTTCATCAGCCGAATGGATGAGGCCTACCGAGAGGCAGATATCGTAGTTTGCCGCGCTGGTGCTTTGACAGTGTCAGAGCTTGCGAGTGCAGCGATGCCATCGGTTCTGATTCCATTCCCATATGCAGTGGATGACCACCAAACCAAAAATGGCCAGCAACTACAGAACGCTGGCGCGGCCGTAGTCGTTCAAGAGAAAGATCTCGATATTTTCGTTGCTAAACTGTCAGACATCCTTCGCGCTCCTGAAAATCTGACGCAAATGGCGCGTGCTGCGCGTTCGGTCGCGAAACCCGAAGCGACGCAACATGTCGCTGATCGTGTGATGGAGGTTGCTCATGGTTAATCGGATGGGCCAAATCCAACGCATGCACTTCGTCGGCATCGGTGGCGTCGGCATGAGTGGTATTGCCGAAGTCCTTCTGAACCAAGGGTATTTAGTATCAGGATCAGACCTTCGAGAAGGGCCTGCGACTGAGCGCCTCGCACGTTTGGGTGCAACGATCCATATTGGCCATCGTGAATCGAATATTGAAGGCGCTGAAGTGGTTGTGGTCTCAAGCGCAATTGATCGCACGAATCCCGAAGTGGCGACTGCGTTGAATGCGAGAATACCGGTGATTCCACGCGCACAGATGCTTGCAGAGCTGATGAGATTCAAGCACGGCATTGCAATTTCCGGCACGCATGGCAAAACCACCACCACATCGCTCGCAGCATCTGTCTTGGCTGAGGGCGGACTTGATCCGACCTATATCATCGGCGGGAAACTCAACCAAGCAGACACCAATGCAAGCTTAGGCGCGAGTCAATATATGGTCGCCGAAGCCGACGAGAGTGACGCGTCATTCCTCGTCTTGAAGCCGATGATCGCGATTGTCACGAATATTGATGCGGATCATATGTCGACTTACGGCGGTGACTTCGAGCGACTGAAACAAACCTTCGTGCAATTTCTGCAGAATCTCCCGTTTTACGGATTGGTGATTGCGAATGCTGATGACCCGGTCGTCACAGAGCTCCTGCCGACTGTGGGTCGAACGTTCCTCACGTTCGGTATCGACGCGGAGGCTGATTACCGTGCTGTGAACATTACAACCGATGGTTTGATGACCCATTTCGAGGTTGTGCGCCCTGATGAAGTAAACCTAAAGATCACGCTCTCGATGCCTGGTCGCCATAATGTGTTGAATGCGCTCGCAGTCGTTGCGTTATCGGATCACTTGGGTGTAGACGATACGTCGCTCGTCAAAGCGCTATCCGAATTCCAAGGTGTTGGCCGCCGGTTCCAGTTAACAGGTTTTATCGAAAAAGAAGGTCAGCAGATTCCTGTAATCGATGATTATGGACATCATCCGAAGGAACTCGAAGTCACCTTTGATGCGGTTCGTGGTGCATATCCGGGGCGTCGTCTGGTCAGCGTATTCCAACCACACCGTTATTCTCGAACTCAAGACCTCTTTGATGACTTTGTATCAGTGCTTAATCGCGCCGATGAGCTTGTTTTGATGCCCGTGTATCCAGCGGGCGAGGCGCCAATCGTTGGCGCTGAATCGAAAGATCTTGCACAGAGTATTCGCCGTCTCGGTCATTGCCGACCTTACGTTGAAGGTGAGTTCGATCAGGTGATTGAGCGTGTGAGTGCATTGGTCGAGCCAAACGACGTCGTATTGATACAGGGCGCAGGATCGATCGGGCGACTGCCATCTCAAATGGTGGAAACCCTTGGAGGTGGTCAATGAATTGGGCGAATGAGCGCGTCGCACTGGTTTATGGTGGTGTTGGATCTGAAGCCAATGTCTCCCGTGATGGTAAAGAAACCGTTTCCGCTGCTATGCGTGAACTAGGAATCACACCGATCGAAATTGATATCAAAGACGGATTAGTTGAGCCCTTGATGGCTGCGAATCCAACACGCGTCTTCAATCTTGTTCATGGCCGCCCTGGTGAAGATGGGGTGCTTCAAGGATTGTTATGCGCGCTTGGCATTCCGTTTACGGGATCTGGTGTTGGTGCGTCTGCATTGGCATTGGACAAACCGCGGACCAAACAAGTGTGGGAGTCACTCGGCCTGCCAACAGCTCCGATGGTTATTGTGAATGATCTTGAGCAAGCCGACATCTGCGTGAAACGCTTGGGTCCTGAGCTTTTTGTGAAACCGGCGCATGAGGGTTCTTCAGTTGGTGCCCATGTGGTTCACGGCGGCGGTCAATTGAAGGCAGCATTAATCGATGCGCTGAAACACGATACGCGTGTCTTGGTTGAGCCATTGTTACCGGGACCAGAATTTACTGTTGGTGTGGTCCGCGGTCTCGCGTTACCAGTCATTGGTATCCGCCCAAGTTCAGAGTTTTACGATTACAACGCGAAGTACCAGGCCGACGATACGGAGTATCAGATTCCATCAGGGTTGAGTCCTGAGCTTGAAGCAGAAGCGCAACAGTTGGCTCTCGAAGCATTTGATGCACTTGGCTGTCGCACATGGGGTCGCATCGATTTCATGATGGATGAAACAGGCCATTTACTCCTTGTTGAATGCAACACAGTTCCTGGAATGGGCAGTCATTCCCTTGTGCCGAAAGCAGCACGTGCCTCAGGGATGGACATGCCGATGTTGATTGAACAGATCCTTCTTGATGCGGAGGTCTCGCCATGACAATGAAGCAAATTGCCAATCGCACATTGACGCATTGGAAAGTATTGATGCTCTTAATCGGCCTTGGTGTGACAGGGTCAATTGCAGCGAGCGGCTTAAGTCATCTGTTACAAGATGTGCAAATTCGCCAAGTCCAACTCCAAGGTGATTTGCGTTATTTGGATGCGGAGAGTCTGACACGTGATCTGAGTATTCGGTTCAATGGTAATTATCTCGAAACCACATTGGGCCAGGTGATTTCTGAGGTTGAATCACATCCATGGATCGCAGCCGCATCAGCACGGCGTGTTTGGCCAGATACGCTATTAATTGAGATCACAGAACAACGTCCTGTAGCGATCTATAACGACACTCAGTATTTGGGCCTGTCAGGTGATCTGTTTGAGCCACCAAAGCCTGTCAACGAACCCTTGCCAAGACTCTATGGTGCGTTATCGGAAACGATGCAGGTCTACAGTCACTATGGCGTTTTTTCTGATCGCTTGTCCGATTTTTCCAAGGTTATTTCTGTTTCACGCGGCCACGACATGGGTTGGCAAATAACGTTAGAGAATGGAATCAATGTGCAGCTTGGACGGAATGACATCTTGGGTCGTTTGTCGCGTGCACGTGATGTGTTGGATCGTCTTGATGGTGAGAAGCTTGCCAAGCTCCAAGAAATCGACGCGCGCTATGACAATGGCATTGCTTTGGCTTGGAGGGCTGCCGAGTGAATCATATGTTGGTCATCGACATCGGCTCGAGTCAGATTACAGCAGCAGTGGCTGAGATTACTGACGCACGCCGAATCGTTGTCCGCGGCCTTGGACGTGCGCGTTCGGGTGGTCTCAAGCAAGGCGTCGTTATTCAGATCGATTCTGTTGTTGAAGCCCTTGTTCGTGCGGTGGCCGAAGCCAATCAAATGGCTGGCACTAAACTCTCCGATCCTTTGGTCTCTGTCGGTGGATCCCATCTGCTTGGACAAGATATTTCAGGCACGGTCATGTTGAATCATCGGGAGGTCACCGATGTTCTGTTGACACAAGCGATGGAGCAGGTCCAAGCACAAGCTCAGGTCCCTGAGCGCGAGATTTTAAGTGTGATTCCTCGATCATTCACATTGGATAGTCAAACAGGTATCCGTTCGCCTCAGGGGATGACAGGGAACCGTTTGGATGCGCATGTGCATGTCATCACCGGCGCAACGCACGTTGTGAATAATCTGAAGAAATGTTTACGGCTTGCAGGCCTTGAGGCTGCGGTACTCGTTCCTTCAGCACTGGCTGTCAGCCAGTTGGTGCTGTCTGATGAGCGAGAACTTGGTGTCTGTGTCGCGGATATCGGCGTTGGCACGACGGATGTCATGGTGATTTCAGAAGGGGCGCCAGCTTGGATGCAAGTGATGCCGATGGGTGGTGAGTTGTTGACTCATGACCTCGCTGTTGCACTGAAAACTCCGCTCGGCGATGCCGAGCATTTGAAAGTGCAGTATGGCTACGCACACACGAGCTTCGCACCACCAAAAGACACCGTGCAGGTTAAAAAGATCGCTGATCGACCGGCAGAAAATATCAGCTTGCAGCAATTGACTGCATTCATTCAGCCACGTGTCGAAGAAATCGCAGAAATATTAGGCGAACGCCTCCGTCAATCGGGTCGGTTTGAAGAGGCGTCAACAGGAATTGTCTTGTGTGGTGGAACGGCTGCGCTGCCGGGTATCGCGCAAGTTTTCGAGAGTATGTTGCAGTGTCCATGTCGGGTACTGAAACAAGCCCATCAAGAAGGACTCGATGGGCTATTACAAGATCCAGCCAATGCGGTGCTGGCCGGGCTTTTGGCGTATGGACGCGACCAAGAAGTCAGGCCGAAACCACGCTGGCTTGGTGCGCAGGGAAGCATGTTCAATCGGGTTCGACAGTGGATCCAAGGAAATTTTTAACTGAGAGGGTAATCAAATGTTCGAGATCGTAGATCAAATCGAATCAAACGCGGTCATTAAGGTGATCGGCGTAGGCGGTGGTGGCGGTAACGCCGTTAACCATATGTTGAAACACGCGGTTGAAGGTGTTGAGTTCATCGTTGCAAATACCGATGCACAAGCGATGAAGGCTATTCCAGCGGACCGTACTATCCAGCTTGGTGGTGACATCACCAAAGGCTTGGGTGCAGGCGCAAATCCTGATGTTGGCCGTAACGCTGCATTGGAAGACCGTGACGCAATTGCTGAAGTTTTGGCTGATACCGACATGGTGTTCATTACAGCTGGCATGGGCGGTGGTACTGGTACAGGTGCTGCGCCAGTGGTTGCTGAAATCGCTCGCGAAATGGGCATCCTGACGGTCGCCATTGTAACGCGTCCATTTGGATTTGAAGGACGTCGTCGCACACATGTTGCGGATCAAGGCATCGCTGCACTAGAGAAACACGTCGATTCGTTGATTGTCGTGCCAAACGAAAAGCTCTTGCCTGTGCTTGGTAAAAATGCCTCATTGATGGCTGCTTTTGCTGAAGCGAATAACGTCTTACACGGTGCTGTTCGTGGTATTGCTGATCTGATTATTCGTCCAGGTATGATTAACGTCGACTTTGCTGACGTTCGTACTGTGATGAGTGAAATGGGCAAAGCGATGATGGGAACAGGCACAGCAGCTGGCGAAGATCGTGCTGCCAAGGCCGCTGAAATGGCAATCCGTTCACCACTCCTTGAAGATGTCGATCTCAGTGGCGCGCGCGGTATCCTGGTCAACATCACCTCAGGTCCTGATTTCACTTTGGGTGAATTTGATCAAGTAGGTCACGTGGTTGAGCAGATTAGTGATGACAACGCGAACGTGGTGGTCGGTACAGTGATCGATCCTGAAATGAGCGACCAAATTTGTGTCACGGTTGTAGCGACGGGTCTTGGTGGTGCGCAGGCGCCGAAGACAGTGGTCGATAACGCGCACTTAGAACGCGCGCCACGTGAATCGTATAGCCCAACAAATACAGCAGCGCCTCAGGTATTGAGAACGCAGGCTGTTGGGAATACAGCGCTCGCACAGGAAGTCGTTGAATCGCAAGATAATGGCCAGGAAATGGAGCGGATTCTGAATATCCCTGCGTTTCTGCGCCGTCAGGCGGACTAATGGAGAAAACTCCACGCTTCCGTTCCGATTTGCAGGATGCATCGGAGAAAAGCCTGTTAAACTAGCTGGCTTATCGGG
>Ga0255782_10002045_pt1 | contig 16647 bp, 16 predicted proteins | sample 101ome_26_FD_179980 | JGI IMG/M metagenome (GOLD analysis project Ga0255782, IMG submission 179980) | Coastal salt marsh microbial communities from the Groves Creek Marsh, Skidaway Island, Georgia - 101408AT metaG (version 2) | ecosystem: Environmental > Aquatic > Marine > Intertidal zone >...
ACGCGACGTCGTCCGAGACTCACCGGCGAGGTGGAACGTCTATTTTTTTGAACGCCACCAGAAGGACAACACGACGCACAGAAATACATACCGCATGAGCTTTTCTTTTCCTTCGCATCGGTAAAAATCAGCACGCACGCACGCACGCACCGAACGACGCCGGAAACGCGACGGTGCGTCGAGCGTCACGCGTCGCGCGTCGACGCCATAACGCGCGGACGAACATTAACGGCGCTGCGATCGAAACGCAGCGTCGCGTCGCGACGGTGGGGACGCGACGCGACGCGACGCGTGACGGTGACAGTTAGAAAGGACGGAATGCCGACGGATGACGACGGCGATGCGGGGAGGACGGAGGACGCGTCTGGGACGTGGGAGAAAATCACAAAGCTCGCGGCGACTCCGGGGATGTGCGATCTCGGGCAAGGATGGCCGGATTTCGGGGCGAACGCGACGGCGAGACGAGCGGCGGCCGAGGCGCTGACGTCGGATGACGCGCGAGCGAATCAGTATTCACCCGTCATCGGCTCGCCGAGGTTGATAGAGGCGTTGTTAAAATACTACAGGGCGACTGGGTTCGATTTAGATGCGGCGTACGGGGAAGGAGAGGAGTCGGTGGTGGTGACGGCGAGCGCAACAGAGGGGTTGTATGGAGCGTTCCAGGCTGCGCTCCGCGAGCGGTCAGGAGAACGAGACGAAGTCGTCTTCATCGAGCCCGGGTTTCCGTGGTATCACGCCTTTGTGAAGGATTTGGGTGGCAAATCCGTCGCGGTTCGAGCGCAACCGCCAGAGTTTGCGATTGACATCGAAGGCGTGCGCAGGGTGGTGTCGTCTCAAACGTGCGCCATCGTTCACTGCTCGCCGCACAATCCCAGCGGCCACATCGCCACGATGGAGGAGCTCAAGGCGTTAGCGGCGATTGCCGAGGAACGAGGGATACCGATAATTAGCGATGAAGTGTATGAGAGGTGCGTTTTCGACGGGTCCGATCCACACGTGCGCATGGCTACAGTGTCCGAGTACGCCCGGAGAAACACCGTAACCGTCGGCTCAGCGTCAAAGCTGCTCAATCTCACCGGTTGGCGCGTTGGATGGGTCGTGGGCCCGCCTGAGTGGATGGGCAAAATCAAAGGATTTCACTCTTTGGCATCTTACTGCGCGCCGACGCCTCTACAGCTCGGTGTCGCCGCAGCTTTGGATGAAATCGTCGCCGAATCCGTCTCTGGCCGCGTCGAACCAGACGAAAACGCCGCCGTCATGCAACGCAATGCCGCCGTCCTCGGCCGCGCCCTCGAGACAGTCGGTATCGACGTCTTCTACCCATCCGGTGGCTACTTTCTCGTCTGTTCCGTCCAGCGCACCGGTCTCACAGACGCGGATTGGGTCGTGTGTCTCGCCGAGCGCGCGCGCGTCGCCTCGGTGCCCATGTCCGTCTTCTTCCTCCCCGACGGCCCATCGCCCCCGCGACACCTCGTTCGTTTCGCCGTGTGCAAGGTGCCGGCCACAATCGACGAAGCCGCGCGTCGCATCGTCGCTCACGCGTCCGAGATCGGTCCGTCCAGTGTCTAGTTTCGCAGTGTGTACTACCGGTACCGGTAAAGAAAACTCTAAGTCTTCTACAGTGGGCGCGACACCTCGTTCATTTTCATCGTACCGTACTGTATGATCATATAGACCAGTGGTAGAATTTGCAATACCCTAAACCCTCAGCGTCGACGTCATCGCGCGCGCGAACCGTCGGCGTGACACACGACGACGCGCGCGCGAACGAACGAACGAGGACGACGACGCGCGCGACGATGATGTTGATGACGTGTTCGACGACGACGTCCGCCTCGACGAGCGCGACGACGGCGCGAGGGCAGCGAAACGCGACGACGGCGCGAAGACTTCGCTGCGCAGCCGCGCGCGTGTCCAAGACGACGACGGAAGACGCGCTCGTGGCGACGACGAGGACGAAGACGACGACGACGACGCGAAGAGCGTTTGAAGTTGTCGAAGAAAACAGAATGGAGACGGTGATGTGGACGTCTCCGGCGAGCGCCGTGAGCGCCATGGCGCTGTGGTCGCTCGCGGATGGCGGGCTGGCCGAGGGAACGGCGAACTCGTACTACGCGACGCTCTTTCTGTTCGTCCTGAGCGCGCCGGGGTTGTACTCGCTCGTCAAGCGAAGCGCGAAGAGTAAAGTCGTGCGAAAGACGTTTGAGATCCCGGGACCAAAGGTTGAGGGCTCGGCGTCGCAGGATGATATGGCGCGGGAAATTAGCGCGTTTTTCCGTAGGAACAACTACGTCGTCGCCGACGCGGGCGAGGTGATTACTTTTGAGGGTAACATCGCGCCGGAACGAGGCACGGCGGCGTACATCACGTTCTGCGTCCTCATCGGTTTGCTTTGCATCGGTCTCGTGTGCTCCATCGCCCTTCCGGGCGGTGACGCATGGTACGGTCTCGCGTTGCTCTCGCCGCTCTCTGGTCAGTACTACTTGGATAACGCCGGACGCAAGGAGCAAGTCAAGGTGAAGATGGTCACCTCGGACGACGACATGACGGTGGACATCACGGTTGAAGGCGACCAGGAAGAAGTCGAGCGCTTCCGCAGAGAGCTCGATCTCACGCCGAAGGGTATGGTTCGCGTGAAGGGCGTCCTCGAACGCGCGTAAAAAGTCACCCCTTTGAGCACTGGCTTCCAGAGGATGCGTGTCTATTACGATTCGACTCTTCCGCACGTCGGTTTCATTCCTCTACGACGACATCACCAATAACTTCTATTATCGAACTCCCAAACGTAAACGTTAATATAGCATCGCACACTGCATTTCAAAACAACGTCGCGCCTCCACACCTCAAAGCGTGACTCCTCTCAAGCGCGTATGGGTCTCGCTGCCCTGTCCTCCTTGCCTTCACGCGGTGCCTTTAACGCCGAAGAGATCAAACCGACACAGAACAAGACTGTGGTATTGCGACCTTACGTTTCCGCGGCGTCTGTGTCCTCACTCAGCGAGAAACAGCGCGTGAGGACGGACGGAACGAACATCTTGATCCGTCAGCTTCAGCAAAGCAGAGCCCGCGCCGAGGCTAGGAAGCGAGCGCAGCGGACGCAAGCGGCGTTAGAGGCGGAGGCACGGTCTGCGGTCCACGTGGAGGAGGCACGTCGTCGCGAGAAGGAACAGAGAGAGGCGCTCGAGCGCGCCGCCGGTAAGCAAACGGCGCCAGTCGACGTGGAAGAACCGTCCACTTCGAAGCGTGACGAGCGCGCTGAGAACGGCTCTCAGCGAGCCGGCCATAGTGACGTGAATCCGTTCGCTAGAAAAAGAGGCGGCGCTTCACGTTCAAACGCGAACGATGGTCGAGACGCCAAGAGAGGCAAGTCTAAGTGCTGACGACGGTTCAAATTTGAAAACTATGGATTTTTGGGCCAACGCCGATGGGACCATCGACGCCGCAGGCTTCGCACACGGTGTCCAACGATTGTTTGACGGGCTTGGTGCTATCGATGGTCATTGGAAGGATGAGACCAGTGAATTACTCGCCAAAGCAAGCGCTCAAGGATACGGCGTTCTCACTCCTGAAATGCGAAGAGTGAAATGCGGCGACGTCGTCGAGGAATCGAACGAAGTCATAAGTGCGGACGAAATTTTAGAAGACGAAGTCGACGACGCGAGCATCGTTCCGAACCACTGCGGCTATCTTCGTGAGTATCGCATCGTGTACTCTCCCACCTTTCGAGTGCCGGTGTTGTGCGTGCGCGCAAGAGACGCCGCCACTCGACGAATATGGAGCACCACCAAGTTTCTTCATGCTTTGCGGAGCGAACAATCGCACCCAGACACTGACGATAACCACGCGTTACTCGCACCTTATTTGAATCCACATGAACGCGAAGATGGCGACTGGGCATGCGTGCATCCGTGCGCCACGGCGCGAGTGATGGCGTTGCTGTCAGAGTCAAACACAGCCGGCAGCTTGTGCTTACGCGCCGAGGCTTACCTCAGAATGTGGTTGAGTGCGTTTGCGAGAGAAATCAATTTAGAAATTTAGATTTAGTCATCGTGGCCTATGCCAAACGCCGATTCACGAGATTGTAAAAGTACCGGTACACTGTTACACGTTCGAGAAATCTATAGGACTAAAAGCCGCATCACCGATGCGACGTCTTCGAACCACGAATCACCGCATCGCCTCGACATTCTTGAAAGGAACACGCTCGACAATCACTCGTAGTTCCTCTGGATCTAAATTCCCTTGGGCGATGAAGAGCCGTAGCATGGTCTTCAAGTCGTCGATGTCCTCGCACGTTCGCGCCTTCTTCACGATCTCTCTCTTCAGCGCGCTCTCGTCGCGATACATGACCCAAGCATCCTCCAAACCTAATACACAATCAGAAATCGACGGTTGAGGTCCAGACTTTTCCCCTCCGGCGCGCTTCGGCGGCGGATTGAGAGCTCTGGCTCTCGCCCACGCGTCCGTCTTTGCGCGCTCCAGCTCTCGCACGAGAGCGTCAAACGCATCGCACTCCTCTAGCAAGCGCGTGAACACTCGATCCAGCGCCATGTACTGCGCCTCGACCACCGTCCCGACCAGCTCTTCGCTTCCCAGCGTCGACGCCGTCGCGCTCTCAAGCGTCGGCAAGCGCTCGTATGCATTGACAGCAGTGGAGAGCAACGCCGTCGCCGCCGCGTGACCCTCGTCCCATCGCTCTCGCGCCGACGCGAGCTTGCCGTACGAGTCCCGAAACGACTTTAGCAGCGCCTCCATGGCGTCGACCCCTCGCCCTGTGCACGCGCGCGCCCGTGACTGAGGTTTACAGTTTCCACCGCAGTCTGCAGCAACTCGCTGGAGCCAGAGAGGACGACGTCATTGATCGCCGCACACTCTTCACGGCGGGAATATGTCCGCAGCGACAGCCACGCGCGGTCGCGCGCTGCACCTGTACCGAGAGTTTCTTCGCGTCGGTCGATCCTTTAACGACTACAACGTACGTGAGTACGTCAAGCGACGCGCCGGCGAGAGATTCCGCGAGAACAGAGGGTTGACAGATGCGGAAGCCGTGCGGGAAACGCTCGCCGCGGGCGAGAAGGAGCTCGAGAAGACTCGAAGACAGGCGACGATTTACGCGTTGTACGGCGAAGTGCGTCGTCCGAACACGATCGAGGTGTAGTGGGCGTCGGTTGACGCGATTAGCAACCGTTGATGATTAGTCTAGAGGGGGGCTGACGGCCTAGAACTTGTATAACATTTCTTCGTTTAAAACAACCGTTCGTTCGTTACGTTGGTATATTGTCTGCTAGCTGCGCGTTCATCTAATGTTGCTATACAAAACTAGGCTGCGAGAGAGCGTCTCACGTCTTCTTGAGCCGCTCGCATATCTTCGACGTCGTCCATACGACGGAGCGTCGATTTGAAGTTTGTACAAATAGCCTCTTGCGCCGAGGCATCACCAATTGTTTTGTCAAGTTGGGTGTGTTCCAAGTGCGCCGCACGTCTAGCAGCGGCGAGACACACGGATTCAGGAAGCCCAGCTAAGCGCGCGACGTTGACGCCGTAACTCTTTGGACAGTTGCCGCTCGCGAGCGTGTACAAGAATGTGACAGTCTCTCTCCCATACGTGTCTTCAGAAGAATCGGTGGAAATTTCCACGCGACACGCCATGTGCGCGAGGTACACGTTTGGATCGCACACGTGCTCGTCTGCGAGTCTGTGGTAGTGCGTGCTGAAGAGCGTGCGGCAACGCTTGTCGATGAGGTACGAAGCCACGGCGCACGCGATGGCTGTGCCGTCCGCAGTTGCAGTGCCTCTACCGAGTTCGTCTAGCGCGACGAGGGAGTTTCTCGTAGCTCTGCGAAGCATCGAACTCGTTTCACTCAGTTCAACCATAAAAGTAGACTGACCTCCGGCGAGGTTATCACGCGCACCCATTCGAACGAAAACAGCATCCATGGCAGTCATTTCAAATCGAGACGCGGGCACGTCCGCTCCAATGTGTGCCATGATTGCAGCCAAGCAAACTTGTCGTAGATAGGTCGATTTACCACCCATATTTGGACCCGTGATGAGGCAAAACGCGGCGTGTTCACCGCCGAGAAGCGCATCGTTGGGGACAAAGGAACGAGCCAGCGACGCCGCGCACGGATGTGATAACTTTTCTGAGATGAGCGTCACTGGAGCATCATCCGACGGTGCCGCAGATACCTTTGGTGTACACACCGCTCCGCAAGACGCATACATCTCTTCGCTCACGACCGCGAGTGAGCCCAAGACATCGATGACCGCGCCGATGCTGGCAGCTGCTTGCCAGTGAGAAGCGTTCTCACAAAACTTTGCCACAATGCGACGGAAGACGCCGGCGAGCGCGTCTTCGCGCGCCTCTTCCGCCGCGACTCGCGCCGCTCTGAGCGGTATCAGCTCATCGCAGGTGAATCTTTCGTAACCTTTTCTCTTGCCTTCGCGTACCCAATGATGCGGCACTTTCGAGGACAGTCTATCGGGCACTTCAACCAGATGCGTATCCTTGTTGGCGCTCACAAAGCAGACTTCGCTCTTGTGTCCACCCAGGCTAACTCGAGCCTTCTCCAACCAGGTATCCAATTCTGCGTCAGCGGCAGCCAACTTATCTTCCGCTTCGTCCAAATCTTCATCGACACCACGAGACGGTTCGATGCGCCCACTACTCTTCGCTGCGTTCCAATCGAAAGCTGATTCCATCTCATCCAACGCGCTGAGATCAGGCATTGCCAAGCCACCCGTGGCGGTGTAAACATCATCTCTTCGCGCAGCGGCGTCGCCTCGTACACACAGAGCTCGCAATAATGCAGACTTCTCACACGTCTCTGTACAAGATGCGATAGCTTTCGCGGTGTCTCGAACGGCTCGAATGCCTTCGAGTGCCGCGAGGAAATCGTTGAGCTTGGCCCTTGCCGCATCTTCGTACAACACGACGTGAGAAGCGTCTCTTCCCTTGCCACTACTCGAACCGACAACTCGAGATACGGCTCTCTCCGTGTCTGGAGCATCTCTCAAGAGACGTCTCGCGACCCCAGTCGCCTCTATGCCACAGCCACGCATTGTGGCGAGCGCTACTTGCCTAGTTTTAATCGCATCTGCGTTTGTCAACGGCCTGCACATCCACTGGCGTAGCAAGCGTCTTCCAGGACCACTCACACAACGATCCAAAGATGCGAGAAGCGTACCCGTCGTGCCTCCAGCTGTGTTTTCAAGAACTTCTAACCCTGAAAGAGCGGCGGCGTCCATCGCGACGTGCGTGGCGTGCGCCCAACGAGCGAGCTGATCCTTTGCGTCGATGCGCGTCGTGTGTAACGATTCCACTCTTCCTTGCGGAACGAGATCTGCGTCGATGAGCGCGGCGCGAAGATAAGCCACGATGGTGCCCCAAGCACTGAGCCCGTGCTCTCGTTCCGGCGCGCAATCGCTGTCGCGCAAATCCTTGATTGCTTTCGGCAGACCGCCAGTGAAAGCTTTGAAGTAGCCTTCGACTTCAATGTCCTGCAGAGCGTCGCTCGCGCTCGTCACTTTAAAGTTGCGCAACTGTGCAGACGGGCACATGTCTAGCACAGCCATTTTTGCACGAGCACTCAAGCCTTGCGGAGGAATGAGAATTTCCACGGGACGAAGCTCGGCCAAAGCGGTGCGCAAGCAATTTGCGCCTTCGTCGTCGCACCAGGAACCGACGAGGAATCGACCTGTACCGCAATCAGCCGCACAAATGCCCACCCATGCCCCTTCTTCTTCTCCTTCGTCGACGATGGAGCATACGAACGCAGCATCCGGGCACGAATTGAGCATGCCCGTGTCCACCATCGTGCCTTTGGTCAAAACTTGCACCATTTCACGACGCACAACGGTGTCTTTGCACGTTTTATCCTTCTTTTTGCGCTCAGCAAGCTGGGCGGGAGTCTCAGTCTGTTCAATGCAGACGACACGGTGGCCGTTGCGCGCCAATTGTTCGGCGTGCATCGCATAGTTCTTTTCAGGGAAACCAGCGTGCGGTTGCTCGCCGCGCATGTACATGAGTCCCAAATCCCTGACGCCAATGTGTGCGTCCATTTCAAACATCTCGTAAAACTTGCCCATCTTGAAGAGAAGCACAGAATCAAAGTTTGCAGCTTTGAATCGCCACCACTGCGCTTGCCCAGGGGAAACGGTCCACACAGTGCCGTTAGCGTCGCGAACCTTGGGAAACGAAGACGGCAGCAACAAGGTGGTCGGATCGTAATCGGGCGCGTCCGGCCTGCGTCCCTTCGCATCCTTAATGTTCTCGGGTTGTAAGAATGGAAACTTTAGCTTATCGCGCGCCTCGTACTGCTCTGGGCCCGCAGCCCCGAGAACTTCAGCCGCGCTGATTTCTTTCGGTTCCGAAGCCTTGACCACGACACTCGTCGTCTTGATCGTCGTCTTGCCTCGTCCGTTTGTGGACGACGAACCGCCCGTCGACACCTTTGATGTGGCTGGTTTCTTCTTTTTCACCGGCGACTCGCTCTCAGAAAAATCTTCATCGTCATCATCCTCGCTCTCATCCTCGCTCATCTCGTCGTCGAACGCCTCGTCGTCGTCGATGTCGTCGTCATCTTCACTTGCGTCGAAATCGCTCTCGCTCGCTTCGTCCTCGCTCGAAGACTCTGCCAAAACAACCTTCTTCCCCTTCGTCGCCCGTCTCGGTCTCCCCTTCTCAACCTCTGTCGCCACCATCTTTTGTTCAACCGCGGCGGTTTCGTCATCCACAACCTCCGCTTCCGTCTCTGGCGGCGTCGATACCCCGGAGTCTTTCACGGATGCTTCGCGGCGTCGCGCAGTCTTCTCCTCGCCCTCCTTCACCGTCTCCTCCTTCTCCACCTCTGTCTTCGCGCGTTTCAACGTTTCCACATCCGTTTCCACTGGTACCTCCTCGCGTTTCGACTCCGTGCTACCGCCGTTTTCCTCTCTCGGACGTTTCGGCGTCGGTGCGAAGAAGGATGCGATGGAGCGTTGTCCAGGCGGTGGTGGTGCCTTACTCGCGCTTCCCATGCCGTTGCCGTCCCGTTCCGACGAGCCTGTCGCGCGTCTATACCTCAACTCCCCGGATGCCCTCGGGTTGTTAGGATCAGCGTCGTCGGTTCGATCAACGCGTGGACGTGTGAAGACGACTGAGTCGTCAGTGGAAAGTTGTGTGACAGCTGTGGGTGAAAATTTTAAATTTTTTCTCAGCGACGTCTCGCGCGCAGTTTGGATTTCTTTTCTTTCTAACGACGCTTGTGATATTAAAATCGGGTGCGTGGAGACTGTGAAACGGGCGTTTATGCTTTGATTAATTGATTTAGTCGCGGTAGCACACGCGCTTGGCGACGCGAACGATGTCGTCGACGGTCGGGAGAGCCATCTTTTCGAGGTTTTCGGCATACGGCATCGGAATGTCAACGCCAGTGATGCGCTCGACGGGGGCGTCGAGGTGATCAAACGCGTCCTCGTTGACGACGGCGGCGATTTCAGCGCCGACGCCGCATTGGGGCCAACCTTCCTCGACGACAACCAGACGGTTCGTCTTTCGAACGGAGGAAGCGAGTGCGTTGCGGTCGAGCGGGCGAAGAGATCTGAGGTTGATGACTTCGGCGTCGATGCCCTCGGCTCTGAGCTTTTCCGCAGCTTCGAGGCAGTATCCAACCATCTTGGAGAAGGCAACGAGGGTGACATCCGCCCCTGGTTTCATGACGATCGCCTTACCGATGGGAAGGACAAAGTCTTCGTCGAGAGCCTCTTGCGGCAATGTGAATTCTTGGCCGTAGAGAAGTTCATTTTCGAGAAAGACTACGGGATCCGGATCACGAATCGCCGCCTTGAGCAAACCTCGGGCGTCTTCGGCGTCGTACGGGGCGAGCACCTTCAAGCCCGGAATAGACATATACCACGCGGCGAAGCACTGAGAGTGCTGCGCGCCGACACCGGCGGCGGCACCGTTTGGACCTCGGAACACGATAGGAGCCGAAATGGCGCCGGCGGACATGTACAATGTCTTGGCCGCGCTGTTGACGATGTGATCGATCGCTTGCATGGAGAAGTTGAACGTCATAAACTCAACTATTGGTTTGAGTCCCATGAAGGCAGCACCGACGCCGAGACCGGTGAAACCGATCTCGGTAATCGGCGTATCGCGAACGCGTTCGGCGCCAAACTTCTGAATCAAGCCCTTCGTAATCTTGTACGCGCCTTGATAGTCACCAACCTCTTCACCCATGATGAACACCTTTTCATCACGGCTCATCTCCTCACTGAGCGCACTATTCAACGCGTCTCTCACGGTCATTCTCGGAGAGTCAGCCGGGAGTTCTCTCGCGACAGGCGCCGCGAGCGAATCATCCGACGTCACTCGCCCCGCCGCTCGAGAGTTTCTCAACGGCACACCTTGCTCCTTGATTGGCCGGTAATCCGGTCGTTCCAAAACCGCCCGCGATGGCACGCTCGCACCCGTGTCTGCCGCTCCGGCATCTGCGCCACTTGTCGCTGTCTCTCCGGCTTCCTCCGCCACGTAATCGGCGAACGCCGCAATGTCCACGGCGTCCTCTACCATGACGCACACCGCCTTACCCACCGGAATATCGTCCGCATCCCCCGCCGGGACGAGAATCTTTGCCAAAAACCCCTCTTCCATCGACTCCATCTCCATCACAGCCTTATCCGTCTGCACTTCCGCGAGAATATCCCCCACAGCGACGGCTTCGCCTTCCTCCTTTTTCCAAGCCGCGATCCCTCCTCGCGTCATCGTCGGCGACAACGACGGAAACGGAATCACCTGATGCGCCGGGTACGTCTTCGACGCATACATCGCGCGAGCGCCGACACCATCGAACGCCCGCGCGGACCACGCCGCGGTGGACGCGCGCACGCCGTCGACGCAACGACCTCCTTGAGACAGCGAAGATGCGCTCCATGCATCCACCGCGAACGCGCGCGCGAACGCCGCAACGCGCGAACGCGACGACATGTTCGCGACACCGGTCGATGAAAACGATGAAAAGAAACCGCACGAAACGGATCGATCGCCCACGGGTGGTTGACGGCGGGTGTTCGTCGCACGCGCGGTGTGACGAATTCGGAATGTGTACCAAGTCGGCATCGCCGAAAACCCGCGTGTGGGTAGGTCTTGTTCGTCCAACTGATGGTTCGTGAACCGTCTTTCATGGACCCACTCGGTCCAATGTCGTTGGCTTCGATGGACGAACAGACGCACCGCAAGTGCCGACGCGCCGCGCGTCGATCGATCGAGGAATCGATCGACGGTGAATCGATCGGGGTGGGTTTCTTTGGATTTGAATACGTGAAAACGTCCGACGTGCGAACGTCGCGTCGGCGTGGATACGACTTTGATTTCACTTCATTCGCTCGCGCGAGTGAACAGTAATAGCAATCCTTGAGCAATCGAACGCGAAAACATGAGTGAAGAACGGCCGAAGGAAACGGACAGTCGGGTTTTGGAGTGCGGAATACATGGCGCGATCGCGAGGTGCGCGAGGGGATTGGACGGGGCGCACAGATCGGCGAGTGAATCGCAGGAGGAGTTGGCGGCGAGGGTGGATCGGTGCGCGCACGAGCTCGAGGTGCTCACGGCGACGCTACCCGAGTGGTCCGCAAACGAGCGAGCCGAGGAGATGAAGAGACTGAGAGGACGGATTGATGGGCTCGGAATGCGGTCGAGGGAGTTGCGGGAGAGGGTGCGGAAGTTACACGATGGGTTGAGCGCGATGCGAAGGGCGGATTTGGGGGCGTTGGGGGAGAGGCACCCGGATTTGCCCGAGCGGGCGAAGGCGTTCAAGTCGGAGGGTGAGCGGGCGAGAGAGGCGACGGCGGCGTCGGTGGGTGGGCTCAGGGCTGTGCTCGCGCTCGGTGATCGAGGGGGCGGTTGAGACTGTGTAGAACTACTAGGATTTTCGTGTGCATTACTAAACAAGGGCGAGACTCTCTAACGCGTGGAACCCGTGAAGCGTCCGCTTCCCGGTCCGAGCTTGAGCTTATCCTCCATGATTGTGTGCGTATCCAACCGCGGGGCTTCCGACGACATGGTTTCCATGTTCAAGTAATCCTCAAAACCGAACCGATCGATGTCCCCAGTCATGATTTGTAACCCGAGACGCTTGCTCGGCGTCGGTCCGCCTGGCAGACGTTCCACTCGGCTCAAAATCTGTCTCTCGAGGTCCAACTTGGCTGGAATCGCCGCGCCGTGCGCCTGCGCCATCATCTCCAGCTTTTTTCTGTACTCACTTCCGTTCGCTCTCTGTGTCAACAAGTCGCAGGTTTCGCGCATCGACCGTCAGTCGTCATACAAAGAAGGTCAAAACTGAACGTTTTCGAGAGCTCGATCGAATCCGAATCCGCGCCCCCGTAAAGATTTTTATTTGATGCGCGCATCGCCGTTCCGTGATCGTAGTCGCCGCCGTCGTCGCTCCGTCTTTTCACGCACCTCCTCTTGCATCGCTTGCACCGGGTGTTTCGTCTTCGACGTTCCAACCTCACGCGCCGCGGCGAGTCCGAGGCGCAGCGTGTCCACCGGTCTTCTCAAAAACTTGATCTCGTCATCCATCCTTCCCTTTGTCGTCGTCGGTTCTTCGTCTTCACGCGCGGCTCTTCACGCGTCGGCAAACGTCTTGTTTCCTCTCGCGTCGATGCACGCGCGCGATGGGTCGGCCGATCCGACGCGTCGGTCGCGTTGTGAGGCGCGCGCGCGTTTTCCTCAGTTGAGGTCAGGAGAGAGCGGTTGGAGAACGGGTGATGTGATGTCAAACTCCCAACGCGTGTGTACCTGGTGTAAAAACTACAATCAAAAAAGTCTCTGATGTGTGATCTATTCGCGCGCCGCTGGTTGCTGGCCTCGAGCGTTGGCGCGGATTTGTCTGTTGAGCGCTCGCGCGCGTCGGCGTCGCTCCCTGACGGTCTGCTCGCGTCCCAATTCGGGCGCGGGTTCGCCGAGCTCCGTCGCCAGTTGAGCCTTGAGCGCCCGCTTTTCCTCTTGCGCGGCGTTCCACGCAGCCATTCGCTCGCTCGCTCGCTCGTAGTACGCCGTTCCGTTGCGCTCGTACTTGAGCCACTCGTTCCAGTTATCCGTATCGCGCGGGGTCTCATCGATGCCGTACCATTCCGGAAGATAACCGCCGACTTGTCGCGCGGGTTTCAACTTTGACTCGGCGTGGAAGCAGTTGATCCGGCTCTTGTACGTCGTGTATCGCTCATCCTTCGTGCTGCACATGCGGAGCATCAACCAAGCGTCTACCATGTCTGCCCCGCGGTGGAAGACGATTTGCTCGTAAATTTTATCGACGAAATTCGGGCCGATGAGGTAGCTCGATAAACCCGCGCCGCCGATCATCCGGTTGACGCGGTACATGTACATCATGTCTTCGCCCGATTTCCACTGCTTGACAAACTGACCAGAGTTGACGAAACCTCTCTTGGTAAAGATGAGATCCGCGCGATGCGGCGCGTGGTCGACGATGCTCTGAAGATGCTTCGGAGGCGCACCGAGCCACCATCCGCCGTCGCTCTCAAAGATGAAGGACCATTGGTTGTGTCTCTTGGCGTGTAACCGCCACATGCGCATGTGAGAAAACAAGCACCCAATGTGATGCGACACTCCCATCGCGGCGCGAGGAAGCGTGTCGTTGTTTTTGTGCGCGCTGTGAAGGCTTTGAATGTAGTACAGCGCCCCGTACGGCCGCAACTTGGTCAACTCTTCGACGGCTTCATCCGCGAGTTCGATAGTCTCTGGCCACCTTGCGGGATAGGTTGCGCTCTCGAGCGTCACCAAACTCTGAGTCGGCTCGAGCCGGTACGATCTTTCAATCGATGCCTTGAGATCGAGAGCCTTCTTTTGATCCTTCACGCTCGCGTCCAACGCTATGATCATCATCGGCGTCTCTAACTTGCGTCTCGTCTTATTCTCCCCGTCCAAATACCTCGACGCTTCAAAACCACTCACACCCAACGGCGTCACGTACTTGGCTGCGTCTACCTCTTCCTCCGTCATCGGCACCTGGTCCAGATCATTCATCGCCATAAACTCTGTCGCGACCATCCCACCATTCGAGTATCCCTTCCACGGCGGCGCCGGCGTCACCTGTGGCAATCCGCCCAAACGCGGCGTTCGCCTCGCGTCGGTCCCAACCTCCCCGTCTCCCCGAATCCGTCGCGTGTGTCGAAGCATATCATCCGTCATCGCCGCACCGACGCACATCGTCGCCAACGCGCCGAGCGCGACGAACGCCATCGCGCGGGTACGCGCTCGACGCGCGCGCGGTTCCGCGTCAAAGTATTCATCCGCAGCCGATGGATTCGGTGACGCCGACGACGCCGACGCGCCGAGGAGTCCGTCGCGTTCGGTGTGCATCGTCGGTGAGGTGTCTCCACGTTCGTGCGTGCGTGCGTCCGTTCGTTCGTTCGCGGTTTCCGCCGGTCGTTCGCGACGCGACGAAGAGTGAAGATGGACTTCAAGCTCCATTCGCGTGGGTGTTCGCGTTTTTAGTGTTACTCTCAGTCGTCGTCGCAGCCGAGCGAACGAAAGAGGCTCTCCAAGGAACGCGCAGCGCGCGATCTGGGACGATGCGACGGAGAGCGCGGGAAAGGTATACAAATGAAAGAGGGAAAAATGTGATGATTGATACCGGGGAAGCGATGGCGCTGAGATTAATGTTACATCGAGGTGCGGTTGAGCGGCGAGCGAACTACGAAGACTCGCCGTCGCGCGTGGTGTATCTACCCAAGGCGGAGTTGAAAAAGGCGAATATGCCCTTGACAACCTCCTTGCGAAGGGCGACGATGCCTTTGCCGAACTCCCCGCCCGGCCCGGCGTCGGTTTCGCGGACGAAGAGGGTGTAAATGAGACCAAAGGATCCGTTTACGAGGAGCATGGCGGTGAAGAAGATCGCCACCGGGGGCTCTTTTTCCAAAAACATATCCAGACGTTCACCCGCCGTCGCGCCCTCACGGATCGCCTCGAGTCCAATCTGTTCGTCGCGAATCACCTCATCCACCACGGCGCGCTCCTCGCGACGAATCTCTTCTCTGATGGACAACCTCGTCGACTCCGAAGCCGCCAACGCGGGCTCCGTCGCGCACGTCGCCGCCAATGCCGTCGCCAAAATCCCGCTCATCACCCGCGTCGACATTTCTGTCGCCCAACTCGGCGTCTCCGCATCGTTCTCTATTTTCTTTTCGCCCGTCACCGTCGCCCTCGCTCGGGTTTCGCGTCGTCGACGCGAGACGACCGATCCACCACAGGACGACGTCATCTTATCGCGTCCGCTCGTGCTCGCGCGGCGCTCTCTCGCGCCGCGCGTCGGAGCATGCGCGCGCGAAGACGCAGATTTGGTCATCGCGTGCGCGCGCATCGGCTCTCGCGGTCGAACGTGCCAAGTGGTCGCGACGCACCAGCGTGTGACGGGCGGTGGGCACTCGCACAAATCCTCGCAGAGATACAACTCTCATAGATATAAACCCTAGCGACTAGGGCTTAGCCATTATGAGCGCGCGAACGCGAAAGAGAACGCGACGGGAGGGATGCGCGGTATTCGGAAAGGACGAACTGCGAATGGAATGAAATGCTCAAATTATCTACAAGGTCACCGGTGTTGTGAAGGATCATAAATCGACTTCGTCGATGAAAATTGAACAGTGCGCTCGGCCACATACGTGATGGACGACGCGTCGGCCGACAGCTGGCGCGGCTCTCGTGAACGGGGGATGTAGGGTAACGACGATGTCGTCTGCGCCATTTCCGTGTTCGTTCCAGCCGGTGAGCTGAGCGTGGTCGTTGGATCCCCAGAGGTAGACGGCGCCGTCGTCGGCGAGCGCCGAAGCGTGTCGAGGGCCGCATCGAACGGATACAAAGGCGTCGATCCCGTTCGGTGGTTCCACGAGCGTCGGCGTTCGAGTCGACGCGCCTCGTGAGACGTCTGATTCGTGCACGCCGAGTTGGCCGTCCGAGTTGGAGCCGGTGGCGTACAGATAGCCGTCTGTCGAGAGGAGAAGTGTGAACGCGTCGCCGCACGCCACCGAATCGACGCGCACGTCGACGCGTCTCAAGCTCTCAATTACCGTCGGCTTGGCGACGAAATCACCGAAAGTATCGCCGAGCCCACACGAGCCATACACGTTCCAACCGAAAGCGTGCGCGTTTCCCGAATCAGTGACGAAGACGCCGTGTCTCGGACCAATTGCGAACGTTTGCACTCTCGCTTCGCCGAACGCGCGCTCCGGCGTCTCTACGCCCAACGAACGCGCGCGCCACACCACCCCAGTCGCGTCCAGCGCGTACACCGTGCCGTCGTCGCCCAGACCAACCTCTTTTACCACACCATCACATATCCGTCCAGGAATCGTTTGGATCCATTCGTCCCTCGGCGTGTCGTCGTCAAAGTGAAAAGCGCACGTGGACCCGTCCACCAGCGCGATCAGCACGACGTCTCTCCCGCACGTCATCGCCGTCGCCTCGACCAACCTCGCGTCGACGAAACCATTATCATTCGTAGTGCCGAATCGCGCGACGCCGCCGAGCACGCGCACGCGACCTCGTTCGAAGTCGACAAAAGCGGTGAAGCCCCAACCGTCGACGGTTGGGAAGAGTAACGGCTTCGAGCCAAGTTCGATGTCGTTCGGGTTGGTGTCGCCCACGAA
>Ga0255782_10002046_pt1:0-10000 | contig 16647 bp, 11 predicted proteins | sample 101ome_26_FD_179980 | JGI IMG/M metagenome (GOLD analysis project Ga0255782, IMG submission 179980) | Coastal salt marsh microbial communities from the Groves Creek Marsh, Skidaway Island, Georgia - 101408AT metaG (version 2) | ecosystem: Environmental > Aquatic > Marine > Intertidal...
ATCAACGTCTAATCGGTAAATTATTTACTCTTTAATATATTAAGTATTAAAATACCATTAGTATATAAGAGTCTGAAACTATATAGTTTCAGACTCTTATATACTAATGGTATTTTAATACTTAAATTTCAAATTGAAATTTATCCATATTTACCAGATGTAGAAGCAATTAAGAATGCAGCGTAAGTAAAGATATAGCCAACACTAAAGTGAGCTAAACCAACTAATCTCGCTTGCACGATAGATAATGCCACTGGCTTATCGCGCCAACGAACTACATTCGCTAATGGAGTGCGTTCATGAGCCCATGCTAAAGTTTCAATTAATTCTTGCCAGTAACCACGCCAAGAAATTAAGAACATGAAACCAGTCGCATAAATTAAGTGCCCAAATAAGAACATCCAAGCCCATACAGATAAACTATTCATACCAAATGGATTGTAACCATTAATTAATTGGGAGGAATTTAACCATAAATAGTCACGTAACCATCCCATAATGTATGTAGAAGATTCATCAAATTGAGCTGTATTGCCTTGCCATAATGTTAAATGTTTCCAATGCCAATAGAATGTTACCCATCCTAGAGTATTTAACATCCAAAAAACAGCTAAGTAAAAAGCATCCCACGCAGAAATATCACAAGTACCACCACGACCTGGACCGTCACAAGGGAAACTGTAACCAAAGTCTTTTTTGTCTGGCATTAACTTGGAACCTCTAGCATCTAGAGCACCTTTAACTAAAATTAATGTAGTTGTATGTAAACCTAGAGCAATTGCATGGTGTACTAAGAAGTCACCAGGACCAATTGTTAAGAATAAAGAATTACTATTGCTGTTAATAGCATCTAACCAGCCTGGTAACCAGATACTATTACTTGCTAAAGCAGCTGGACTGTCACTAGAGGATAAGAAAACATCAAATCCATATAATGCTTTTCCGTGAGCAGCTTGAATCCACTGTGCAAATACAGGTTCAATCAAGATTTGTTTCTCCGGTGTACCAAACGCTTGCATTGCATCATTATGGCAATAAATACCTAATGTGTGGAATCCTAAGAATAGAGAAGCCCAACTTAAGTGAGAGATAATAGCTTCTTTATGCTCTAACATACGAGCTAATACGTTATCCTTATTCTGTTCTGGATCATAATCACGAATAAAGAAGATTGCTCCGTGAGCGAAAGCACCACACATTAAGAAACCAGCAATATATTGGTGGTGAGTGTACAATGCTGCTTGAGTAGTGAAGTCTTGAGCAATAAACGCGTATGCCGGTAAAGAATACATGTGCTGTGCTACTAAAGATGTAATCACTCCTAAAGACGCAAGAGCTAAACCTAGCTGGAAATGTAAAGAATTGTTAACAGTATCATACAATCCTTTGTGACCAGCACCTAAACGGCCACCTGGTGCCTCATGAGCTTCTAAAATTTCTTTCATGCTATGGCCAATTCCAAAATTAGTACGGTACATATGACCAGCAATAATAAATAGAACACCAATAGCTAAATGGTGATGAGCCATATCTGATAGCCACAAACTCTGTGTTTGTGGATGGAAACCACCTAAGAATGTTAAAATCGCTGTTCCTGCACCCTCAGATGTACCAAAGATATGACCAGCAGTGTCAGGATTTTCAGCATAAACAGCCCAGTTTCCACTAAAAAATGGAGCTAAACCTGCAGGGTGAGGTAATGTTGTTAAGAAATTATCCCAACGTACATGTTGTCCACGCGCCTCTGGAATTGCTACGTGCACAAGGTGCCCTGTCCATGCTAAAGAACTCACACCGAATAATCCTGCTAAGTGGTGATTTAAGCGAGACTCTGCATTTTTAAACCAGGATACACTTGGTTTAAATTTAGGTTGTAAATGTAACCACCCTGCAAATAATGTTACGCCTGCCACGACTAATAAGAAAAGTGCAGCACGGTAAAGATCTTGATTATCACGCATACCAATTGTATACCACCACTGATATACACCAGAATATGCGATATTAACAGGACCAGATGCTCCACCACGAGTATATGCTTCAACAGCAGGTTGACCAAAGTGAGGATCCCAAATTGCATGTGCAATTGGACGTACATGAAGTGGATCACTTACCCACTGCTCAAAATTACCTTGCCATGCTACATGGAAAAGATTCCCGGATGTCCAAAGAAAAATAATAGCTAGTTGGCCAAAGTGAGAAGCGAAGATCTTTTGGTATAAGGACTCTTCTGTCACACCATCATGACTTTCAAAGTCGTGTGCAGTTGCAATACTATACCAAATACGACGAGTTGTCGGATCTTGTGCTAAACTTTGACTAAATTTAGGGAATTTAGTTGCCATAGTTTTGTAAATTACCTCCTATCCTACTGCAATAATTCGTGCTAGGAAGAAGGACCATGTAGTCACAATACCACCTAGAAGATAATGAGCTACCCCTACAGCACGACCTTGAGTAATACTCAATGCACGAGGCTGAATTGCTGGAGCAACTTTTAATTTGTTATGAGCCCATACAATAGACTCGATTAATTCCTGCCAGTATCCACGTCCACTGAATAAGAACATTAAGCTAAATGCCCATACAAAGTGAGCTGCTAGGAACATTAAACCGTAAGCAGATAACGCAGAACCATAAGAACCAATTACCTGAGAAGACTGTGCCCATAAGAAGTCACGTAACCAACCATTAATACAAGTAGAACTTGCTGCGAAGTTTCCACCTGTGATATGGAAAACGGAACCATCTGGAGAAACTGTACCCCATACATCAGACTGCATTTTCCAGCTGAAGTGGAAAATTACAATAGAGATAGAATTGTACATCCAGAATAAACCAAGGAAGACACTATCCCAAGCAGATACTTGACAAGTACCACCACGGCCTGGACCATCACAAGGGAAACGGAAACCTAAGTTTGCTTTATCTGGAATTAAACGAGAACTACGTGCAAAAAGAACACCTTTCATTAAGATCAATACAGTTACGTGAATCGTAAATGCGTGAATATGGTGAACCATGAAATCAGCTGTACCTAATGGAATTGGCATCATTGCAACTTTACCGCCTACTGCAACCATATCACCACCCCAAGTAATACTTGTAGGCGCTAAAGCTCCGGGAGCTGTATTACCTGGTGCAATTACGTGTAAATTTTGTACCCATTGCGCAAAGATAGGCTGCAGCTGGATAGCTGTATCAGAGAACATGTCCTGAGGACGTCCTAATGCTTGCATTGTGTCATTATGGATGTATAAACCAAAACTATGGAAGCCTAAGAAAATACATACCCAGTTTAGGTGAGATAAAATAGCATCACGGTGACGAATCACACGATCTAATAAATTATTGTAATTTGTTGTAGGATCATAATCACGCACCATAAAGATACCAGCATGTGCAGCTCCACCAACAATACAAAAAGCACCGATCCACATATGGTGAGTGAATAAGGAAAGTTGAGTTCCATAATCAGTAGCCAAATAAGGATAAGGAGGCATACTATACATGTGGTGTGCAACAATAATAGTTAGAGAACCTAACATAGCTAGATTTAATGCTAATTGAGCGTGCCAAGAGCGTGTTAAAATTTCATAAACTCCTTTGTGACCTTCACCTGTAAAAGGTCCTTTATGAGCTTCTAAAATTTCTTTCATACTATGGCCAATACCCCAGTTAGTACGGTACATATGACCAGCTACTAAAAATAAAACAGCAATTGCTAAATGGTGGTGAGCTTCATCACTTAACCATAAGCCACCTGTTACTGGATTTAAACCACCTTTAAATGTTAGGAAATCACCATAAGCAGCCCAATCCAAAGTAAAGAAAGGCTTTAAACCTTGGCTAAAACTTGGATACAATTGGCTCATTAATTCACGATTTAACATTAATTCGTGAGGCAATGGAATTTCTTTTGGATCTACACCTGCATCTAAAAGCTTATTAATAGGCTCTGCAATATGAATCTGGTGACCAGCCCAAGAAAGGGAACCTAGGCCTAACAAACCAGCTAAGTGGTGGTTCATCATAGATTCTACATTTTGGAACCATTCTAGTTTTGGAGCTGCCTTATGGTAGTGAAACCATCCAGCAAATAGCATTAGTCCAGCCATGATAAGAGCACCAATAGCAGTACTGTAAAGCTGTAATTCGCTAGTAATTCCTCCAGCACGCCATAGTTGAAAGAATCCAGAAGTAATTTGAATACCTTGGAAACCACCACCTACGTCTGCGTTAAGAATATCTTGACCTACAATTGGCCAAACAACCTGTGCACTAGGTTTAATATGAGTTGGGTCTGCTAACCAAGCTTCATAGTTAGAAAAACGTGCACCATGAAAATACATTCCACTTAACCAAACAAATACAATAGCTAAGTGACCAAAATGAGCACTAAAGACTTTACGAGAAATATCTTCAAGATCTGTAGTGTGACTATCAAAATCATGCGCATCTGCATGTAAGTTCCATACCCACGTTGTAGTAGTTGGACCTTTAGCTAATGCACGAGAAAAGTGTCCTGGTTGAGCCCATTTCTCAAAAGAAGTAGGTACTGGATCACGATCTACAATGATTTTAATAGACTCTTTCTCCGGTGGAGTAATAGTCATGCAATGTTTCCTCTTTTCTTAGATGAGGCATCTGAAGCTCATTTATTATAGTGTACGAGTAAAACTTATCCTGGTTATCATAATAATTGATATAAAAGGTATAAACCTAGAACAAATATCAGATAAGAAAAAGTCGTATAAAAGCTTCTCTAGTAATATTATGACACATTTTTATCAAACTAACTTCTTTAAAAATATCTTTTTTATCAAAAATTAATCTTCATGTTCATCAAAAGGATCTCTTAAATCTTCTGCAGGAGATCCAAAAGAAGTGTATATAGAATATCCTGTTAAACTTATTAATAATGTAGTCACAAAAACACCTAAAATTGTCGCAGTTTCCATAATTTTGTTTTAATATATTATTATATAAATAAGCGCATAATATCCTATGTTAACTATTTTTTTTGATTTAAAAATTAGTAATCAATTTAACTAATATTATGCCCTGTGGGTCATGACTCATAATCACTGGCGGTTGACTAAATCGTTTCTGCTCAAAAATATATTTTGAGAATGTTTTTTTTAGTAAAAAAGCAGTGTCAGTCAAGGTGTTACTTTTAATAGTACGCGAATTACATTCAAATAAGCTAGTTTATTTAATATGCCATTAAAAACTACACTAGGTTCTATTTTACAGCCTTTAAATTCTGAATACGGTAAAGTTATCCCAGGTTGGGGAACAACAGGCCTTATGGCAGTATTTATGAGTTTATTTGCTGTGTTTCTATTAATTATTCTACAAGTTTATAATGCTTCTATTCTTTTAGAAGATATTCCTGTAACTTGGCAGTAAATTTAATAGATTTTTTCACTTTGAAGGTAATAATAATATTAACGACCTTCAAAGTGAAAAGGTTAGTGTTTATTTTATAGACCTATATATTGACCATTATTGGAAATAATGTTAGAATATTATGTGAAATGCCCCCATCGTCTAGAGGCCTAGGACATCTCCCTTTCACGGAGGTAACGGGGATTCGAATTCCCCTGGGGGTAAGCATTTATTATTACAAAGTAATACCAACTTATAGTAGAGTTCTACTATAAGTTGGTATTACTTTGTAATACTTATAATATTTTTGTAAAAAAACATGTAAAGTAGTTAACATTATTATTACATTTTATAATAATGAGTACCGTACAAAAAAGAAAAGTTTATCAAAAATACATATTCCAAAATTATTGACTATCTAAAACATAGAAAATAAATGTGGTTTAAGTATTATTTCTGAAAATATTTTCGCAGTCTGTAAACTTAGTAAACCCTTTTTTTGATTCTTGGAGTCTTCTTCTAATGACAATTGCTATTGGAAAATCCAAACCAAAGCAGGACCTATTTGATGCCATCGATGACTGGCTAAAAGTAGACCGCTTTGTATTTATTGGTTGGTCTGGTTTATTACTATTTCCATGTGCTTTCTTAGCACTAGGTGGGTGGTTAACTGGTATTACATTTGTAACTTCTTGGTACACTCATGGTTTAGCGAGTTCCTTCTTAGAAGGTTGTAACGTATTAACTGCAGCTGTATCCACACCAGCAAATAGTGTAGGACACTCTCTACTATTTGTATGGGGTCCAGAAGCTCAAGGTGATCTAACTCGTTGGTTCCAGTTAGGTGGTCTATGGGCATTCGTAGCTCTTCATGGTGCATTTGGTTTAATGGGCTTTATGCTTCGTCAATTCGAAATTGCACGTCTAGTAGGTCTACGTCCTTACAATGCTATCGCATTCTCTGGCCCTATTGCAGTATTCGTTTCTGTATTCTTAATTTACCCTCTAGGTCAATCTGGTTGGTTCTTTGCACCTAGTTTTGGTGTTGCAGGTATCTTCCGTTTTATCCTATTTTTCCAAGGTTTCCATAACTGGACATTAAACCCATTCCACATGATGGGTGTAGCGGGTATTTTAGGTGGTGCATTATTATCTGCAATTCATGGTGCTACTGTGGAAAATACATTGTTCGAAGATGGAGATGGTGCAAATACATTCCGTGCATTTAACCCTACTCAATCTGAAGAAACTTATTCCATGGTTACAGCAAACCGTTTCTGGTCTCAGATTTTCGGTGTTGCTTTCTCCAACAAGCGTTGGCTTCACTTCTTTATGTTATTCGTGCCTGTAACAGGTTTATGGATGAGTGCAATTGGTGTAGTTGGTCTAGCATTAAACTTACGTGCTTATGACTTTGTTTCTCAGGAAATCCGTGCTGCGGAAGACCCTGAATTTGAAACTTTCTACACAAAGAACATTCTTTTAAATGAAGGTATCCGTGCTTGGATGGCTGCACAAGATCAGCCTCATGAAACTCTAGTATTCCCTGAGGAGGTATTACCACGTGGAAACGCTCTTTAATAGCGCTTTAGTTGTAGGTGGTCGTGACCAAGAATCCACTGGCTTTGCTTGGTGGGCTGGCAACGCTCGTCTAATCAATCTTTCTGGTCGTTTGTTAGGTGCTCACGTAGCACACGCAGGTTTAATTGTTTTTTGGGCAGGCGCAATGCAACTTTTCGAAGTTTCTCACTTTGTTCCTGAAAAGCCAATGTATGAGCAAGGATTAATTCTTATGCCTCACGTAGCAACGTTAGGCTGGGGTGTAGGTCCTGGTGGAGAAGTAGTAGATACTTACCCATACTTTGTAGTAGGTGTACTTCACCTTATCTCTTCTGCTGTACTAGGATTTGGTGGTGTATACCACTCTTTAATTGGTCCAGAAACTTTAGAAGAGTCTTTCCCATTCTTTGGTTACGTATGGCGTGACAAGAACAAGATGACTACTATCCTAGGTATTCACTTAGTTCTATTAGGCCTAGGTTGTTACCTATTAGTAATCAAGGCTATGTACCTTGGTGGTTTATATGATACATGGGCACCAGGTGGTGGTGATGTACGTGTTATCACTGATCCTACATTAAACCCTGGAATTATCTTTGGATATGTTCTAAAGTCCCCATTTGGTGGTGACGGTTGGATTATCAGTGTAGATAATATGGAAGATGTTGTAGGTGGTCATATTTTCCTAGGTACTATTTTAGTATTTGGTGGTATTTGGCACATCTTAACAAAACCTTGGGCATGGGCACGTCGTGCATTTGTTTGGTCTGGTGAAGCATACCTTTCTTACAGTTTAGCATCCGTATCCATGATGTCTTGGATTGCTGCTGCATATGTATGGTTCAACAATACAGTATACCCAAGTGAATTCTATGGTCCTACAGGTCCAGAAGCTTCTCAATCTCAAGCATTCACTTTCTTAGTACGTGACCAACGTCTTGGTGCAAACATCGGTTCTGCACAAGGTCCAACAGGTTTAGGTAAATACCTAATGCGTTCTCCAACAGGTGAAGTAATCTTTGGTGGTGAAACAATGCGTTTCTGGGACTTACGTGCTCCATGGGTTGAACCATTACGTGGTCCAAACGGTTTAGACTTAAACAAATTGAAAAATGATATTCAGCCATGGCAAGAACGTCGTGCTGCTGAATACATGACTCATGCTCCTTTAGGTTCTCTAAACTCTGTAGGTGGTGTAGCAACAGAAATTAATGCTATTAACTATGTGTCTCCTCGTAGTTGGTTAGCATGTTCTCACTTCGTACTAGCTTTCTTCTTCTTTGTAGGTCACTTATGGCACGCTGGTCGTGCACGTGCGGCTGCTGCAGGTTTTGAGAAAGGTATCGATCGTGAAACTGAAGTTGTTTTATCTATGCGTCCACTAGACTAATTCATAGTTATGGGTGGTTCTTGTAGATCTTAATAAAGAAAGAGAGCGTGTATTAATACACGCTCTCTTTCTTTATTAAGATCTACAAGAACCACCCATAACTATGAAGACCCTGGGCGAGTAAATTTACACCAATATAACAAACCCATATCATTATAAAACCTAAAGAACCTATAAAGGAAGATTGACGAGTTATAAAAGTTGCTTTTAAAAGAGAAATATTATTAGTGATTTCTTTTGTAGATACTGAGCCATATTTTGAGATACGATTATGGAAATAAATAACAAAAACAAGCCATGAAACAAGAGCTGCTGTCTCTTTTGGATCCCAATTCCAATAGGATCCCCATGCTTCATTTGCCCAAACGGCTCCTGCAACAATACCAATTGTTAGTAATGGAAAACCTAAGCTGATAGTTCTATAACCTAATTGATCCATTTGATCAGCTAATTTAGAAAAAAATAATTTACTTTCAGTTATTCCATCTTTCATATATTTAGTTTCATCTTTTTTTTCCAAATTTAATGATATTATGGCAGCCACTATACAGCCTATACAAAATAAACCTCCTATAGATAAAGAAGCATAGCTAACCATAATGATAGTTACATGCATGAACAACCAATTTGATTGCAAAGCAGGCACTAAAGGAGAACTCATTTGCATATCTTCAGGTAAAACCAAACTAGCAAAAGCAACTATTAAGAGACATATAGGAGCTGTTATAATTCCCAGCCATTTGAGATCAGTAGTCAAAGTTAAATAAAGATGAATACTTGCGATCCCCCAAGCCAAAAAATATAAGGATTCATATAGATTGCTTATAGGAAAATGACCTGAAACATACCAACGAATTCCTAATAAAAGAGTCAATGCTAAATATACAAGAAATATTCCTATATTACCGATATCAGAAATATTATCTTTGAGACTATACTTAATACCAGATGTATCATTTATCCCTGAAACATTGTTAACAGTTGACTCATGATCTATACGGATAATAGGTTTATCATAAAATGACAAGAGAGAAGATTTATTAAAGGCCATATTACCCCAATACAAGAACATAGTAATTAATAAATCTGCAAAACAAAAATTACCTAAATTATTTTCTAAAAGATTCATTTCGTGAGTATAGCATTTTTTATTATTTTTACGAGTATAGCATCTTTTTTACTCTATATAAACTAGAACCTTATAAAAGATATAAGGTTCTAGTTTATATAGAGTAAAAAAAGATATCCAAAATCTGGATATCTTTTTTATCAATTAAGATCAGGCGTCGAGTGCGTTTCCCAGAAAGTTCCCCTTCAAGTATATACACCGCTGTAACGTTTCACGTTCCCAGTTCGAGATGGATGGGTGTGGTACCGCTACGCCATCAACACCTGAAAAAACAAAAACATAATTTGTTGGTTAATAACAAAAGAACCCAGATTAAGATAAAGATATTAGTGGTCAAACTTTGGGTCTGTTAGGAGATCTCGGCTACATCCATTGCTGAACTTACACCTAATCCCTATCAAACGGCTCGTCTTGCCGTGACCTCAGAGAGTACTCATCTTGAAGTTGGCTTCCTACTTAGATGCTTTCAGCAGTTATCCATTCCACACGTAGCTACCCAGCGTTTACCGTTGGCACGATAACTGGTACAC
>Ga0255782_10002046_pt1:15000-16647 | contig 16647 bp, 11 predicted proteins | sample 101ome_26_FD_179980 | JGI IMG/M metagenome (GOLD analysis project Ga0255782, IMG submission 179980) | Coastal salt marsh microbial communities from the Groves Creek Marsh, Skidaway Island, Georgia - 101408AT metaG (version 2) | ecosystem: Environmental > Aquatic > Marine >...
GAGACCACTTGCAAGCTTCACGAATTACGTCACCACCTGCAGAAGCTAGGTCACGACCTTCGTTACGTGCTTGAGTACAAGCTTCTAAAGCTACACGGTTAGCACAAGCACCTGGAGCGTTACCCCAAGGGTGACCTAAAGTACCACCACCAAACTGTAGACAAGCATCGTCACCGAAGATGTCAACTAGTGCAGGCATGTGCCATACGTGGATACCACCAGAAGCTACTGGACAAGTACCGCCCATACCAGCCCAATCCTGGCTAAAGTAAATACCACGAGAACGATCCTTCTCAACGTAGTCTTCACGCATTAGGTCAACGAAACCTAAAGTAATATCACGGTCACCTTCTAACTTACCTACTACTGTACCAGAGTGTAAGTGGTCACCACCAGATAGACGTAAAGCCTTTGCTAAAACACGGAAGTGGATACCGTGGTTCTTCTGACGGTCAATTACAGCGTGCATTGCACGGTGAATGTGTAATAACATACCTTGGTCACGACAGTATAAAGCTAAAGATGTGTTAGCAGTAAAACCACCAGTTAGGTAGTCATGCATGATAATAGGCATACCTAATTCCTTAGCAACCTGAGCACGCTTTAACATTTCTTCAGCAGTACCAGCAGTAACGTTTAAGTAGTGACCTTTAACTTCACCAGTTTCAGCTTGAGACTTGTAAATTGCTTCAGCAATGAACAAGAAACGGTCACGCCAACGCATGAAAGGTTGGGAAGTTACGTTCTCGTCATCCTTAGTAAAGTCTAAACCACCACGTAAACATTCGTAACAAGCACGACCGTAGTTCTTAGCGGATAAACCTAGCTTAGGCTTAATAGTACAACCTAAGTAAGCACGACCATACTTGTTTAAACGGTCACGCTCAGACTGGATACCGTGTGGAGGACCAGCGAAAGTCTTAACGTAAGCTACTGGAATACGTAAATCTTCTAAACGTAAAGCAGATAAAGCCTTGAAACCAAATACGTTACCTACGATGGAAGTAAATAAGTTAGTTACAGAACCTTCTTCAAATAAAGAAAGAGGGTAAGCAACATAAGCAATGAACTGGCTCTCAGTGTTTGGAACCGGCTCAACTTCGTAACAACGACCTTTGTAACGGTCTAAAGAAGTTAAACCATCAGTCCATACTGTAGTCCAAGTACCAGTGGAAGACTCAGCTGCTACAGCTGCACCAGCTTCATCAGCAGGTACACCAGGCATAGGAGTTACACGGAAAGCTGCTAAGATGTCAGTAATCAGTGGCTCGTAATCTGGAGTGTAGTAAGTTAACTTGTAATCTTTAACACCAGCCTTGAAACCAGCTGTAGTCATAGTTTGAGTTTGTGGAGACATAAGATATATCCTTTTTGATTAATTAGGAACACTTGTGAGAAGAACTAAAATTATAGCTTTTCTAAAGAGTAATCTTATTAGGTTCATAAAAGAACAAAATAAAACTACGTCATTGTAAATAATCTTAACATATACAAGATCCATTTGGTACACAATTAAAAGAAAATGAAATGAAAAGGTATACAAACAATAGGTTTTGAGGTAAACTTTAGGTTATAGGATATAAGATTAAGATCGGGATGTAGCGCAGTTTGGTAGCGTACGACTTTTGCGCCTTTAGTTCAGTTGGT
>Ga0255782_10002048_pt1 | contig 16646 bp, 21 predicted proteins | sample 101ome_26_FD_179980 | JGI IMG/M metagenome (GOLD analysis project Ga0255782, IMG submission 179980) | Coastal salt marsh microbial communities from the Groves Creek Marsh, Skidaway Island, Georgia - 101408AT metaG (version 2) | ecosystem: Environmental > Aquatic > Marine > Intertidal zone >...
TTTGTATCATTACATAATATATTATTTCCAAGTGCAGTTTTATTTGTTTTAAACTTAACAATTTTAGCAATTCCTTTCAATCCCTTTTCTAATTTCTTATATTCATTATCAAAAATTATATCCGGAACAAGTAAAGTATCCGAATTTCCTGCACAAAATATTCCCACAAAAGGAGTACCATAAATCTTAGTAGTTATTATCGGAACTTTGAGAGTATCGTTTAATATTTTCAATTTTTCTTCAGAAATTTGATCTCCAACAATAGCATAACTATTTGTAGCCAGACAATATAAACCTACGTTCGGATCACCCTTAAAATTAAAGGTATTAATATGTGATTCCATAATTATTTATCTTCAGATTTTGGTTTTGATTCTTTCTTTTCAACTTTTTTATCTTCAGATTTTGGTTTTGATTCTTTCTTTTCAACTTTTTTATCTTCAGATTTTGGTTTTGATTCTTTCTTTTCAACTTTTTTATCTTCAGATTTTTTTACTTTAGATAAGTCAGCTAATTCAACAAAAACTTGTTCATTTTCTTTTTTTACATCTACTCTAATTCTGGAAGGAGGATTTTTTGAACCTCTTTTCCAAATTGCTTCATTTAGATAATTACCGATTTTTATTTCATTAGTTTTTGTATGTCTAATTAAAAAAGATCTTAAAACGGATATTGCTTTTTCAGATCTTCTCCATTTTGGAGTTTTTAAATATTCTTTTCTTAATGGAACTGTATAAGTTCTTGATTCGCCTGATTTCATCCTCTTTTAATTGAGCCTCTTCTCCATCTTCTTTTTTTAACGGTTAATGAAGACGGGTGAACTCTTCTCCCTGTTCCAAATACTTTAGGTATCAACCAAAATGGTGCCCATCTAGTTCTTCTTGCTTCTACTGTTAGTCTATTTTTTCTTCCAGAAGGTTTTCTTGAACTCATTTTTTCTTACCTACCTTATCTAAAATGGATTGACCTTTTGAAGTAATTATATTTCCTTTTTTGTCTCCGTTAGATAATTTGATTAAATCTGAATTTCTTAATTGTTGTGTTATTTTTCTTATAATATTTCCTGAAGCTCTTACAAATTTTTCAGGTTTTCTACCTCTATTTTTTCTACCGCCGTATCTCATTCTCATTCTAGATACTCCAACTGGACCATGAGTATAAATATTTCTTAATATTGATGCAGCTCTAACATACCACCAGTCTGGATTTTCAGGAGGTCTTTGTTTATGATTACCTGTTTTAACAAAATTAGACCATTCAGGAGCTTCAATGCCATCCATTTTTTTTAGTTCTTGTGCTAAGATATCATTTGCTTCTTTCGGACTTATTTTTTTTATTGATGTCATTTTTAATTGAGATTTGTTTAGTTTTAAAAAGATTCCGAATTATACTAAAAAATTAAGATGGATATATATAAACCAGCTGAAGATTCATATTTATTAAAAAAAAATATTATAAATTACGTTCTTTCTAAGCACCCAAAAAAAGTTTTAGATATGGGAACAGGTTCAGGTATTATTGCTTTAACATTATTGGAGTTAGGAGTTCCAAAAGTTTTTGCATCGGATATAAATAAAAAAGCATTAGACAAACTTAAAAAAATAGAAAAAAGAATCAATACAATTTATTCAAATTTATTTGATAATATTGATGAAAAATTCGACCTTATTATTTTTAATACACCTTATCTTCCAGTAGACAACATTGAAGAGAATAATGATCCGATTTGGTCAGGCGGAAAAGAATTTATTGAAAAATTTTTACAACTTTCAAGAGATTATTTAACAAAAAGCGGATGTGTATTATTTACTTATTCTTCAAAAAGTCCCATAAATTTAAAGCATGAAATTATTGACAAGATTAAATTTGAAGATGGCGAAATCGTTTATGTAGGTAAATTTATATTAAATTAATAATTCTTATAATATAAAAGGCGGGGTTAACCTCGCGAGTCATTTGAAATAAGAGTCAATTATCGCGATTGATTAATAAAAAATGACATGGGAATAAAGAGCAACTGTAAGCAACTTAAGACGGCAATTAAATCATTTAGGCCACGTTCTGTGAAATTTAGTTGACCCGTTTGACTCCAGTTTACATCTCTTTAGTTCAGATGGGGCTGACGACTAAAAATGTTTGAGTAAGTGGCATTATGCACACATGGAGCAACTTTTTAGCTTTGGACCTTATCCGCTTGGGCCTATTCGCCTTTTATAATTATATTTTTGATAAGATATGAATTTGGAATAATTAATACATTACCTGTGCTCATTATAAGATGAGTATTGATCAAGTTTATTTCAAAAATTTTTCCAGATATATTATCAATTTCAATTTTATCGCCGGTTTTTAATAATTTTTTATAAATTACATAAATACCTGCAATTGCGTTTGGAAAGAAATCTCTAAGAGACAATCCAAAAGAGATAATTAAAATTCCTGCAAAGATATATAGTAAAAAATTCATAAGACTTACTGCTATACCAATTTGCAATAAAGACATAATTGTAAATATAGAGATGATAATATATTTTACAATATTTTTGGCATAAATTTCAGGTTCTTTCTTTAATTTAATTAATTTTTTGATCGGAATTTTTATTTTTTTAACAAATTTATATGCTAATGTACTAAGAAAATTAGATAAAATTAATCCCATTAGAAATATTAAAAATGCTAATCCAAAGGATACACTTAGATATTTTAATGCATCATAAATGCTTATTTCCATCATTGTCGAATCAAAATTTTTTTATTATAAATGTTTCCATTTTACTATGGCAACGAATGTTGGTTATGAATATGTAAATGCAGAGAAAGAATATCATGAGGCTAGTACAAATAATGAAAAAATTAAAGCATTAAGAGGCATGTTGACAGCAATACCAAAACATAAAGGAACAGAAAAAATGCAAGCACAAATAAAAAAACAAATTGCAAAATTACAAAATCAAATTACAATTGAAAAATCCAAAGGAAAATCTTCTTACAGTTCTTCCATTAAAAAAGAAGGAGCTGCAACAGTAACCATAGTTGGAAGAACAAATACTGGAAAATCCTTTTTGTTATCTAAGTTATCTGGAAAAGAAGTAAAGATTTCTGAATATGAATTTACTACAATGAAACCAGAAGTTAGAATGATTCCCTACGAAAATGTTATGATCCAAGGTATTGAAATTCCACCCTTATACGAAAATTTTTATGAATCCAAAAATGGTCGACAAATATTGAGCAATATCCGGTTATCAGATTTAGTTATTGTTTTAGCGAATTCTAAAGAAGATTTTGATATGATAAAAACCGAGCTAAAAAAAGCAAATATAAATTTAACAATGAGACCTAAGAATAACAATTTATTTGAATTAGATTTACCTTATTTGAGACTTGGAAAATCAGACTTTGATACAAAAATAGTTTCTAAAATATGGAAGTATCTAAAGAAAATTAGAATACAAACAAAAACATCGGGTAAAATTGCAGAAAAACCGATTGTACTTGAAGTTAATTCTCGTGTCGAAGATGTTGCTAGAACAATACATCAAGATTTTCTTAAAAATTTTAGATTTGCGAAAATATGGGGACCTTCTGCTAAATTTGAAGGCCAGCAAGTTGGATTGGAACATGTTCTCAGAGATAAAGATATTATTGAAATTTTTACTAAATAGTTTTAATATACTAAATTATATTTTTTTATGAAAGCAAAAGGTTCAAATGCTGAACGACAATTAGTTGCTAAATTTTGGTCAAAAGGTTATGCTTCAATTCGTGTTGCAGGTTCCGGATCTTCAAGATTTCCTTGTCCTGACGTACTGGCATCAAATGGAAAAAAAATATTTGCAGTTGAGGCTAAAGCAACTAAAAAGGATTATCAATATTTCAGAAAAGAGCAGATTACAGATTTAATTGAGTTTTCAAGAATTTTCTTAGCAGAACCGGTACTAGCAGTTAAATTTTCATCAAATTGGTTTTTCTTTAAATTAAACGCATTAAAGTTTACGCCAGGAGGAGATTTTTCAATTAAAAAATCTGATGCACAAAGTATAGGAATATCTTTTGATGAATTAACTTCTTGAGCCCGTAAGAAGTTCTTCCAGCTCACTTATAACTTGTTTTTTACCAAATACAAAAATTGCAATAAATAAAATAAAAGATAATAAAACTGGTGATGCAATTAAAAAAGTTAGTAATTCATAACTTGTATCTTTTGTTGAATTATGAAATATGTAAGTCATATATGAAAATAAAACTAAAATAAATGAATTAAATAATATTAGCAGATTAAAAAAATTATTTTTATTTTTTAGAAATATTTCTTTTCTCATTTTGAATTAATCTCCAAATCTTTGAAAAATGCATAAGAAATCGATAAAATGATTGGTCCAATAACAATTCCAATTAATCCCATAATTGACATTCCTCCGAATACACCTATAAAAATAATCATTGGATGAAGTTTGGCTCTTTTTGACATCATTACAGGTCTTAATGAATAATCAAGTAAACTACCTATCAATAACCCATAAATGATTATACCAATTGCCATGTTTACTTCACCTGATGAAAGAAGCAATAATGAAACTACTACGTAAAGAAAATATGGACCTACGATTGGTAGTAGCGACAATGTTCCAGCCAATATACCTCCTAAAAGAGGATAGGGGATTTTAAATAAGTAAAAACCTAGGCTTGCAACTAATGCTTGGATTAATCCAATAAATAATGTTACATAAACAAAAGCATCTACGTTTTGTTTGATACTATTTAAAATTTGCATTTTATTTCTTGCAGGTAGAGGTAATTTATCTTTTATCCAAGAGTAAAATTGCTCTCCATCCCTTAACAAATAGAATAGTGATATAAAGAAAATGAAGCTAGATAATAGAAATACTGGAATTTTTCCAGCAAGATTTGATAAATAATTAATTGAATTTGTAGCTATAAATCTAATTATTTCTTGAGTCGTATCTGATAAAGCTATAGTTTGTTTTGATGAATTCAAATATATGTTCCATATCTCATTTATTCCTATATTTATTCCATAATTAAAGAAATAAGCAACTAGAATTAAAAAGAAAGAACAAATCAATATTGAAGATACACTTTTTGAAAATTTTTTATTCAATTTTTCGTAAACTGGAAATGAAAAATATGCAATTATTGCTGCAAAAAAAAGAGGAGTGACAAAAGGCCATATGACAAAACTTGCAAGCAATGCCATAAAAGTTAGAATAAATACTTGATAATTGTTATTTAATTTCATAAAATATTATAATTTTAAACTTTATAATATTAATTAAATCTTTTTTTTGCCATCATACCAGAAAGACCTTTCAATTTTAAACCAGAATTATTTTTTGAGTTTATTATTTCAATATTTCCTCCGAATTGCTCAATTTCATTTAAAATATCTTTATTTTCATTAATTATATCTTCAGATATTATAATTTCTTCAATTTTACCTTCGTTTGCAGAGGATTTAATTTCTTTTTTAGAATATATAAAAAGAGGGTTATTTTTTGAAATTTCTTCAAAATAACTATCAATTAAATCTTCGTCACGTTTTAGTTTGTTATTTTGAATTATAGAATCAAGAACTTTTCCCCTATATATCTCACGAATACTTTCTTCCTTTCCGGAAGTTGTATCTTCCAAATGTATTTTTCTAGATAAATCTTTATCTAATTCAACGACTTTTTCTTTAATAATTTCTTTCCAAAAAAGAGGACTGCCGATAATTATAAATTCTGAATTGTAATATTTTGAAAATTCTAATAATTTATTTGATATTTTTTTAATATCATTGCTTTCATTTTGTTCTATGTATCTTTTTTTTGATAATCTTAAAACATTTTTTGATAAAATAGTATATCCTGAATAAGTAATATTTGCAAAAGTCGACGATTCGTCATCTATAGTACAAACCAGTGCTCTCGGTTTATTGGCCAATTCAACTGCCTCATTTATCAAATCTTTTTGATAAGATCGCCAATTTATTTTGTATATGGTTATTTCATCATTTAATTCAAAATCAATTGATTGAGAAGAATTTTTGGGTATATCTTCAAATTCTTCAATAGTTTTACCTAAAATTTTAAAATTATCTCCCGATTCTAATTTATTTACTTTAATTTTTAACCAATAACTTTTTTTTACAGATCGTGACTTCATATCGCTATCATTTAACTTTATTTTTCGATAAGTTCTCCCCTTAATCGTATCTCCAATTTCTACTACTTTTTTTAAAAAATTAAAATCATCTTTAGAGTTTATTTTAAGAGTATAACTTGAATCGTCTTTGGCCATGATTTTCATATAATTTATCAAAAAGTATATATTAAAAGATTGTTAGATTTTGTATGTCTGAAAATAGTTTACCTAGCCCAACTGCAGCAGTTTTTTTACTAGTGGTATTATCAGGATTTCTTTTATTTGTTTTATCAATTCCAGAAGTAGACAGAAGAGAGCTTTTAGATGATAGAAACTCTATATCCGAAGAGATTCAATTATTGTCTTTAGAAAATTTAGAAATAAATGGTTATGACGGATATAAAAGAACAAATATAGACTATAACACATTTAATTTAAATACGGATTATGAAAAAATAATTTATAATCAAGCTAAATCTTTAAATTTAAATTCTAATTTATTTAATTCGAAGTCATTTGAATTTAGTTATAATCCCATAATTAATTCCAATTATGTATTCTCTTCATTAGAATTTGTAATTGAAGAAATATCTTCTTACGGAAAGTTAAAAGTATATTTAAATGATAATTTAATTTCAGAAATTTCTCCAATTGAAAATCAAAAAATAATAGTAAATTTAGATAATCAAATACAAATTAAAGGAAATAATTTAGTAAAAATAATTCCTTCTTATACCGGACTTAATCCTTTTAATAAATTTGATATAGAAATAAGCGATTTGAATTATATAGAAAATTATCAAGGTAATTCTAATAATTATAAATCTTCTTTTTACATAGATGAAAATTTAATAATTTCTGAAGCATCATTAAATTATTTAATTCGAAGCAATACATATGACCCAAAATATTCAGTATATATAAATGATAAAATAGTAATTAATGATAATGTAGGTAATGAAGTTAAACTCAAAATACCGGCAGAATATATCAAAGAAGGGATTAATATAATTGAATACAGATTAATTTCTAATTCTGATATAGACTTTATTTTACCCAAATTACAACTTCTATCAGAAAGGCAATTCAAGTCAGATATTTACACTTTTCAAATAGACGATCGTCTTGCAAGACTTATAATAAACGATCGTGTTGATTGTAAATTATATTCTTCAAGTAATTTAGACTATTTAATTAACTTAAACAATTTTAATTTAGAAATAAAAGATTATATTTCTTTTAATAAAGATATTTGTAATAATTTAGTTTACGGAGAAAATAAAATGCAAATAGTTAGTGATAAAGATTTAGACATAGATTATTTGGATATTGTATTGGTATAATGGGTTTTATACAAGATAAATTAAATGATTTTAAAGAATATCGTGGAAAAAAAAGATTAATAAGACAACAAGCAAGAGAAGATGCGATACAAGAGAAAGTATATTTGGAAAGAATAAGTGAACAAGCAAAAGCAGAAGAAAAAATTAATAAAATTAGAGAAAAAGCAAAACAAAGTGTATACAGAAAAGATAATATAAAAAAATCATTTTTAAATTTGATAAAAAGTCCTTCAAAATTGTTAACATCAGATGGCATAAATAAAATAACTGGACATAAAGATAATCCTGCAAAGTTTTTTTTCTGGACACTAACCATAATGGTAGTAATAACAATAAGTGCTGCAACTAACGGATATCCTTTAAGATTTTTTGCAAATATTTCTGCAATTATAATGTCCTTTGTAATAGGAGGATTAAATTTCTTTTTTGCAATGTCCGGAGGAGATTTGTTAGATGACTTTATAATTTATTCTTATCAAATTTTCCTAACAGGATATTTCGGAATAATTTTAAATGTACTATGGATAATTTCAATTTTACGAAAAACAACAGGAATATTATCCATTTTTACCAATATGTTAAAATGGTCATTTTATTGGATTTGGATTTTAATGGCATTAAATATAATATATACAGGTAATCTATTTGGTGTCGCACAATCACCAATATCGCTTTGCGGACTACATCAAAATATAAATATAAATACTGGATTCGGAGATCCAGTAGCATGTGATCCAATAGAGTTGGAGGCATTTTTGACCGAATCGGTAGATAGAGCAAATAATAATGCATTATTATCTGGAGTATTTTCAAGTTTCGAAACAAGAGAAGATGGAGGAGTATATTTTCGTTCAGAAAATGTTGAGAATTATAACATAAATGAAAATGCAGGTGCATCAATATCAAATATAGAATATTCAAAAACTTATTTTACTTCATATAATACAAACGAAAATGATTTCATTGCGGAAGATTTAGTTATAATTGGACAAATATCTGCAGATAAATTGATTTTAGATTCAACGGAAGAGATTGAAGTAGAATTATTACCTGAATTAGATCCAAGAAGTTGTATCGGAATTGAAGAAATCGTTCATGATGAATTTTTAGGGCAACTGACGGGTAATAGATATACCTCAAATTCAGATTCAGATTCTTTAAGTATTAGTACTTGGTGCAATCAAGATTGGTCTTGTAACATAAATAATGCAATAAAATCCGATTCAGAAAAGAATAAATTTATACTAAAGAATAATCAAAACACAAAATTTGAATGTAGAAGAGACGGTTTGTCAATTGATAGAGAGAAAATAACCTTGGCAAATGGAAAATTGAAATATCCTTCAGGATTACCAATTATAACAAATTTGAATTTTTTATATAATACAGAAGCAATAGCAACTAAACAAATATTTGTAATGGATAGAGAAGTAATTATTAATCAAAATGATCCTTTAGCTTATTTTAATATAGAAAAAGCACTTACAAATTCAAAATCAATAACTGATAAAAAAATAGATATAGGAATTGGAACGTTAGATGATGAAGATTATATACAACCAAATTATAAAGATAATTCATTTCCTTCGAGAAATTCAATTGCAATTAGTATAAAGAATCCTGCAACCTCAGGAGGAACTATAAGAAATATGAATGTAGAGTTAAGAGTATACCCAGGATCTGATAATATTGAATTTATATGTGACCCAATTAATTATTTAGAAAATTCAAATAATGAATTTTCATTTAATAATCCATGTACAATTGGACAAATTAGTAGTAATTTTGAGTACAAGGGAAAAAAATCCTCCGAAGAAAGAGATAATTCTTTGTATCATCTTTTTGAAATAATTAATGAAGTCGATATAAATTCTGGTGAAACTTATACCGCAGATATAAATTCAATAATAAGCTCAGATATCCTAGAAAACTCGGATTATCAAGGTATATTTATTGAAGGATTATTGGAATACAAGTACGAATTAAATGAACAAATAAGAGGATCAATTAGAGAATCTCAGTAATTTATATAAAGTATTAGAAGAATAATTAATATGAAATTAAGATCAGTAATTATATTTATAACAATAATATTCATTTCAGGTTGTTCTCACGTTGCAACAAACGAAGAAACAATTTCATCTAATAATGGTCTAGATATAGAAATTCTTGAAAATTCATTATCTGATGTATATTATGAAGGAGAAAATATTAATATCGAATTACAAGTAGAGAATTTAGGAGATTATACTGTTGAAAAAAATAAATTTTTCTTATATTTATCCGGTTTTAATCCTACTGCATTTGGCAAAAATTTAGAAAGTTTAAAATTATCAAATAATAATGATTTGACTGAATTATTTAATTCAGATAACGAAACTTTAGTTACTGGTATAGAATATTTTACTTTTGATAACTTGTGCTATAAAAATAACTTAGATAGCCCATATGATTTGAATATGAAATTTACTTCATGTTATCCTTATCAAACAATTATCTCAAGTAAAGTTTGTTTTGGTGACCCTAAAGCAAATAATAATGAATTATGTATGGTTAATGAACAAAAAGATTTTACAAATACTTTGGCACCAATACAAGCTACTTCTTTAGTTGAAAATTATATTGGAAACGGAGATTATAGATTTGTTATTAATTTCTTAAATTCAGGATCTGGAGAGATAATCGGATTAGATAAAACATCAGATTGTTCAAACATTGATTCAAGATCAACATCACTATTATCAATTGATAGTATTAAATTAGATGGAGAAGAATTAATAGATTCAAATATACTAAATTTAGAATTACCTCAAAATAAAGATAATGTTAGAATTATAAATGATGCCGGATCCATTTCATTCAAAATAAATCAAAATCAAGATATTGATTATATAGGAGATCTTCAAGTCACCCTGTCTTACGGATATAAGAGTTCATTTGATAAAAGCACAGTAATATACGATAGCGAAGGTGTTTCAGGATGCGAAGCTTAAATATAGTTATTTCATTCATAACAATTATATTATTAAGCGGATGTATAAATATATCAAATTCATCAAGCAACATTATAGATTATTCTAATTTAAATTTTGATTTACAAAATATACCTGAAAAAATTGAAAATGGTCAAAATTTTGATGCATTAGTTATTATAACTAATAACGGAAAATATACAATAAATTCTGAAGAATTATTCATAAGATTATTGGACACAGCTCAATTTAGTCTAGATATTAATAATCAAAATAATGATTATCAAAATATTGTTGATAATAAATATATTACAAATTCGATTCCAATTAAAGGAAAGTTTTTAGGACAAGAAAATGGAGATATCTTTACATTTGAAATTAATTCAATTAAATTCAATACCTTCCTAAATTCAAATGAAAAAACAGTATTTAATTTAGAACAATGTCATAAATATAACACTCAAATTTTTTCAGATATATGTATTTCGAAAGATTCATATGGTCAAAATTGTAATTCTAACGAGAAAAAAGTAACAGAAACAGGATCAAATGATATTCAAATTAAGTCTTATGAACAAATTAATTCTGTTGCATCAGGACCAAATGTTTATTCAACTTTTAAAATAAAAGGAAAATATAATGGATTGAGTCAAGTAAGTTATAATAAAGATCTAAGTTGTTTAACTCAAAAAGATAATAATATAATATTGATTGATAAAATACAGATAGGATCAAAAATTGTTGATAATTTAGGAAAATATTGCGGATCAAATTTATTGTATTTAGATAAAAACAACGAATTTGAAATTTTATGTAAAGGATTACCAACATATGACGTATGGACAAGAAGTTCTTTTGATTTCACTGAAAAAATAACCATAACCTTGAGTTATTTAAAATCAGACATAATATCAAAAGATTTAACAATTTTATAATCAAATTAAATAAATGGATAATTTTTCTTGTTTTAAATGCCCCGAATTAGTAAGATCAAGATCTCAAATTGTTTTTGGAAAAAAGTATAATGATTATGATATATTTATAATAGGAGAGGCACCCGGAATTAATGAAGACAAATTAGGTATTCCTTTTATTGGAAAATCCGGAAAAATACTTTTAGATGAATTAACAAAAAACAATATACTAAATTATTATATTACCAATATTGTTAAATGTAGGCCGGAAAAAAATCGAGATCCAACTTTTCAAGAAATTTCAAATTGTAAACCTTATTTGGTTGCAGAAATATTAACTCATAATCCAAAAATATTATTTACTCTTGGAAGGAAATCAACTGAAGCAGTGTATAATTTATTTGGTTTAAAATTTGATAATATATCTGTGGAAAGTGGAAAAATTAATGAAATAATCTTTAAAAATAATAAATTATTAGTTTTTCCAACATATCATCCAGCATCAACAATATTTAATAAAAAATTTAGAGCTAAGTTCAAAGAAGACATAAAGAAATTATCCAATATAGCTGGTATCTGAACCTTTGGAATTTATTCGTTTAACAGTTTTTGAAAGAACTTTACTTTGTTTTTGTAAATCTTTTGCTTTATTTTTTTCTTCCTGCTTTATTTCTTTATCTAAATCCGATAGTTCAATTTCAAGATTAAATATATTTTTTATAGATTTTAATAATTCTTTTGATTCCTTCAAACCTATGTGAAATTGATGGGCAAAAGTTTCAACTAATAAACCAACTCCAGAAATTTTATTTAAATTAGCGATACCTAGAATCAATCCCGTAGCGCCTATAATCGCTTCAGCTTTTACTTTATCAAAATTAACATTTTTTGAAATAGTTTTATATTTTTCCTTAATCTTACTATCTGTAGCAACACCATATACTTTCGGACTACTCGGTTCAGAATTTAATCCAATCCCACCTAAAGTTATAATCTCTTTGCAACCATTTTCTTTTGCAATATCCACAATTAAATTTGAAAATTCATAACTTGATTCTTCGTCAACTGGCTGAATGTCTCCAGATAATAATAATAAATCTTGATTTTTCAGAGATACTTTGTATATATCTACTTTTGGCAATTCAATAATGTTATCTTCATTAACAAAAACGGAGTGAGGAAAACTTTTTGAATAAATTTCATACACCAATTCGTGATCAAGTTGATCAATTAAAAAATCTACAACAATTTTTCCAACATTACCTATGCCCGGTAGTCCTTCAATTAATACAGGATTTCTAATACTAAAATCTTTTTTATTTACAATAAATTTTTCCATTATTTAATTTGTTTCATACCCCCATATTCTGCATTTTTCCTTATTAGTTTTTCAATAGTTTCTAAAATTTTATTTATTTTCTTAGAATTTTTAGGAATTATGTTAAACCTATATTTTCCCGGACCCATATATTTTATATCAATTTTTGAATCTTGATTTTTTACTTCATCTTCTATCTTTTTTGATAAATCCTTTATTTTTAATAAACCGTCAGATTTATTTGATTCAAATTTAAAGTTATATTTGAATATTTTTTCTTTTATTGTAATTCTAGATTTAATATTATCCAATAGACAAGTCAGTTCCTTTGAATTCAATTTTAAAAAATCCAATATTTTTTCATTTTCTATTGATTCTTGAAAGAGCGGATAAATTAAATTATACTTATTTAATATTATGTCTCCCGTATTTTTAAATAGTTTAGAATAATCTATTTTCAATTGTTTTGCAGTTTGATTTATTATTTCATCTGCAATTTTTTCATTACGATATTCTTCTTGTTTTGCTCTGTCTTGACCTGAACCCACTTTTCGTAATGATAAATTAATACCCGATTTATCAGATTTTATAACTTTTAGAACAAATTTTCTATTAATTTTAAAAACTACCTTAAAATTTCTAACTTCTTTTCTATTTATTTCAGTTGTGTATAGATCTGCTTTAAGATTATATTCATCTAAATCAAAAATAACATGGTGAGATTTAGTAGATTTTACAGTTCCGATAACTAGTTCTCCCGCTTCTGGAAGATTTTTTCTAATATACATAATATTATTTGATCTTAGAATTTATTAACTTTATTTTACCGCCTGTTGTAATCCCAACACGTTCACCACAAGAGTTACAATTTAATTCTTTAGTGGAGGCTCTTTCAAATAAAGTCATAGTTTTTTTGCAAGATCCACATTCAATTTTAATAAATTTATTTTCCATTTTATACTAAATTAGCCTTTTTTATTCTGTTAAATGATTTAATATGAGATTTGTTACATTCAGAACAAGTGTATACAAAAGTAGGTTTTGTTGTTTGTTTGTGCTTAGTAGCTGCCTTAGCTCTAGGCATTCCGCCATATCCTGCCATTATTTTAAATACTCTTCTTGCACCCTTATTAAGTGCATTTTTCTTTGTTTTTGGTCTTGCTTTATTTTTTAATTGTTTAATTTTCTGAATAGTATGTTTTTTACAATCCTTCGCCGGACAATACGTTTTTGCTTGTTTTGGAAATTTCATTTTCTTCTATATCTTCAGTAATCACTTTATTTTTAAATTCTTCGGATTCTTCCTTTATCTTAGATTCATTAATAAGTATATTAGCTATATTACTGGGTAATTCTATAAAATCATATTTTTTATATGGACCATATTCATTTATTCCGTCAGAAAGTAAGGGTATATCTTCTAAAACAACATATTTTTTGTGTTTTTTATCATTTATTTCCCTATTTTCAATTTCATATAAATAACTTTTTCTGAATTTTTTTAATTCAACATTTAAAAAATCATAAAGTTTTTTCTCAATTTCAATCATATTAGAAGTATCTTCAATATTTTCATTACTTCTGCTAGTAAATATTGCCCGATTTATTATTTTTCTTTCTCTTATGTTTATCAAATCATTAACTATACGAGTAGCATTATCAATTTCACCCTGGATTTTCAATTTATTATGAGAACTAAACATATTAGATGATTCTGATTCGTTCAATTTATTATTTCTTTCATTAAAATAAGACCTTATTTTTTTCAAGTTTTCAAGGCTCATATCTTGAAGATCGGTACTAAATTTTTCATTTCGTAGTAATTCATACAAATCTTCGTAGTTATAACTATCCATATTTATTTATTCATTAAATTTCATTTAATAATATTCATATTTTAGACTATTTAGATTTACGTTGAGTGTACGAAAGAGGATTTTTTATTTTATTACATAAGTTATCGGGTGAACAAACTCCAATTTCTTTATAATACTCTTTGCAATTCGGAGGAGGTATTACTTTATGTTGTTTTTTGTGCCATTCTAATTGAGCCTTAATATAACCTATCTTTAACGGATCTATATTTTTTTTATTCCATTCATTTATCTCATTTTCAATTTGATTCCAAGTCATGTTAAAATTTTTATAAAAATTAATGATTGCAAATAATGATCTTTTTTTACCATCCGATACTCCATTTAAAATTTTTTTAATACAAGGCGGGAAATGTTCAGAATTTAATTCAAGTTTTTCATAAACTCTTATTTCCTTTTTTTCTTCATTTTCATTTAAATCAAGATTATCAAAAAGCAATTTTGCTTCATTTTCTTCAGAATTATCTCTGTTTATAAAATTTACAAATTTAGATATATTATCAATTTTTGCATCAGTTCTTTTGAAAGACTCTAATTCAGACTCTTCTATAACTTTTGATATCAAGCCCGACTTTTCATTTATACTATAAGGAGATCTAATAAGATGTCTGGGACTTGCCATTGCCAGATCTATATCCATCAATTTTAAATAATCTATAAAATCGGAATTATTAATATTAATTTTTTTATTCAATTTTTCTAAAATAATTTTTACATCTTTTTCAAAATAAGTTTTATTTGAATTATTCAAGTAGTCGTTTATCTCTTTTTTTATTTTTATTAAAACTCTTTCAAAAATTCTCGGAAAGTCTTTATTTACATATATTTCTCCATTTTTCAAATATTTTGGAAAACTTTCTTGAGGAACTATTATATGCCAACCTTTATTTCCACTAAATTTTATTCCAAAATTTTTAATATTCTGAGATTTTAAATATTCAATAATTAGTCTAGCTGTTTTTTTTGAATATTCAAAGTTATTACTATCTATATCTATAATTAAATCCCAACCGATCCTTTGTTCATTTAAAAAGTGGTTTGACGATTCTGAACTTAATTTCAAAGGATCCATCCAGTTTTCTATAGATATATGGAATGAGCTTGCACCATTTCTAACAAGAGTTAATATATCATTCGGATATTGTATTATGTTGGGCCTTTTTCCAAAAGAACCTGTTCTTAATTTAACTGCTACTTCTTTATTTTCACAAAAATTTATGATACTCTTCTGAACTTCAATGTTACTATACCATCGAATAATATCTGAGTGTTTCACATTAATTTCTTATGATAAAAATTTATTAATTGTTCTTTAATTTATATTTTATAAATTCATTTGAACCTACTCTTTCTTCCGGAGGAATATATTTTAATCCTAATATTCTATAAATTTCTTTTTCATTATTACTCTCTATTTTTTCATTTTTTTCGTTAAATAGTCCGTATTCGGATAATTTCATTTTTTTTGAAATAGCAACTTTTCTCAAAATTACATTATGTTCCATACTTCCGGTAAAGTATTGACTTGCAGATCCAAATTCATCCGATTTAACTATTCTTAAATCAACTTGAATTTCATCTCCAAAAATTATTGAAGTTTTAGTTTTCCCAGATACTAAAACTCTATTTATTCCATTTATTTTTTTAAATTTTTTAATAATTTTATCGGGTTTATCGCTTGATACAAGGATATCTATATCACCAACTGTTTCTTTTTTACGTCTTAAAGAACCCATATATCCAATTTGATTAACTTCTTTTAATTTTTTTAATTCATTTATAATTTTATTTGCAGTAGTTAAAGCAGTCTTGTAACTAATTCGGTTCTGGTCCTTTTTTAATCTATCAATATTTTCTAAAATTAGTTTTTCTGTTTTAATTCCAAATCCAGATAACTTACTTATTTCACCATTTTTTGCTGCCTTTTTTAATTTAGTTTTTGTGTCTATTTTTAATTCATTATATAATATTTTTACCTTTTTTGGACCTAGCCCCGGTATTCTAAGAATATCTAAAACTCCTTTCGAAATATCTTTAAGCAAGTAATCGAGTTTATCAGATTTTCCGTTATTAATTAA
>Ga0255782_10002057_pt1 | contig 16583 bp, 14 predicted proteins | sample 101ome_26_FD_179980 | JGI IMG/M metagenome (GOLD analysis project Ga0255782, IMG submission 179980) | Coastal salt marsh microbial communities from the Groves Creek Marsh, Skidaway Island, Georgia - 101408AT metaG (version 2) | ecosystem: Environmental > Aquatic > Marine > Intertidal zone >...
TTCAGCCTTGGGCTTTGCCGTGGCCGATAACCCGGCGTCGCAAGAGTGGACCTGCACTGCCCCCAGTTGGCGCTTCGATATGGGGCGGGAAGCAGACCTCATTGAGGAGGTCGCTCGACTGCACGGTTTCGACAACATTCCCGCGCGGCCATTGGGCGGCAATGCACCCGCGAGTGTAGAACCCGAGCGTCAGACACCTGTCTCGCTCCTCAAACATCGTCTGGTCGCAAGAGGTTTCAACGAGGCCATCACTTTCAGCTTTGTGAGCCCCGAGTTACAGCGAATCATGGATCCCGATTTGGATCCCATTGCGCTGCGCAACCCGATCTCCGCTGATCTGGCCGTGATGAGGACGTCGCTGTTACCCGGTCTGTTGGCCGCGGCGGCACATAACGTTAAGCGACAACGACCGCGAATCCGTTTATTTGAGACCGGATTGCGGTTTTTCCCCGACGCGGACTATCGGCAGCAGTCTGCCCTTGGTCTGCTGATATGCGGATCGCGGTCTCCCGAGAGTTGGACCTCTAGTTCAGATGTGGTCGATTTTTACGACATGAAGGGAGAGTTGGAGGCGCTGCTGGCGGGCGCCAAAGGCAACCTCGAGTTTCGTTCGACAGTAAGGCCAGGGCTTCACGATGGCCAGACCGCGGAGCTACTGCTCAATGGTGCTGTGGTCGGGGTGATGGGGCGGATTCATCCAGCCACAGCCAGTCAGCTGGACCTACCCCGACATGTTTATGTGGCGGAACTGGAGCTGGATGCTATTACGCCGCGCCGGGTGCCCGAGTTTCAGGAAATTTCCCGTTATCCGGAAACCCGGAGAGATCTTGCGGTTGTGGTTGATCGTGGAGTGCCCGCGACAGAGGTTTTGGCCGTTGCCCGATCGGCGGCGGGCCCCAGTGTCAGTGAAGCGCTGATTTTTGACGTGTACCAGGGCGAGGGTATCGCGAAAACAGAGAAAAGTTTGGCTATTGGTTTGACTTTCCGCGATCAAAGTCGCACCCTAACCGACGAAGAGATAAGTGAATCACTGGCTCAAGTGATTGTTTCTTTGCAGGAAAAATTGAGTGCCAAGCTGCGGCACTGAAGAGTGATATGACCGCACTGACCAAATCTGAATTAGCCGACCGGCTACACGAGCGCCTTGGGCTCAACAAGCGCGAGGCGAAAGAGTTGGTCGAGCAGTTCTTTGAAGAAATTCGAATCTGTCTCGAGAACAATGAGCAGGTGAAGCTCTCAGGCTTTGGCAATTTTGATCTCCGCGACAAAAGACAGCGGCCGGGCCGCAACCCCAAGACCGGGGAAGAGATACCTATCTCGGCGCGACGTGTGGTGACATTCAAAGCGGGACAAAAACTCAAGGCACGGGTAGACGTGAGTATGGGCGAAGAGGGAATGCTTGATGTTTGATGCGACTCACAACGATGAGCTCCCTGCGATTCCGGGCAAGCGGTATTTCACTATCGGAGAAGTCAGCGAGTTGTGTGCGGTCAAGCCCCATGTGCTGCGCTACTGGGAGCAGGAATTTCCTCAGCTGAGTCCGGTAAAGCGCCGCGGTAATCGCCGTTACTATCAGCGCGAGGACGTCGAACTGGTGAGGACCATTCGCAGCCTGCTGTATTCACAAGGCTACACCATCGGTGGCGCACGCCAGCGATTGAGTAATGAGCGACGTGAGCCCACACCGGTAGAAATACAGGCGGCAATTCGCGAGAGTCTCAGCGATCTGGAAAAAGCCCGCTCACTGCTCTCTTCTGTTTAAACCCCCAACAAATTTGGGTATGATCCGCGTCCGTTCGGGGCGTAGCGCAGTCTGGTAGCGCACCACACTGGGGGTGTGGTGGTCGCAGGTTCAAATCCTGCCGTCCCGACCAATTTCCCACCAACATCAGAACACTCATCAACTTTGCTTGCCGATGCGGGTGAAATGTTGCCGAAAGCTATCTTTCGCCAGTATGAGTGGGGTACTCACACGCTTCTCTTCACGATTACGCAGCGGTTCTCGCTTTGATTTCAACGAATTGGACGTCGCCCTGGAACTCGTTCAGAAGCTGAGTTCGTCGGCGCAGTAGCGCCTCTCGATTTCTGGCCTTGATATGGCCGTATCCGCGCAACTTCTCCGGCAGCTTTGCCAGTTCCACCGCGGTGCGGTAGTTGTCGGCACTCAGACCCGCGCAAATTTCCTCGAGATCGGTCTCATAGCGTGCCAGATCTTCGCGCTCGAGCCGGCGTTCCTTGGTTAAGGCAAAGAGATCGAGTCGTGTCCCGCGCATCCATTTGAGCTTGGCCAGTAGGCGAAACAGGTGCATAACCCACATGCCGAATTCGCGTTTGGTCACTTTGCCGGTTTCTGCATTGACCTTACTGAGCAGCGGCGGCGCCAAGTGAAATCGCAGCGAGTAGTTGCCTGTGAATTGTGCTTCCAGTGCGGCCTTAAAGGCGCCGTCACTGTAAAGACGCGCTACCTCGTATTCGTCTTTGTACGCCATCAACTTGAACAGTTGTTTTGCCACTGCATGGGTGAGCGATTCGTCAGCATTGGCGTCACGGTCGACGCCTCGCACTCTTTCAACGTGATCCCGATATCGCTGTGCGTAGCCCGCGGATTGGTAGGCCGCGAGTCGTTGAAATCGATCATCCAGAAGTGCGTCCAGGGTAAGTTCGGTATCTGTGTCAGACGCGCCTTTAGGCAGCAGTGATTCCACACGTTGCGGTTGATGGGCAAAACGACGTCCGAGTAGAAAAGCGCTCTTGTTAAATTCAACTGCCACGGCGTTGAGCTCTATGGCCCGCTCCAGAGCCTCTTGCGTCACCGGCACCCAGCCATGTTGCCATGCATAGCCCAGCAAAAACAGATTGGTGCCGATGGCATCACCCGTGAGTGCGAGCGCAATTTCACTGGCGTGGACGAACTCCAGGTGCTCCCCGACCTCCGCACTGACCTTGTTGCGCATGCCTTCGGCCGGGAAGAGGGCATCGGGGTCCTGAACAAATGCCGCGGTGGGTTGCTCGTTGTCATTGATGACGGCGTGGGTGCGACCATGGGAGACCTTGCCCATTGCCTCGTAACCGGTACTAACCACCAGATCACAGCCAATCAGCAGGTCGGCCTCGCCGGCGGGAATACGAACGGCTTTAATATCGCTCTGGGCATTGGCAACGCGGACATGGCTCACCACGGCTCCAAACTTTTGAGCAAGACCTGTCTGATTTAACGTTGCGCACCCTTTTCCTTCAATATGAGCGGCCATCGCGATCAGCGAAGTAATTGTCAGTACGCCTGTGCCGCCAACCCCCGCGACGACCGTATTCCAGGGTTGATCCAGCGGCGGCAAATCGGGATCGGGAAGAGGATCGAACAGGGGTTCTGCCGACGGGGCCCGCTCGGGTTTTCGCAACTCGCCGCCAATGACCGAAACGAAGCTGGGGCAAAATCCCTTCAGGCAGCTGTAGTCATGGTTGCAGGCGCTTTGATCGATCTCGCGTTTTCTACCCAGCGGTGTTGGCTTGGGGAGCACCGACAGGCAATTGGATTCGGCGCTGCAATCACCGCAGCCCTCACACACCGACGCATTGATGAAAACGCGACGATTGGCGTGTTGTATTTTTCCTTTCTTGCGACGACGTCGCTTCTCGGCGGCGCAGGTCTGCTGATACACGATGACAGAGGTGCCCGTAACCTCCCGCAACTCCAGCATGAGTGATTCATAGTCGTTGCGATGGGTCAGGCTGAAGCCCGGTATCTGATTAAATTGTCCTCTGAAAGCATCTGGTGTGTCCGTTACCAGTGCGATTCGTTTCACACCTTCGCCGCGCAGCTGGTGAATCAGCGCATCTATGGTCAGAGAGCCGTCGACGGGCTGTCCTCCCGTCATCGCAACGGCGTCGTTGTAGAGGATTTTGTAGGTGATGTTGACGCCGGCCGCGACGGCTGCCCGAATCGCCAGCACGCCTGAGTGAAAGTAGGTGCCATCACCGAGGTTCTGAAACACGTGCGGTGTGTCGGTAAAGGGCGCCTGGCCAATCCACGTGGCGCCTTCGCCGCCCATTTGCGTAAATGTGTGCGTGGCCCGATCAGGCATCCAGGTCGCCATATAGTGGCACCCAATACCGCCCAACGCGTGGCTACCCTGCGGGACCTTGGTCGAGGTGTTATGTGGGCAGCCCGAACAGAAATGGGGCACCCGCTCGATGGTTTGATAGGGGCTCGCCAAAGACCTCTCTTTTTCTACAATCCATCGAACGCGCTCCTCCAGCAGGTCGCTTGAAAAGAATCGACGAATCCGGTCGGCGATGACGAGCGCAATCATTGCCGGCGTCAGCTCTCCCACATTGGGCAACAGGTCGCGACCCTGCTCATCAAATTCTCCCACCACTCTCGGACGACTCCCCACAGGGTAGTTGTAGAGCTGCGAAGTCAACTGATCCTCAATAATGGAGCGTTTTTCTTCGACAACCAGAATCTCTTCGAGACCCTCCGCGAAATCATGTGTCAGTCGGGGTTCTAGAGGCCAGGGCATACCCACTTTGAAAACGCGTATCCCGATTTCGGCGCCGATTGCTTCAGTAATGCCCATATCCTCCAGGGCCTGTAGCACATCCAGGTACGCCTTGCCTGATGTGATGATGCCAAAGCGGGCATTGGCGCTGTCGCGAACTACTTTATTAAGACGATTAACGCGCGCGAACTCTCTCGCGGCGTAGATCTTGTATTTGTTGAGCCGCAGTTCCTGCTCCAGGGGTTTGTCTGGCCAACGGGCATGAACGCCATCGGGGGGTAGTTCGAATTCTTCAGGGATGATGATTTCAATGCGATCGGAATCGATGTCGGCAGAAATCGCCGAATCCATGTTCTCGGTGATCGCTTTCAGTCCCACCCAGCACCCTGAATAGCGAGACAGTTCCCACCCAAAAATACCCAGATCGAGCACCTCCTGCACATTAGCGGGCGCGAGCACAGGAACAGAAGCACCCATGAACATGTGTTCCGATTGGTGGGGCAAGGTGGATGATTTACAGGCGTGATCATCTCCCGCAACCGCGAGCACGCCACCATAGCGGGACGTGCCAAAGGCGTTGGCATGCTTGATCACATCCATACTGCGATCGACGCCTGGCCCCTTGCCATACCACATACCGAATACCCCGTCGAAGCGGGCCCCGGCAAAGAGGTTGGTCTGCTGACTTCCCCAGACCGATGTTGCTGCCAGTTCCTCGTTGACTCCCGGTTGGAAGTGGATGTGGTGGGCCTTGAGATACTCCGCCGCGCTCCACATGGCCTGATCGACAGCGCCGAGTGGACTGCCACGGTAGCCAGAGACGAAACCCGCGGTATTAATTCCCCGCTTACTGTCTCGCTGCCTCTGCAGTATCGGCAGGCGGACAAGCGCCTCAATGCCTGTCATGTAGGCGGTGTCATGGTCGTGGGTGTACTTGTCGTTGAGCGATACCTTGCGCAGCCTCGGTTGTTCAATTTTTCCCATGTGTTGCCGCCGTCCTCAGGCAATTGACGCGACTATTATGGAAATTCCCGCAGGAATTATTTATTTTGAATTTGTTGTATTAGGACTAAATGTGGATAAATTATTCATTAGAATATTTGTTAGAGAATAAATAAGTGGATATTGATGCTTTAGACAAAAAGCTCCTCTCTTTATTGCAGGAAGATGCCGATATCAGTACGTCCGCCTTGGCTGAAAAACTGCATATTTCCCAATCGCCCTGTTGGCGACGCATCAACAGACTGGAGGAGGCGGGTGTTATTCATAAAAAGGTCGCGTTACTTGACCGGGAGGCACTGGGCATCGATGTGGTGGTGTTTGCCACGGTCAATCTCACCCAGACGGGCCGGCAAAATTTGCTCGAGTTCGAGAGAATGATCGAAGGCCACCCGGAGGTCATCGAGTGCTACACCATGACCGGTATCTGGGATTATGTACTCAAGATTGTCACCCGCGATGTCCGGCACTACGAAGACTTTGTGCGCAATACCTTGAGCGCCAGCGATCTAATAAGAGAACTGCACTCTCACATCGCCGTCACCGAGATCAAGAATACGACCTCGCTACCACTGGCGACGCAAACTGATTGAGATTCATGTGACTTCGCCGACGCTTCCCGACGCAACCGCCGTTAGCTGCCCTCGCAGCCTCGAAGACGTCGACTTGTTTGCCGAGGGGGCGCAGGAGCATTGGTACGATGCGTATCCGATATTGCTGCGCGACGCGCCGGTGCATCGACTGCCGGGTGAGGGGCTGACCCCCGACACCGACGCGTTCATCCTGAGCCGTTATGAAGATATCAATCGGGTCGTCAAAGATCCGATTCGCTACACCCCCATTACCTCCCTGATGCTCGAGCAAATGGTGGCGGCCAAGACGCCTCCTGAGGACATGGATTACATCAACATGATGATGGTCTCCATGCTGACGCTGCGTCCGACGGTCGAGTTATGGCGGGCGCACCGCAAGGAGCTCACTGACCCCTGGGTAGGCCCAGGCGCCGGGCGGCACCGCGAGATGATTACCCGACGCGTCGACGCTTTGATTGACACGTTGCCGAGTGCGGGCGAGGTGGACTTTGTGCAGGCCTTTGCTAGGCCCTTGCCGCAACAGGTGATGGCGGAGGTGCTCGGTTTTCCGGAGTCAGACATCCCGCAGCTGGCGGCATGGGGAGAGGCACAGGTCATGCCCTTTGTTTACGGTGAGGGCCATTTGAACCGCCTGACCGATGAGCAGCTGGCCGCACAGTTCATCCAGCTCGATGGCTTCAAAGAGTATGTGCAGGACATCGTCCGTGCCAAACGGCAGTCCCCGGCCGACGACATGATCAGCTTTTTAACACAGGTCACCTACGGCGCACTGGATCGCAAGCTCACTGATCTTGAGATCAACGGCATCGTCTATGCGATGGTGTTGGGCGGACTGGAGACCACTCAGTACGCGTTGGAGCAGCAGGCGCAGTTGATTTGCGATAGGCCGGGGCTTTTTGAGGCTTTGCAGGCCGACCCCTCGCTGTTGCGGACGTTCATTGAAGAATCGCTCCGATTGCGGGCGCCCACCCAGGGGCTGTCGACTCGCCTGACCAGTCAGGATGAACGATTTGGCGAGGTCGACGTGCCCAAAGGATCGGTGCTGCATTTGCGGTGGGCCGCCGCAAACATTGATCCCGAAGAGTTTGAGTCCCCAATGGATCTTCAGCTCGATCGCAAGGCGGCCAGCCGTCATCTGGCTTTTTCTGCGGGCCCCAGAGTCTGCCCCGGTGCCGGTATTTCGCGCCTAGAGCAACAAATTGCTTGGATGCGCCTGTTAGAGCGGCTAGATCATTTGAGTTACGGTGCAGAGAACCGTTTTCTGCATCAGCCCGGAATTATGCTTGGCACGCTGGAATTGAATCTGCACCTTCGCAAAAATACCAAATAACTGGGAGTTCCTATCCATGGCCACGATCCTCGCGCATATCGAAATCAAGCCCGGAACCGAGAGCCAATGGGAGTCGATTATGGCTGACATGGTGAGTCAGACCTTTGCTCACGAAGAGCAGGTACTTCGCTATGAGTACTTCAAGGGTCAAAGCCCGCTGCACTACTACTGTTTATTGTCCTTTGAAGATAAGTGGGCTTTTTATCTCCATCAGGCGTCTGACTATCACGAGGGTCACGACTTTGAGGCAGTGCTTGCAAATGTCGAACTGGAATACCTGGACCCCGTTAAGGGCGCCAGTGATTTGCCGCCCACCTTGAATCCGCCCCTGCCTGATGGCGCTACGGATGCCCAAAGAGCCACGGAAGCGGCGTTCCCGATTCACATACCCGGCTGGTGGTCGGGTAGGGCCTAGCTTATTTCGCTGTAAATTCGATATGTAAGGACTTCATGGCGCGCAGCAAATAGTGCGGGTGATAGCTGAAATCATTTTTACCCTCGGCAAACCACATGCTTTCGATGCGATCAACCAGGGCTTTGAACGACCAATAGAGTTCGCGGCGCGCCAAAGGCGCACCGAGGCAATGATGTTTGCCTGAACCAAACGCCATGTGGCCGCCGGCATGGGGTCGCTCGAGGTCCAGCACATCGGGTGACTCGAAGCGCCGCTCGTCGCGATTCGCGGCGGCGAAGCGAATGTTGATCAAGCTCCCCGCGGGAATGGTGACGCCGCTCAGTTCAACGTCTTTGGCGGTGGCGCGCATCAGGCTCTGCACCGGTGATTCCAACCGCAAGACTTCTTCGATAAAGACTTTTAGGTATTGATCGGGGTCCGATTTGAGTTGCTCCCACGCCAGCGGGTTCTCGATCAGCAGCTTCACGCCCGCAGAGATCGCGTTGGTTGTGGTTTCCGAGCCGCCGACAAAGGTATCGGCCATCATTTCGGCGTGGAGCTCATTGTCGTTCATCGGCCGACCCCATTCCTCGATCACCGTATTGACCAGTGCACTCAGTAGCGAATCATCGGGGTTCTCACGCAGGCGCTCGAAAATCGGCTGAAAATAGTGCTGCGCTTCGATTTCCTTTCGGACCGATACCAGCTCTTCGTCCTCGGATTGCATCAGACTGATGCGGTGAAAGAATGCCTCGGTCCAGGCCTTGATGCGCCAGATATCGTCGGGGTTGGCGCCCATCTGCTTGCCGATGATTAATAAGGGCAGCGGAATCGCAAATTGTTTGACCCATTCACAGTGCCCGTCGTCGATAAAATCATCGATTAACCGGTAGGCGAGATCACGCACTTCATCCTCCAGCGCTTCGATCTTCTTGGGGCGGAAGGCGTCGTTAAACACAGCGCGCACCGCTTTGTGATCCGGGTCATCGCGGCCATTGAGGGTTTTTGCCGGCACCCAACCCTCCTGCTCGAAGGTGTCACGTACCTTGAGCGCGCGCGGGCTCGGTTCTGTGGCATCGGTGAGGTACGCGGTTTCGTTAGTAAAGTGCTCCGTGTCGGTGAGAATGTGGCGGACATCCTCGAAGCGGGTGATGACATACATCCCCGTTGCCGGGCATCGATAAACGGGAGCTTCGTCCCTCAGCGTTTTGTAAGCATGATAAGGACATTGCTGAGTCCCGGGGTCAAAGAGATTCACTTCGCTGACGGATTTGGGATTCATCGTGTCTGGATCTCACTCATTCACGTAACGATGTGACTATATGACTTGATGCTCTCAGTGAGAAGGGTGACCGGTCGGAACATTCGAGAGTGGTTCAAAGCGATGTCACGCTCGCGAGACCCCAATTATCCGCAGTGGCTTAGCCAACAGGCGGGTGAAACTTCGGGTTACACTGTGGCGCCGTTGGCATCATGTTTCGAGGAGTCCCATGAGCGATCGTCTTATCCCCTGCACCCACACAGGTAGTTTGCCGCGACCGGATCATCTCGTGCAGCTTATGTTTGCCGTATCGGACGGTATCCCCGTCGATGAGCAGGCGTTACAAGGGGCTGTAGAGACTTCAATCGGCGAGGTCGTGCAGCGCCAGATCGACGCGGGTGTACACATCATCAACGATGGCGAGATGTCGAAGCCCTCGTACGCGACCTATGTTCAGGATCGGCTATCAGGCTTCGGTGGTGAGACGGTTCAGAATTATTTTTTTGAAGATCTGAAGGACTTTCCGCGCAGTGCCGAAATGGTCGCCGGTAATCCCGGGCGTCGAAAGCGCAAAGCACCCAGCTGCACCGAGGCGATTACCGTGACGAACGCACAGGCGGCGGTAGACGACATGGTGGCCTTGGTCGCGGCCGCCAAAGCTCGGGGGCATGAGCAGATTTTTTCCAGTGCCGCCTCGCCCGGCGTGATTTCTTTATTTTTCAATAACGATTTTTACGCGACCCATGAGGAATACGTGTTTGCCATTGCTGAGGCGATGCGCCACGAATACGAGGCCATCGCGAATGCGGGGGCGGTGGTACAGCTCGACTGTCCGGATCTGGCTATGGGCCGCCATTCAGCCTATGCCAGTCAGGATCTGGAAACGTTTCGCAAAACCATTGCGATCAACATTGAGGCGCTCAATCACGCGGTGCGTAATATCCCTGAGGAGCAGCTGCGCATGCATCTCTGTTGGGGTAATTACCCCGGACCTCATCACCATGATGTGCCCATCAGTGACATTATCGATATTGTTTGGACTGCCAAGCCGCAAACGGTCCTCGTCGAGGGCGCTAACTCGCGACACGCGCACGAGTGGGCGGTATTGAAAGAGTTGGGCGTGCCGGCACACAAAAAATTGTGTCCAGGGCTCATCGAGCCGCAGTCCAATTACATTGAGCACCCTGAGCTGGTTGCTCAGCGTCTCGGGCGGTGGGCGGAGGTTGTAGACCCGGAAAGATTGATGGCAGGCGTTGATTGTGGATTCTCGGTGCACGTGGGGAGCACCAGCATTGACCCCGATGTGGCCTTTGCCAAGCTGGCCTCGTTGGCCCAAGGGTGTGAGATTGCGTCCGAGCGGCTGTTTGCCTGAGGCGGTTGAGTGGATTGATCAAACTAAGGCGTTAGCAGGGGACAAAGATGGCTAAACCGCTACCCAAACACCCGCAACTGCGCGGTAACTACGCCCCCATCAATTTTGAAGCGACGTGCCACGACCTGGTGATCGAGGGCGCCCTGCCCGAAGGTCTTTCAGGCTCCTTGTACCGGATCGGTCCCAACCCCAAGTTTGTGCCAGAGCAGGGCTACCACTGGTTTTTTGGTGCCGGCATGGTGCACGTCTTTCACCTTGAAAATGGCCGCGTCGATTACGTCAACCGCTGGGCGCGTACACCCAAATTCGAAGCGGAGTGGGCGGCCGCGACGAGCTTGCCCATGAGCTTTATGACCGATCCCAAGACGGGCGCCATTCAGTCTGACCGGCGGAACGGGCTCGCTAACACCCACATCATGTGGCACGCAAACCAGCTCTTGGCCTTAGAGGAGGGAAGTCATCCTTTTTCTCTAGCACCCGATTCACTCGATTCTCTCGGGTATGGTCTGTACGCGGATGGTCTGTCGGGTCCGATGACAGCCCACCCCAAAATCGATCCTCTGACCGGCGAGCTCCATGGTTTTGGTTATATGTCTGATGCCATGGGCAGCCCGGCGATGACCTACCACGTGGTTGATGCGCAGGGCCGTGTCAAACGATCCGACACCTTTACCGCGCCCTTTGCTGCAATGGTGCACGACTTTGCCGTGACTCGTGACTATGTGCTCTTTCCTTTGTTTCCACTCACCTTTGATCTGAACCGGCTGGCGCAGTTAGGTTCGCCGTTTGCTTTTGAGGTGGGAGCGGGCGCGTTTATCGGTGTATTGGAGCGCGAGGCGCCGGTCAGCGAGGTACGCTGGATAGAGGCGCCCGTGTGCTTTGTATTCCATTACCTTAATGCCTGGAACGAGGGCAGCGTGATCACCTTCGACGCCATCGATTTTCCCGTGGCACCCAATTTCCCCGACGTGACCGGTCAGTTGCCCGGCTTTGATGAGGCGCAGGGTAAGCTCACACGCTGGCGGCTGGATGTGCGAACCTCACAAATCGACCGCGAGGTATTGCTCGATGTGCCTGCCGAGTTCCCCCGAGTGGATGATCGGTTCGCGATGGCACATCACAGACACGGGTTTCTCGCTACCGCATCTACCCGCCAGCGCGGCGACGGCGGCGCATTTCACGAGATCAGTCACTTTGATTTTGAAACGGGTCGCGAGCAAAGATGGGACGCCGGTGCGGGTAACGGCGTCTCCGAGCCGGTCTTTGTCCCGGGTGGTGACGCCGAGGGGGAGGGATGGTTGCTCGCCACTGTTTACGATGCCGAGCGCCAGGCATCTTCGCTGGTGGTGCTCGACGCAACGGCAGTCGCAGAAGGGCCTATCGCCACGGCGAGACTGGATCATCGTATTCCCTATGGCTTTCACGGCAGCTGGCGGCCCGCGGCTTAGCCTGTGGGCACCCTGCATTCACCCGCCGGATTGAGTACGGCCGACTGAGTCGACGTCAGGGCGCCAGCCATCTCATTCGGGCAATGAATCTGCGCGAAAATGGTGTTATATGTGCCTAACATTCGCTAAATCAGCCGTTTTCTCGACTTATTCCCAGAAAATCCTGCAAGAGGACCCATTCACCTCTCGGCGTACGATGCTCGACACCGTAAAAAAAGCATTGCAAAAAAATTAAAATGGAATAAGGTTATTCCAATAAGAATTATGTGCTGGTTATTGCCAGTGAACTGAGCGGTACTCACAAAGACACAGGGGGTTCCCATGCAGGAACAACAAGCCATTATTTCATGGAAGGTCGCGGGGATCGCGCTGGGATTACTGCTTATCCTCGCGACTTACCTGGTGCAACCACTGGGCGTGTCAACACAGTTTGTTGTCGCCGATGCTCTTGTCACTCACTCGCTGGCCCCGGAAGCCGCTGAGTCCAATGCCTATCTTGCCAAGTACGGAGAAAAATCCGATTGGGGTATTGGTTATGGCGGCATGTTGGTACTGGGGATGTTTGCCGGCGGCTTCCTTTGTGCGCGACTGCTGCGCGCGCGACAGCCAGATGCAGATAAAGGATCCATGCCGGCAATGTGGCAAGCGGCCTTCGGTAACTCTCGCAGTAAGCGCTACCTTGCGGCCTTTGGTGGGGGCGTGTTGCTGTTGTTCGGCGCCCGTCTGGCGGGGGGGTGCACCAGTGGCCACATGATTAGCGGTATATCGCAAATGGCGGTGAGTTCATTTGTTTTTGGCGTGTGCACTTTTGGCGCTGCGATTCTGGCGGCACATATTCTCTACCGTGGGAGAGCGTAAATCATGGGCACTTTAACCATTGGATTTCTGATTGGCTGCGCCTTTGGTGCGATTCTGTATATGGGTGGCGCCACAAGCTATCGCCGTATTTTGGGGACGCTGTTGCTGAAGGATATGTGGATCATCAAGTTGATGTGTACCGCGATCGGTGTCGGAACGCTGGGGCTTTACCTCCTTGATCTCAACGGCCTCGCGCACCTGAGTATCAAGCCGGCCTATCTGGGTGGCGTCGCATTAGGCGGCATTATTTTCGGCATCGGTTGGGCGGTATCGGGATACTGCCCGGGCACATGCGTAGTGGGCGCCTCTGAGGGCAAATGGGATGCGATAGCGACTGTGATTGGGGGTCTTGTGGGCGCGGCGATATTTGCCATGGCTTACCCTGTGATGGAGACCCTGCTGCTGGCGCCGCTTGATTTCGGCAAGATTACGCTACACGACGTCACCGGCCTGAACAGCGTTTATCTGGCGATCCCGCTCAGCGCGATGCTGTTGTCGCTGGCCTTCTTTGTACTAAAGGATCGCTACGAATAAAGTGCGCTAGATCCGGGTGCAGGTAGGCGAGCGCTGCTTATCTTCACCGTCCCTCGGCGGCGCGGAGCGTGTTGGCTCTTTTATCCTCGCCGTCGTGGCTCCATCCCGGGGCTAAAAATAGATACTGCAGGGCGTCTTGCCAGCCTGAGCTGCGGCGGATGTCCCTTGCGATACTGGCGTACTCTCCAAAAGACACCTTCACCGGATTGAAGCTGTCGATATTGCGCGTCAATCCGTAACGCACTGGCTCCTCGGTCACCTCGGCGCTGAACGTGCCAAACAGTCGATCCCAAATGATCAGAACGCCCGCGTGATTGCGGTCAAGATATCGCACGTTTGAAGCGTGGTGGACACGGTGGTGAGAAGGCGTGTTGAACAGCCATTCAAACCAAGCGGGCATTTTGTCCACGGTCTCGGTGTGGAGCCAAAATTGGTAGATCAAACTCAGGCTCATCATGGTCACGATCATCACCGGATCGAATCCGACTAGGGCCAGTGGGCACCAGAAGAGATATTTGATGACACGTTCACCGACGCCCTGTCGCAGCGCCGTACCGTAGTTGTAGTACTGGGAATTATGATGCGATACATGCCCCGCCCACATGATCCGGACTTCGTGATTGGCGCGATGAAAGCTGTAATAGGTGAGGTCATCGAGGAAAAACAGCAGTACCCACCAGTGCGGTGCCCGACTGACCACGTCTTGGAAAGGGGAGGCCTGCCAGCAGATAAACATCAACATGACGCCAAGTAGCTTGGGTATGAGGTCTACCGCCACTGTAATGAGCATGACACCCATCGAGGCAAAAAAGTCCTGCCGGTGATAAAGCGGTAGGCATTTCCGCCAGGCCACCGTCCATTCAATGGCCAGCGCGATAAAGAAGAGCGGTAGGGCATAGATAACCCAGTCTTCCTGCAGCAGTATGAGTGTCTGATCGAGGGCGTTATTCATTGCGCACGTCGTTTTGTCTGGTTGCTTCTGTCTTTGTCACGCCGCAGTTGTGTCAGTTGCGCCATGATCGACACCGCGATTTCCATGGTGGTTTTTGAGCCAATGGATAGCCCCACGGGGGCATGCAGTCTCGCCAGCGCTTTTTCTTCAACGCCCAATTTGAGTAGCCGCGCAATGCGTTTTTCGGTGGTGCGCACCGACCCGAGCGCGCCAACGTACCATGCGGCTGATTCCAGCGCTTCCATCAGCGCCATGTCGTCGACTCTGGGATCGTGGCTCAATGTGATTACCGCACTGAGCTCATCACTGCCGTATTCCCTGACCACATCGTCGGGCAAACCGAGAATTTTCTCGATATCGGGTCCTTGCCACTGATCCAATGCCCACTCCCGGGAATCAGTCAGGAGTACCTCATAGTCCATCGCCAGCGCCAAAGTGCTGAGGTTAGCCGCCAGTTGCCCAGCACCCACGAGCAACAACCGCTGACGTGGCCCAAAACAATGGGCAAGGCACTCCTCGTTTTTTTCGAGGGTGGTGAATCGGTCGGTGGCACTCAGCAGCGATTCACCGCTGATGCAATCGACACGGCGCAGCACTGTGCGTCGCTCAACCATCGCCTGCCGCGCGCCTGCGACCCAATCGGTATCTTCGCTGTCGAGTTGTTGGATGGCGAGCTCCAGACGCCCGCCACACGGAAGGCCCCATTTCTCATTGTCCTCGGCGCTGACCCCGTACTCGGTGAAATGCACAGCAGGACCATGGAATGCGCCTGCCAGCAGCTGTTCGATTAAATCTTCCTCGACACACCCTCCCGAGACGCTGCCGATTTGCGATCCGTCGGCGCGGAATACAACCAATGAGCCGACCGGTCGAGGAGAGGAGCCGATGGTCCCTGTAACCGTGACAAGCCACGGTTGCTCGCCTTGGGTGAGTGCCTCCAGCAAGCTGCTCAAAATGGTGTGATCTGACGAAAGCATTCGCGGTCCCGGTCGAAAAACTGATTACCGTGCTCGCTCAATGCGCAGCGCAGCAATCTGGCCCAACGGGTAGTGTAGAGGACTGCTTCGGCTTCCGGGAGTGCCCGGTTCCCGAGGAGGAGACTGCGTCCGAAAATGTTATGGCATAACAGTTGCCGATACCGCATCATATGCGGCCCTTTACCCAATCCAACTCTTCAGGTGGTGAAACATGCCCAATCCTGTCTATATCTATGACGCAGTGCGGACACCGCGCAGCAAAGGCAAATCCTCTGGCACGTTGCACGAGGTCAAACCGATTGATCTGGCGGCGGGTTTGCTCGTTGAGCTGCAAAAGCGCCACGATCTCGACACCAGCTATGTTGACGATGTCGTGATGGGCTGTGTTTCGCCGGTGGGCGAGCAGGGCTCGGATGTCGCCAAAATGATTGTGCAAAATGCGGAGTGGGATGAATCCGTACCCGGTGTGCAGCTCGATCGCTTTTGTGCCTCGGGACTCGAGGCGGTCAATATCGCCGCGCAGAAAATTGCCTCCGGATGGGAAGATCTCGTGGTGGCGGGCGGTGTCGAATCGATGTCTCGCGTGCCCATGGGGTCCAACGGTGGCGCTATGGCCAGCGACCCGGGCTTTGCCGTCAAGACCAGTTTTGTTCCGCAGGGCATTGGCGCCGACACTATCGCCACGCTGGCGGGTTGGTCTCGAGAAGACGTCGACCGCTATGCGGTGACGTCGCAGCAGCGCGCCGCCAACGCCCGCGATAACGGCTGGTTCGATCGTTCTGTGGTGCCGGTCAAAGACAGCACCGGTGTTACCATTTTGGAGCGCGACGATTTCATCAAGCCCGATACCACAGTAGAGGGGCTGGCGGGTTTGAAGCCCTCGTTTGAGATGCCCGGCAGCCTGGGTTTTGATGACGTCATCCTCGCCAAATACAACACCCTCGATCGTATTGATCACGTGCATACCCCGGGCAACTCCTCGGGCATTGTCGACGGCGCCAGTGCGGTCATGATCGGCAGTGAAAAAGCAGGCAAGGATCTGGGGCTGAAGCCACGGGGGCGCATATTGGCCACTGCGGTACTGGCGACTGATCCGATCATTATGCTGACGGGTCCCGGCCCTGCGGCGAAGAAGTGTCTGGCCAAGGCGGGTCTGACGCCGGCAGATATCGATCTGTGGGAGATCAATGAGGCCTTCGCTTCGGTGGTGCTCCGTTACATGCAGGATCTCGACCTCGATCTCGAAATTACGAACGTCAACGGCGGGGCGATCGCCATGGGGCATCCGCTGGGCGCCACGGGCGGCTGCCTGGTGAGCACGGTGCTCGATGAACTGGAGCGGCGCGATGCCAAGCGCGCCATGCTG
>Ga0255782_10002069_pt1 | contig 16525 bp, 20 predicted proteins | sample 101ome_26_FD_179980 | JGI IMG/M metagenome (GOLD analysis project Ga0255782, IMG submission 179980) | Coastal salt marsh microbial communities from the Groves Creek Marsh, Skidaway Island, Georgia - 101408AT metaG (version 2) | ecosystem: Environmental > Aquatic > Marine > Intertidal zone >...
ACATAGCAGACGGCTCAACAAACGGTCACTCTATAACTGTAAACGGCAACACTAAGACAGAGCCCTTCAGTCCGATTGACTACATAGAAGAATATACGGCAGCAAGTCATGGCGGATCAATCTATTTTGATGGTAGCAGTCGTGTAGAGGCTCCAGATAGTGCAGATTGGAATCAAGATACAGACTTTACTATGGAAGCATGGTTTTATCCAATGTCTATACCTAGCAATTATGTTCATATGTTTGGTCAATGGCAATCAGGAGGCGGAGGCAATCGTAACACACAATTAACTCTTGATCCCAATGGTCGAGTATTCATGACTGTCAATAGAACGGGTACAAATTATAGTACTCCTCTTGGCACTACATTAAAAATTAATAATTGGTATCATGTTGCTGTAACATTAAATGGAACTACTTTAACTGTTTGGGTGAACGGTAAAAATGATGGGTCGATAACAGTTGGAGGCAGTACAAATAATAGTACAATGGGTTGGGCGATTGGTGGAGAACCTGGTTCTGGTTCATACCCGTTCACAGGAGTCATAGCAGATACACGAGTCGTAAAAGGCACTGCAGTATATACAGCAGACTTCACTCCACCCACAGCACCATTAACAGCTATCACTAACACTAAACTTCTTCTTAGTGGGACGAACGCAGGAATAATTGATAAGTCTCAGTCTGTTAAAACGATCTTAAACGGTGACGTTAAGTCGTCTACCACTCAGACGAAGTATCTCAGTTCGTCAATGTATTTTGATGGGACAGGTGATTGCATCTCTACCTCTAATAGCGCAGAGCTTGGAACTGGAGATTTTACTTTAGAGGCTTGGGTATACCCAACAACGTTAAATTCTAACGACGCATTTATAGCAGAGCATTGGTCAGGCACTACCGCTGGATTTATTTTTAGGGCTCACACGAACAACTATTTAAGTTTGTTCGACGGCACTACAAATCGGGCAAGCAGTACAGCAATTGTCACCAATCAATGGCAACACGTTGCGGCTAGTCGAGAAAGTGGAACTTTAAAGTTGTTTATTGATGGAACGCAGGTTTTGAGCGTTGCTACTTCTAGTAGTTTAACTGGTCCCGGATCAGGAGAATCTGTAACTATAGGGGCGATAACTACAAGCAGTGGGTTTGGCTCAACCTTTACTGGTTATATATCAGATGCGCGCATCACCAAAGGTCTAGCACGTTACACAGCTAACTTCACACCACCCCCAACGGCATTAGAAGGATAAACAATGGCTATTAATTTTCCTAACAATCCTTCAAACTCCGATACTTTCGATGCGGCTGGTGTGACGTTTGTTTATAACTCAACAAAAGGCACATGGACACCGCAGAATCCGTCAGAAAATTCGAGCAGTGTAACCGTATATGCTACAGTTGATGATTTACCTAATGATGCATCTGCAGGAGATCAAGCTTTTGTAACTGCAACAAATCGTCTATATATTTCAAACGGTAGTGGCTGGTATAATATTGCTTTGATCAATACGACTCCTTCTATTTCTGGTGTAAGTTCAAGTTATGCTTTAGCGATTGATGGCACCCCCACGACTGTGACGATTACTGCTACGGATCCAGAAGGATTACCAATTACTTATAGTATTGCAAGTGATACTTCTGGAAATACGGCGACTGTCACTTCTAATAATAATATCTTTACGATTACTCCTTCTACAAACGATGCTGACGCCGGTACTTTTAGTTTGACCTTTAGAGCAAGTGATGGAGTAAATATTGCGACTGCTCCGGCCACTTTTACTTTGCAATTCAGTGTAGAAAATAGTAACTATACTACTGCACTTATCACTTCTGTAGGTGATAATAATGCTGTAAATAATTCATTTGTAGATTCAAGTACCAATAGTCATACTATCACTGCTGCCGGTAATGCAACACAAACTACGTTTAGTCCATATCGACATGGTGGATACTCTGCTTTCTTTGGAACAGGAGTGGAATATTTATCAGTTGCTCCTGATGCTTCTTTTACTTTTGGTACAGGTGATTTTACAATAGAAGGGTGGGCGTATATTCTTGCTTCGGGGGACAGAGGATTTTTTCAACAAGCAACTACACTTTTTCCTACATCCTCGGTAAATTCATTAGCAGTGCAAACAACAGCAAGTGGAACTAAATGGGCAATTTATGCAGGAAATACACAACACATAGCAGCTACAGCAACTTATTCACTAAATCAATGGTATCACTGGGCATTGGTGAGAGAATCTTCTGTTACAAAACTATATATTGATGGGGTAGAAGTAATTTCTATTTCAGATACAACAAATTATACTGGTACTTATTTTGGGATAGGCCAATTGTACGGTACTGGTGTTGGAAATAACTTCAATGGATATTTAAGTGATGTCCGCGCAATAAAAGGAACAGCTCTTTATACCTCCGCATTTACCCCGCCAACAGAACGCCTCACGGCAATCACAAATACTAGTTTACTTACATGCCATCTTCCATATTTTGTTGATGGTTCGACAAATGGACATACAATTACAAATACCGGCGTAACTATTCAGCCATTTGCACCATACGATTACGAAACATATTCTGCTACAAACAACGGTGGTTCGGTTTATTTTGATGGCTCAGGTGATTATATCACAGCACCCGCTGCGAGCATTGCTAGAGGAACAGATGATTATACAATAGAAACATGGGTTTATTATACTTCTTTACCTGCCACTGCCCAGGTATGGGACACAAGAACGGCCGCGCAACCAATTGATGATTTTTTAACGGTTCAAACAGATGGATCTTTGAGATGGAGAAACAATGGAATACACACAACACCAGCTGGAACTGTGCCTCTAAATACTTGGACTCACTTAGCACAATGCAGAAGTAGTGGAACAGTAAAAACTTATGTAAATGGAATAGAAAAAGCAAGTCATACTAATACAGCTGATTTGAGTCATGGAGCGAATATAGCTATTGGAGGATCTCCTGTTGATAACAGCCAATGGTCAAATGCTAATTTTGCAGACTTTAGAGTAGTACTTGGAACAGCAGTCTACACATCTAACTTTACTCCGCCCACAGCACCGTTAACAGCAATCACGAACACGTCTTTGCTAGTGCAAGGAACGAACGCAGGCATCATTGATAAGTCTCAATCTGTTAAGACCCTGACGTTAAGTGGCGATACTAAATCATCTACAACTCAGACAAAGTATTTGACTTCGTCAATGTATTTTGATGGTAACGATTATATATTAATGCCAGATATAGAACTTGGTAGCTCAGACTATACCGTTGAATGTTGGGCTTGGATCTCTGCACAAGGAGGCACTGCCGGAATATTTTCAAAAGGCTCTCCTGGAGGTTTGTCGAATATAACTTGGTCATTAGAGTTTAGTAGTAGTAACAATTATGTTGCTTTGTACATTTACGCGGCTAACTCCGGTGCTTATGTAATTACAGGCTCAACAAATATAATAACCAGTAGTTGGAATCATATTGCTGTCACAAGATCGGGCAATGAAACAAAATTATTTGTAAATGGCACGCAAGACGGTTCAACTTATACAGGTAATTACACTGTAGCGGACGGCGGAGATTTTTATCTTGGGGGCGGATTTTATGCTCCAACATCAAGAACTATTACAGGTTATATGTCCGATTTCCGAGTAACCAAAGGTCTAGCACGTTACACAGCAAACTTCACACCCCCCACAGCAGCGTTACAAGGATAAGAAGAGCTTTCATATAAATAAAGGTATTAATCAATAGGAGAATATTATGGAAGATTATGTAACAGATTTTGTAGGTGCGTCAGTCGCAGATAAACCAGTAGCAGCTCTAAAAGCTTTTTCTGCTGCGATGGAACCTAAAATTGAAGATGCTTTAGCTCAAAAATTTGCTGAGGTATCACACTCCGTATTCAATCGAGATTCAGTATCATGGGAACTTGATAACGGTCAAGTAGAAGAACCGATTGAAGAGCCAGAAGAATTACAAACAGCAACGGAAGAACCAGAAGATGAATGACAAATTATTAGATATTCTAGAAAAATATAAGCGCGCTGGTCAACTCGATCAAAAGCGCTCTGGTGCCGATGGCAAAGAAGACGATTTTATTGGCAAGCACACTGACAATGTCGAAACTTTCGATGGTCCTGGTGTTGCAGAAGTCGAAAAAGCTATTGCAGCAGTCAATCATGCAAAGCGCGCTCCGCATCATGGTTATGAAGTTGATTCAGACGAAGAAGTATATGAGTCAGCAGAATATGCAGAGTTTGAAGAAAGCGAATATGATGACGAAACATTAGAATCTCTGGACTATGATGACGATGATTTATTGATCGAAGAAGATGCTACTTTCTATATGAACTTGATCGATGAAGTCGTAGAAACATTCTTAGAAGAAGAAGCAGATGAAGAAGAAAAAGCATTGCTCGAAGAAATGTTGTCTACAGATGAGGGTTACGAAGAGTTTATTGATATTCTTTTTGAAGGCAAAACTGGTGTAGCTGACGAAACTGATGGAGATGGAGAAGATGTCATTAATGCGAATCCAAAGTTGAAAGGTAAGAAAGCGAAAGGTGATGGTAAATCTGGTGGTAAAGATACACAGATGGTTAAAGAAGATATCGAGCGTAAAGCTGATATAAAAATGATTAAGACAAAAACTCCAGAAGGCAAAGTTGTTTGGCGTAGAATGCGTGGTGAAATTGAAGTCAGCAAAAGGAGTGACTAATGATTGTAAAACCTAAATCAGTAGAGATAGCGCTATCAACAGCTAATACTGTAAGTGATGCAACCTGTGTTCGAATCTATAATGATTCAGGGGCAGATACTTTAATAACAAATCAAACAACAGGATTTGGATTTACATTGCCTGACGGTGCTATTACTTTTGTACAAAAAGCAGCTTCAGAAAATTTAGTATCAGCTCCAGGTGCAGTCAAAGCAGCGAGCGTAGCATTTAATATCTCGTAAGGATAAGACATGAAACTTATTACAGAAATCACCGAATCAGTAAAAGTATTGACTGAAGAGAATGCTGACGGCAAGAAAAACTTGTTTATCGAAGGTATTTTTCTGCAAGGCAATATTCCAAATCGAAATGGCCGTCGCTACAACTCAGACATCTTAGAAAAAGAAGTTAATCGTTACGTGAGTGAGAGTGTATCTAAAGGTCGTGCATATGGAGAGCTAGGTCATCCTGATGGTCCTTCAATTAATCTTGATCGTGTCTCTCATATTATTACCGAACTTCGTCGTGTAGGCGATAATTTTATCGGTAAAGCAAAAATTTCTTCTACTCCGATGGGTAAAATCGTCGAAGGCCTTCTATCAGATGGTGCAAATTTAGGTGTATCATCTCGAGGAATGGGTTCATTAAAAGAAGGAAAAGACGGTGTGATGGAAGTACAAGAAGATTTTTATCTCGCAACTGCCGCTGACATCGTCGCTGATCCATCCGCCCCTGATGCTTTCGTAAATGGAATTATGGAAGGTGTCGAATGGGTATGGGATCAGGGTAGAGCTGTAGCAATGCGTGTAGAAGAAATTGAGCGAGAAGCTCAAAAATCTGTCAAGGCCAAAAAACTAGGTGAGCAGAAAAAGTTGCAGCTGTTTGAAAAATTTCTCAACGAGATTTCAAAAGTTTAATTTATATAAATACTAAACACTAGTAAAATAATCTAGGAGATATATCTAATGTCTGAAGAAAATCAAATCGAAGTTGAAGAGGCAGTAGATGTAGTTGAGCAAGAGGAATCTCTTGAAGAAGCTTCATCCGCAGCAGCTGAAACTTTAAAGCCTTCAGCAACTAAAACACAGATGCTTGGCGATCTGATGTCTAAAGTTGCTGGTATGACTAAGCAGGATCTTTCTGCTTTCCTCGATAAAACTCTTGCTCAGGTTGGAAAAGAAGCTGACTCGGTACCAGACACTTCTGGTAAGAACCAAGCTTCAATCAAAACAAGTGGTGCCGGCACTCCTGCACCTCGAGTTGCAGTTCCAGCTAAAGCTATGAAAGAAGATATGGACGAGCTTCTTGCCGATCAAGAAGATTTGTCTGAAGATTTCCGAGAAAAAGCTTCTACTCTTTTTGAAGCTGCAGTTCAAAATCGCGTCGTTCTTGAAACTGCGCGCCTCGAAGAAGAATTCGAAGCGCAACTCGAAGAAAAAATTACAGAATCTATTGATGAGCTCCATGGCCAAGTAAACCAGTATATGGATTACGTAGTTGAGCAGTGGATGTCAGAAAACGAAGTTGCTATCGAGAATAATTTCCGAGTAGAAGCAACTGAGCAATTCATCGATAGTCTAAAAAATCTTTTTACTGAGAACTATATCGAAGTTCCCGAAGAAAAGATCGATCTTGTTGCTGAGCTTCAAGCTTCAGTAGCAGAGCTCGAAGAGTCATTGGAGTCAGTACAAGCGGAAAACGTTAAACTGAACAACATGATTAGTGAAGCAAGTGTTGAAGCAGCCTTCGAAGATGTTGCAGAAGGCCTTGTTGATACGCAAGTTGAAAAGCTTCGCTCATTGGCAGAAGGTGTTGAATTCGCTGATGCCGAAGAGTATGCAGAAAAACTCAAGATCATTAAGGAACAGTATTTCACTGAGTCTACAAAAGAAAACGAAGGATCTACTGGTCTAATTAATGAAGAAGTTTCTGTTGGTTCTAATGATGAAGACGATTCAGAAAAGGCGCAAGTCATTCCTGAAGAGATGAAGCATTATTTCCAAGCTATTTCTAGAACGCATAGAAGTTAACTTTTTTATAAATAGATAAGTATTTCCAAAATAATAAACAGGAGTAACACTAACATGAATTTAAATGAACAAATTCGCAACAAGTGGGCACCAGTGATCTCTCACCCTGATCTTCCTGAAATCACTGATTCCCACAAGAAAATGGTTACCGCTATGGTTCTCGAGAACACCGAGCGTGCTCTTCGTGAAGCTGCTTCACAAGGCGTAAACCAACAACTTCTTTCTGAAACACCTTCAAACACGATTGGTGACAACTTCGGCGGCGAGTTCGCTGGTTTTGATCCCATTCTTATCAGCCTCGTTCGTCGTACTCTGCCGAATCTGATGGCTTATGACGTTTGTGGCGTTCAGCCCATGACTGGTCCGACTGGTTTGATCTTTGCTCTTAGCGCACAATATGCACCTGATGGTGCTAACACCACTCCTCGTACGGAAGCAATGTACGATGAAGCCGATACTGGTTTCTCTGGTGAGCACACTGGCGGCGCTACTCCTACTACTCACACTGGTAACTCTCAGTCAGGTGGTAAGGGAACTGGTATGACGACTACTTCTGCTGAATCACTCGGCTCAGGCGGTAACGAGTTTGGTGAGATGGCGATGAAGATCGACAAAGTCACTGTAACTGCTCGCTCGCGCGCGCTGAAGGCGGATTACTCGCTTGAACTCGCTCAAGACTTGAAAGCAGTACACGGTCTTGACGCTGAAGCTGAACTTAGCAACATCCTTGCTGCTGAGATCTTGGCTGAAATCAACCGCGAAGTAATTCGTACGATCAACACTGCAGCTGTAGCTGGTTCGCAAGGCACTGTTACTACTAACGGTACTTTCGATCTTGACACTGACGCTTCAGGTCGTTGGTCAGTTGAAAAGTTCAAGGGCCTCATGTTCCACATCGAGCGCGAAGCAAACAAGATCGCGAAAGACACTCGACGTGGTAAGGCTAACCTGATCATCTGTTCTTCTGACGTTGCATCTGCACTTCAGATGGCTGGTGTTTTGGATTACACGCCTGCTCTGAACAGCAACAACCTCGCTATCGATGATACCGGCAACACCTTCGCAGGTGTACTGAACGGCCGATATCGTGTTTACATCGATCCTTATGCAACTACTAACTACATGAACATCGGCTATAAGGGTGCAGGCGCATTTGACGCTGGCCTCTTCTACTGCCCTTATGTTCCGCTGCAGATGGTACGTGCTGTCGATCAAGACACTTTCCAGCCGAAGATTGGATTCAAGACTCGATACGGTCTTGTTGAAAACCCCTTCGCACACTCTGTACAAGGTACGCCTGCTGTATCCGATGGTCAAATCACCAACGGTACCAACGCATACTATCGTATGTCTACGGTCAGCAACCTGTTGTAATAAAAAGAAGCCCGTTAGGGACATTTTTGAGGGAGCTTCGGCTCCCTTTTTTTTATAAATAATGCTGCCAAGGATGGTGATAACATCTCATGGAGAGTCTACTCAATTGGAGAGATGAAATATGAAATATGTTTTAGCATTTGCAATGTTTTTATCCGCTAGTGTCGTAGCAGATACCGTAGTCTATTATGATGATGGTTCAACCTACACACTCAAAACAGGCCAAAATATATACATTTCTGATAAAGAAGTATTTAAAGCTAATGGCGGTCTAGACAATTGGTTGACAATCAATAGATTAAAACCATGGTCTCAGCGGGATCACAGTGGACCGACTCAAACTGACATCGATCAGTGCGAAATTGGTTTGGGTTTTGGTCACATAAGTTGCCCAATTGAACAAGAAGAAACAGAACCGTGTGATGAACTTGGTTTTGGTGGATCTTGTTCCGGATAGTATAAGGGGAAATTTCCCCTTTTCTATGTACATAAATAGATAAAACTGTATAATAGATTTTACCATGACAATGAATAAGAATATGCTATCGCCGGTAGGCTTTAGCTTCCATATTAAGAAACTACCAGAAATGAACTTCTTTGTTCAAAGCGTTACATTGCCTGGTATTCAAATTGGTGTATTCGATCAGCCGACTCCTTTCAAAGTCGTGCCTCGTTATGGAGATCATATACAATATGGAGATTTGATTGTTAATTTTAAAATCAATGAGGATATGGGTAACTATATTGAGATTTTTAATTGGATGACAGCAATCAGTTTTCCTGATACATTCGATCAATACAAAAACGCAGCAGAAAATGATAAGTTATTGGTAGGTGAAGGTTTAGAAACAGACGGGTATTTGATGATTACATCAAGTGCTATGAACCCTAATATGCGTATTGATATCGAAGATCTTTTTCCCGTAGCTCTGTCTGATGTAACGTTCGATAGTCGAGATACTAATATAGAATACATAGACGCGACTGTCACATTTAGATTTCTTAAGTATACATTTACTCCTGTATAACATGTACATGTCCATAAAAGTGTAGTAAAATAACACTTTATAGTTCATAAAAGTGCATATATGACTCTCGATGAAATCTTTGATCTGTGGTCCGATGATACCCAAATAGATCGCACTGAACTTGGTAATGCAGCTCTTGAATTGGCAAAGCTACATCACAAGTACTATCGCATTTTTTCTCAAGAAAGATTATTATACAAGAAACTCGAGGCAGATATGAAACAATTGAAGCTCGATAAACTTGAATTTTATGTTGATGGTCCAACTGAAGAACAAATAGAAAAGGGCTGGAAACTGCCTGCCAAAGGGCGCATACTCAAATCAGATGCTAGTCAATATGTCGAAGCAGACTCTGATATTATCGCCCTCAATCTTAAGCTTGCATATCAGCAAGAAAAACTAGAACTCCTCGCAGACATCATCAAAACAATTTCTAATCGTGGATTCCACATCAAATCAGCAATTGAGTGGGAGAGGTTCAAAGTTGGCGGATAAGTTGATCATCGAAAAGATCGACGAAGTCTACAACAAAGTAAGAACCGACGATCGAGGCATAGCAGAAGAATTATCAGCGTACTTTACATTTAAAGTGCCTGGTTATCAGTTCATGCCTGCGTATCGTAATAAATTTTGGGATGGACAAATACGGCTATACAATACATCTACACAGATGCTATACTCTGGTCTTAATAACTATGTGCAGATATTTGCCAAAGAACGTGATTATGAAATAGAATACGAATACGATAACAGTGCAGAGAATTGGTCTGTAGCTGAAGCAAAAGAGTTTATCGAAAAAGAAAAGTTTACGATGACTCCTCGTGACTATCAGATAGAAGCATTCGTTGATGCAATACGTTATAAGCGCGGCCTCTTTATCTCACCAACAGCGTCTGGTAAATCCTTCATCATCTATATGATCATGCGTAAGTTACTACGGCCTACACTGATCGTTGTACCCACGACTACACTCGTACATCAGATGTATTCTGATTTTCAAGACTATGGATTTAACAGCGACAAATACTGTCATAAGATATTCAGCGGCAAAGACAAGAACACTGATAAGCCTGTTGTCATCACAACATGGCAGTCCATATATAAGTTGCGCAAAGATTGGTTTAAAAAATTTGATGTGGTGATTGGTGACGAAGCACATCTATTTAAAGCCAAATCTCTGACAAGCATCATGGAGAAAATGATAGATACTCCTTACCGGTACGGTTTTACTGGTACATTAGATGGTACACAGACTCATAAATTAGTACTCGAGGGTTTATTTGGACCTGCGCAGAAAGTTATCTCAACAAAGGAGTTAATGGACAGTGGTACATTGGCAGACTTTAAGATTAAGATACTTGCACTCAAATATCATGACGAGATACGTAAGATAGTATCTAAGATGGATTATCAGGACGAAATGGATTTTATCTGTGCTCATGAAGGTAGAAATAATTTCGTCACAAATCTATCATTATCATTAGATGGTAACACACTTTTACTATTTCAATATGTTGAGAAACATGGTAAAATATTATATGAAATGATAAAGGAGAAGGCTGGTGATAGACAAGTATTCTTCGTATATGGCGGAGTATCTGGAGAAGAACGAGATACCATCAGACATATCGTTGAAAGAGAAAGTAATGCTATTATTATTGCTAGCTATGGTACGTTCTCCACTGGTGTGAATATCAAAAACTTACATTCAATTATTTTTGCCAGTCCATCTAAATCAAAGATACGTAACTTACAATCAATAGGTAGAGGTTTACGGACATCAGATACAAAAAAGTCTGCAGTACTTTATGATATAGCAGACGATCTATCATGGAAATCAACAACAAACTTCACACTAAAACATTTAATGGAAAGAGTTAAGATATACGATGAAGAGAAGTTCGATTATAAACTTTACAGCATAGGTATAAATTAATGCATGTTCTAATAAAATTAACCAATGGTGATGAGGTTATGGGTAAACTTGCTATCAAAGAAGAAAATAGTTTAGAGTTAGAAAATGCTTTGACATTGAGATATTCGTTATCAACTGATGGGTCACCAAACATGTTCTTTACAAAGTATTGTCTGTTTAATAAAGGGATGGATGTGACATTTCCTTCAGATTCTGTGATGCATGTATTTAAAGATTTAGTTCCATCATTGATAGATTATTATGATGAACAGGTAAGATATATCAGAGCTACACTTGAAGAAAAGCTCGGTGATATGAAAAAGAAAAGAACAAGTGAAGAACAAGAAGAAATACTTTTTGCTATGCTTGAAAAAAACTATAATGACACGGAGATACACTAATGGCCAATTATATTAACAACAAAGAATTTTATGCTTTATTACAAGATTTTAAAGCCAAGTGTGAAGAAGCAGAAAAAGAAAATAAACCTGCGCCACGTGTACCTGAAGATATAGGCAAATGTTTTATGATGATAGCTACAAAGCTAGCAACGAAAGCAAATTTTGCAGGCTACACATATAAAGACGAGATGATCTGTGATGCTCTCGAAAATTGTGTGGTAGCAGTACACAGTTTTAACCCAGAAAAATCAAAGAATCCATTTGCATACTTCACACAAATTATTTGGTATGCATTCCTCAGACGTATTGAAAAAGAAAAGAAGCAAACATACGTCAAATATAAATCACTCGAGCAATTAGTTGTTGATGCAGAGCTCATAGAAGATGAGTCTGATGCATACAAAAATTATGACATTGCTAACGAGAAAATGAAACCAATCATCGATAAGTTCGAGAAAAAAAAGAAAAGTAAAAAAAACGAACCCCGCGGTCTTGAAAAATTTATGGAGTAAATTTTGAAATTAGCATTAATTACCGACCAACATTTCGGAGTACGTAATGACAGCATCCAATTCCACGAATACTACAGAAAATTCTATGAAGAATTCTTCTTTCCCACTCTTAGAGAAATGGGCATCAGAGATATCGTCGAACTCGGGGATATTTTCGACAGGCGCAAGTATGTTAATTTTGACACCCTTAGTCGCTGCCGTGATTACTTTTTTGATACTATCGCACGCGACGGGTTGAGTCTACATTGTATCGTAGGCAATCACGATATCTATTTTAAGAATACCAATCGAGTTAATGCACCCGATCTCTTGCTCGGTGAGTTTGACTTACATGTGTATTCTGAACCGACTGAAGTAGATTTCTATGACACATCTATCTTAATGATGCCGTGGATTAATAGCCAGAACTATGATGTCGCGATGTATGCTATCGATCAATCAAAGTCTGACATCTGTCTCGGTCATCTCGAGTTCCAAGGCTTCGAGATGTATCGTGGTGCAGTCATCGATCATGGACTATCGCATAAAGCATTTCAGAAGTTCGACATGGTATGTTCAGGTCACTTCCATCATAAGTCTACTAAAGACAATATCAATTATCTTGGTGCTCCATACGAGATGACATGGTCAGACTATGACGATCCACGTGGATTCCATATACTCGACACCGAAACAAAAGAGTTACAATATTTTCAAAATCCGTTTATAATGTTCCATAAGGTTTTTTATGATGATAGTCAAGGCGAAGATGTATTGAAACAAGATTTTGCAAAGTTGAAAGACACACATGTCAAAGTGGTTGTCAAGAACAAGGACAACCCGTATTTGTTTGATCTGTACATTGATAAGTTGAATGCTGCCAATCCTGCACACATGCAAGTGGTCGAAGACAACTTCAACCTTGACCTCGAAGATGATGAGAATATTGTAGATGAAGCTGAAGATACTATTACTATCATTCGAAAGTATATAGATAATCTACAGTTGAGTGATAATAAACCTATGAACGATCTCTTCTATGATCTATACCATGAAGCGTTGAGTAACGAATGATTTATTTTAAAGTTGTACGTTGGCAAAATTTCTTGTCGACAGGTAATCAATGGACTGAGATCCATCTGAACAGAGCACAATCTACCCTTATCGTAGGCGAGAACGGAGCTGGTAAATCTACCATGCTCGATGCTATCTCGTTTGGTCTATACGGTAAGCCATATCGTAACATCAATAAGCCACAGCTAGTCAACAGCATCACGTCTAAGCGTTGTGTTGTTGAGATAGAATTCTCTTCGAAAGGCAAAGAGTATCTGATTCGTCGCGGCATCAAGCCAAATGTATTCGAGATCTTCTGTGATGGTAAGTTGGTCGATCAGCATGCATCTGTACGAGAATATCAAGAATACCTCGAGAAGAACGTACTCAAACTCAATCACAAATCATTCACACAGATCGTAGTCATTGGTTCTGCTAACTTCATTCCATTTATGCAGATGAAAGTGTGGGAACGACGTGACGTTATCGAAGATCTACTCGACATTGAAATCTTTACGAAGATGAATAACCTACTCAAAGAGAAGATCAACAAGAATAGAGATGATGTGATCGAAGCCAAATATCAGATCGACATGCTCGAGCAGCGTATCTCATTAACAAAGAAACATCTCAACGAGATCATGTCAATGCAGAAGTCAGATCGCGATGCTAAGTTAAAGAAGGTAGAAGAGTTAGAGACAAAATTAAATGATTTGAGATTACAATACGAAGGTAAGGCAAATCACGTCAAACATTTGCACGATAGTATCAAAGATAGAGATACCATCAAAGGTAAGCAACGTAAGCTGAACGAGCTAAAGATGCAACTCTCTTCGAAGGTACAAAATATACAGACACAGATCGAGTTCTTCAAAGATCATGATGATTGTCCTACGTGTCATCAGTCTATCGACGAAGAGTTTAAAGAAGATCACATCTGTGAACAGCAAGAGAAGCAACTCGAAATCAAAGATGGTATCGATAAGATGAACGATCATTTCGCTGAGATCGAGCATAGACTCAACGAGATTTCAGCTGTGCAAGATACTATCAACGATATCAATCAAATCATGATGAATCTCAACAGCGAGATGACCTCAGCGCAAAATGGTATTAAAGAACTCAACCAATCTCTCGAAGAGGTACCGCAAGTACAAGAGACAGACGATCTAGACGATCTTAATACTACACTCAATAAGAACAAAGAAACGCATGAAACATTATTACGAGAGAAAGAGAGATACGAGATTGCATCATCACTGCTCAAAGATGGTGGTATCAAGTCAAAAATCATCAAGCAGTATGTGCCTATCATTAACAAGTTGATGAATAAGTATCTGGCTGCGATGGAGTTCTTTGTACAATTTGAATTAGATGATCAATTTAACGAAAAAATCAAGTCGAGATTCAGAGATGAATTTACTTACGACTCGTTCTCGGAAGGTGAAAAGATGCGTATTGATCTTTCACTCCTTTTCACATGGCGCGCTGTCGCCAAGCTAAGAAACTCTGTAACGACTAACCTTTTGATCATGGATGAAGTATTTGACTCCTCCCTCGATACAACAGGTACCGATGAGTTCTTAAAATTGATTACACAATTGACACAAGACACGAACGTCTTTGTCATCTCACACAAAGGTGACCAACTCTTCGATAAGTTCCACAGTAATATTCGATTCGAGAAGGTCAAGAATTTCTCGCAGATCGCTGCGTAGGAGGAAACATGGCATACAAAGTTTTAGTACAAGTATCTGAAGATGGTGATTGGGATCCAGTCCTCGATATGAAATTGAGTCGCACTCGTTCTGTACCTCGTTTGTTTTTAGATGAAGATGCAGCGCAGTATTACATTGATCAACAACCCAAGCAAGAAGAAGGTAGTTACAATCGTAAGTTTAAAATCGAAGAAGCTGAAGAGTTAGATGATGTCGGATAAATTGCACATTGTACCACCATCACATCCTGCATTTAATAAACATATAGAAAAGTTTGAGTTTGATGGATCTACAGATGCAAAAAAATTGTCAGCTGAGATGATTGATATGATGCAAAAAGCAGGAGCGTTAGGTCTTGCTGCTAATCAATTGGGACTCGAACATCGTATGTTTGTTTTAAATACAACGCCAGAACCGTTGGTTTGTATTAATCCAAAAATTGTACACTTCAGTGAAAAATATGCAGTACAAGAAGAGGGATGTTTAACTTTCCCTGGACTATTTGTTAAAATCAGAAGACCAGAATGGATCAGAGTTCGTTTTCAAGATGCTGAAGGCAATATGCAGACAGAAAATCTTAAAGGAGCTGTTGCTCGAGCATATCAGCATGAGCTTGATCATCTCGATGGTGTAAACTATTTAAGTCGAGCGAAGAAGATTCATATGGATCAAGCGAAAAGAAAACAAAAATTAATTGAGCGCAAGCTTAAGAGGATGCAACTTGCTTGATAATCTAACTGAAAAGTTGTGGTTTAAAAATAAACCAAAGAAAAAACCACCTATCAAGGACTATCATATACCACACTGTGTAGATGGTCAGTGGTATTATGGTTATGAAAAAGTGTATATGCGTCGATATCCAGCATGTACATTTCCTTTATATAATGGTAAGATGGATCCATGTTCAAAAGATACTTAATTTTAGTAGAAGGTATTTCAACCGACATTATTGTTTCAGCACTGACTGAGTATAGTGCATGTGAGAAATACTTCAATAGTTATGGTAGCGCTAGTCGATATAGCGGTATCGGTATGGATATGATTGAGGCAAAACAATTATGAGTAAGAATTGGGTTAAAGACATCAACAAGATGCATGAGAAGTATGGCGTTCACGAGTGGGTAAAGAATAACCAACATCAGTTGCGTGACTTCTTAGATTTTCGTTTGCGCTTTCTTTATGAAGAAGCTAACGAGACATCGCTCGCTGTTGATGCACGTGATGCCGAAGAAATTGTTGATGGTCTGATCGACATCTGTGTTGTAGCCATCGGTACACTCGATGCATTTGGTGTTGATGCGAACAAAGCATGGGATCGTGTCTATAAAGCGAACATGCGCAAAGAGGTCGGACAAAAAGACAGTCGACCTAATCCCCTCGGGCTACCTGATCTGGTGAAGCCCAAAGGCTGGAGATCACCCAGCCATAAGAATAATCATGGTTTGCTTGACGCCATGCCTATAGATCCTAATAAGTTCTAAAAAATGTAAATATTATACAAAAATAGTCTAAAAAAATATCTAACAAAATCAATAACTTAGGTACGCCCAAAAAGTCTAATCAAATCAATAACTTAGAGGTGTACTTTTTCTGTGCCTGCTGTATAATGGTCCTTGTCAAATAGAGATTAACTAGGAAAAAACATATGGCAACTTTCACTGTACACCAAGTTCAAAACAAGCACGACTGTCCTGCTCGCATTCGTTTTGATGATAACTACCAAGCTGGTGACTTCGATCACTACACTCCAGTCTTTCGTGTAGACGCTGATGATCTGAATCAC
>Ga0255782_10002073_pt1 | contig 16512 bp, 17 predicted proteins | sample 101ome_26_FD_179980 | JGI IMG/M metagenome (GOLD analysis project Ga0255782, IMG submission 179980) | Coastal salt marsh microbial communities from the Groves Creek Marsh, Skidaway Island, Georgia - 101408AT metaG (version 2) | ecosystem: Environmental > Aquatic > Marine > Intertidal zone >...
TATGAAAACACTAATACCAATTCAAATATTCCATTAGTTATAACACTGTCATTAGTTCTTCATTATATTTTTTATTCCATGTCCAATGGAGTTTTTGACCATCAGAATACAACGCTTTTTTATGTTTCATATGTGATGATAGGAATGGGCTTATTTTCATCATTAAAGGACAAAGTGTGAGAATATTAGTTACAGGTGGCGCAGGTTTCATTGGCTCAGCATTAATTCGCTTTTTGATAAATTCAACTAAGCATGATATTCTAAATGTTGATAACTTAACTTATGCTGGTAATATAGAAAATCTTACAGACATCTCCTCAAATGAAAGATATACATTCAGTAAAAATGATATTAATGATGCCAAAGCTTTACACAAAATCTTCACAGAATTTAAACCTAACAAACTAGTACATCTTGCTGCAGAGTCTCATGTAGATAGATCTATAGAAACACCAAAGAACTTTCTAGAGACAAATATTTTTGGAACATTTAATTTATTAGAGGAATCAAGAAAGTATTGGAGCTCTTTAAAAGCAGACGAGAAGTCTCTCTTTAGATTTCATCACGTGTCAACAGATGAGGTATATGGTGATCTTGAGGCAGATGATCCTCCCTTCAGTGAAGATAACCCATACATCCCAAGTTCACCATATTCAGCCTCTAAAGCTGGGTCTGATCACTTAGTAAGAGCTTGGCATAGAACCTACAATTTACCTGTAGTTATTACTAATTGCTCAAATAATTATGGTCCTTTTCAGTTCCCTGAGAAGCTTATTCCGCTGATTATCTTAAATATATTAAATCATAAGCCATTACCCGTATATGGAAGCGGTCATCAAATCAGAGATTGGCTTTATGTTGATGATCATGCTGAAGCAATTTACAAAGTTCTAATGGAGGGAGAAAATGGTGAAACTTACAACATTGGAGGCAATGAAGAGCGAACCAATTTAGATGTGATTCATACAATTTGCGATATTCTAGATGAAAAACTTAATAAAACAGGTGCTTCTTCATTTAACGCTCTTATTACACACGTTGAAGATAGGGCGGGTCACGATAAGCGATATGCAATTAACTCAAATAAAATCAAAAATAATTTAGGCTGGATTCCTAAAAATAATTTTGCGCAAGGGTTAGAGAAAACCATAGATTGGTATTTAAATAATATCTCTTGGTGCGAAAAAACTCTTAATAAATCAAAATATAAAATGCAACGATTAGGTATAAATAAATAATGAAAGGAATAATTCTTGCAGGCGGAAGTGGAACAAGACTTTACCCCCTTACACTAGTTACATCGAAGCAGTTATTACCTGTATACGACAAACCGATGATCTATTATCCGCTTTCAACATTAATGTTGGCAGGTATCAAAGATATTCTGATAATTACAACCCCATCTGACAAAGAAAAATTTAAAGATTTGCTTGGTGATGGTAGTGCACTAGGAATTAATTTAAGTTATAAAGTTCAACCATCTCCTGAGGGTCTAGCTCAGGCATTTATCATTGGAAGGGAATTTATTGGACAAGATGATGTTTGCTTAATTTTGGGAGATAATATTTTTTATGGTCATCAACTTCCAGAAATTCTTGAATTGGCCAAAGAGAAACAGGCGAATGATTATGCTGTGGTGTTTGCATATCATGTTAATTCTCCAGAGGAATATGGTGTAGTCGAATTTGATAAAAATCACAATGTAATAAGTGTGGAAGAAAAGCCCAAAAGACCTAAAAGTAAATATGCAATCACAGGATTGTACTTTTATCCTAATGATGTAGTGAAGAAAGTTAATTTAATTTCGCCTTCTGAAAGAGGTGAACTTGAGATTACATCTTTAAATGAACTTTATTTAAAAGAGAATAGGCTTAAGGTTGAATTATTAGGCAGAGGCTTCGCTTGGCTAGATACTGGTTCGCATGGATCTCTTATTGATGCTTCAAATTTTATTGAGACTATTGAGAGTAGACAAGGACTTAAAGTTTCGGCAATTGAAGAAGTTGCTTTTGAAATGGGGTATATTTCAAAAGATGAATTAATCAAGCTTGCAGAACCGCTTAAAAAAAATAAATATGGTCAATACTTAATTTCCAGGGCAAATATCAATTGAAGATCTCAAAAGTCGACAATTCAGACCTTTTAATCTTTTCTCCTGAGGCTTTTGAAGATGAAAGGGGTTATTTTTTTGAAAGCTTTAATCAAAAAAAATTCGAGAATTTATCAAAACAAGAAATTGTTTTTGTTCAAGACAATGAATCGAATTCAATTAAAGGAACTTTGAGGGGGTTCCATTATCAGTTAAGACCTTATACTCAATCAAAATTAGTAAGAGTTATACATGGAGAAGTTCTTGATGTGGTCGTAGATATTAGGCAAGCGAGCAAAAATTTCGGCAAACATTGGTCATTCAAAATTAACTCTGACAACAAAAAACAACTATATATTCCCCAAGGCTATGCTCATGCCTTTTTAACGCTTTCAGATACCGCCATTTTTTCTTATAAAGTTGATAATTATTTCTCACCTGAGCATGACAGAACAATTATCTGGAATGACGACATTATTCAAGTGGATTGGGGTTTTAATGAGCAAAATATTATCATATCGGACAAAGATAAAAAAGGTATAAAATTTAGCGATGCAGTTTATTTATAACCAAAATGAATAAGAAACTATTATTTAAAGTCCATATGCCAAAAAGCATAGATAAACCATTGCTTGAAGTTCTGCATAGTGGTTTTATTGGCCAAGGTCCTAAAGTTGAAGAGTTTGAGGAAAAACTTAGCGATTATTTTCAAAATAAAAATGTAATCACAGTAAATGCAGGAACATCTGGTCTTCAGTTAGCTCTTAGATTGGCAAATGTTGGTTATGGAGATGAGGTAATAACTACTGCAATGACATGCACTGCCACTAATATGCCAATTTTAGCTGCTGGAGCGAAAATAGTTTGGGCAGATGTTAATCCAAATACAGGTTTAATTGATGCTAAATCGATTGAGTCAAAAATTACTAGTAAGACCAAGGCTTTAATTATGGTCCATTTTGGTGGTTTGCCTTGTGATATTGAAGAAATCAACAATATCGCAAAAAAATTCAACCTGAAAACAATTGAAGATGGTGCGCATGCATTTGGCTCTGAATACAAAGGAGAAAAGATCGGAAATCACTCAGACTACGTTATGTTTTCGCTTCAAGCTATTAAGCACATTACTACAATTGATGGCGGTTTGTTATTTTGCAAAAATAATGATGATTATGAAAGAGGTAAATTATTAAGATGGTTTGGAATTGATAGGAATACTAATAGAAAAGACTTCAGGTGTGAAGAAGATGTTCTTGAGTATGGATATAAATTTCATATGAATGATATAGCGGCTGTTGTTGGAATTGAGCAACTAAAATATGTTGATAAACTGGTTGCCAAACACATAGAGAATCAGAAATTCTATGATGAAAATTTGAAGAACATCAAAGGTGTCCGCCTTATTAATAAACCAGATTTCCTAGTTTCGTCATGCTGGATTTATGTTCTTCATATTGAAAAAAGAGATAAGTTTATATCTTGGATGGATGAGCAGGGTGTTATGACATCAAGAGTGCATGAAAGGAATGACATACACACAGCCTTCATTGAGAGTAAATGCGCGTTGCCGGGTCTAGATGAATTTAATAAAACTCAAGTTTCTATACCTGTAGGATGGTGGATAGATAAAACTGATAGAGAGTATATAGTCTCTAAGATTAGGGAATTCTCAAGCGCATTTCTCTAAATGCACTTATTTGGCAACCCCCATGATTTGGGTTTTCCGGCCATTAACCAAGCAATCTGCATTAATCTATCAATAAATTTATTTTTGAATTTTCTAACCATGCCCAGAGTAATAATTGTTAGGAGCAAGTAGAATAAAAAATCCATAATAATTTTTGGTATATTCCATAGATATAAAATTACAACTTTGTTTCTTGGAAAGACCTTGGACCAGAAAATTAATCTGGATCTGAAAAATTCAATTCTTGATTCAGGAAATAGTGAACTAGTTGAAGCCCCCCCAATATGTGAAATTTGAATCTCAGGTGCGAACATAACTTTCCACTTCATCGATTTATTTATTCGAATACACCACTCAGTTTCTTCATGGTAGAAATAAAATTCTTCATCGTACATTCCTAATTCATTAGTCATTTTTCTATTGACTGCTAAACATGCACCCCTGAGAATTGATACTTGATCAAATTTATTAATTTTCTTTGATCGATATGGTCTTCCTATCAAGTCAAGTTGAGATAAAAGTCCTGGAGTTTGTGTGGAATATGAATTCATTCTTTTACCCAAAGGTGAAAACATTTGAGGGCCAATAAGACCCGCATATGGATCCAATCTAAGAAACATTTCAAATTTTTCTAGAGTGTCAGATTTTAACTCTATGTCATTATTACACAAGAGAAAAAATTCACCTCTTGCAGCATGCATGCCTTGATTACAGGAAAAACCATATCCTGCATTGCAAGTATTTTTTATTATTTTAATTTCATTTAAGGAATATCTCTTTTCTAATTCCTTAATTGAGTCATCAGAACTGAAATTGTCTATTACTATTATTTCATCATTTACTTGTTTATACTTAAATATACTTTTAAGAATCTTGGAGAGTCTTTCAAAATTATTCCTGTGAATAATAATTATAGAGAATCTAATTTTTTTTGAGTTCATATTAAATTTATACACTAAAAATTAAGTCATGAGGATTCTTCAAATTAATACCGAGAACACTTGGAGAGGTGGGGAGAGGCAGACGCTCTATACAGCAAAAGGGTTAATAAAAAGAGGCATTAAAGTTGCCATTATTGTAACAAAAAATTCTCCGCTATCTAAAAAGGCCCAGCAAGAAGGCATTGAAGTAATTCAGACTGGAGGTTTCTTCGATACATTAATTAAAATTTTCTTAGCAAGAACTCAGTTTGATATTTTACATGCCCAAGCTGGAAAAGCGCATACCCAAGCAGTAATAACTAAGATTCTCCATAAAAAACCTGTGTTATACACCAGGAGAGTGGATTTTGTTTCGAAAGGTTTTGCTTCCATGATTAAGTACAGATTTACAGATCAAGTGATAGCTATTTCGGAAAAGATATCATCAATTTTGGACACAAATAAACTTTATAAAAATGCTCCAGTAATTTATTCTGCAATTGAAAGTAAGACTCTTGATTTAATAAGAGCCAGTAACTTGAAGAAGACTTTAAAAATAGAAAATTCATATATTGTTGGAATAATAGCTGCCATTGAGGGACATAAAGACCCCTTTTTAACTCTAAATGTAGCTAAAGAAATCATTGATAAGCGAAGCGATGTTCACTTCATTCATTTTGGTAGTGGAAAATTAGAGGCTGAATTTAAAAAATTTATCAAAGATAACTCTTTAGAAGGCAGATACCATTTTATGGGTCATTATGACAACGTCGAAGATTTTTATTCAATAATGGATATTTTCCTAATGACTTCTAAAATGGAAGGACTCGGAAGTTCAGTAATTGACGCCTTCAATAATGAGGTATTTGTGGTATCAACCAATGCGGGCGGGCTTAAAGAATTGGTTGAAGGAAGAGGTGCATTATGCAATATTGGGGATTTAGATTGTCTTGTTAGTGAAATTGAGAATGCCATCTTAATGAATAAAGACAAAATTGCTATCATTAAGAAAGCGAAATCATTTTGCAGGAAGAATTTCTTGTCCGATAAAATGGTTGAAAAATATATCGAAATATATAAAACATTGCTATGAAGAATTCAATTACAGCAATATTAATTACCCTTAATGAAGAGGAGAATATCGAGAAATGTCTCCAGTCAATTGCTTGGGTTAATGAGATTGTTATTGTTGACTCAGGAAGCTCAGACAGGACTGAGGAAATTTCAAAGAAATATACAAATAATTTCTTCTACTCTGAATGGGATGGATTTGGTAGGCAAAAACAAAAAGCTCTTGACAAGTCATCTAGTGACTGGGTTTTGTCAATTGACGCAGATGAAGTTATTACAGAAGAATTAAGAGATGAAATTATAAAAATAATTAGTTCTGAAAATTCTTCAACTGGATACAAGATTCCTAGAAGATCATTCTATATGGGAAAATTTATTAAACATTGTGGTTGGTATCCAGATTATGTAACTAGATTAGCCCTGAGGAATGATTGTTTTTTTTCTGAGGATATTGTGCATGAAAGGCTAATTCTCAGTAATGGAAATGTGGGGTTTTGTAAATTTAACATTGAGCATTTCCCATACAAGAATATTAATCATCATATCGAGAAAATAAATAAATACTCTGAATTGTCAGCAATTAAGATGTTTGAAAATAATCAAGAAGTCAGTTGGTTAAAAATTTTGATTACACCTTTTTTTGGATTCTTTAGAGCTTTTTTCTTAAGGTTGGGATTTTTAGATGGATGGCAAGGCCTGACAATTTCATTGTCAACTGGTTTTATAGGTTTTTTAAAATATTTGAAGCTCAAAGAGATGAATCTTAAAAAACATAATAATACTAAATAAGATCTTATCTAGCTTTCAATTAATTCAAATTCAACGTTAGAGCCTAACTTTAATTCTTTTTTAATTAAATTCTAATTCAGATAATTTCGTCATATATGGAGCAAAACTTTAGGGCAACCTTCTCCCAAGTTTTGTTTTCAGCAAAAATTTTCGCATTTTTTGATAATTGTGCACTAATTTCTGTGTTGTTAAAGAAGATAAGCAATGCTTCGCTCAATTCAGAAGAGCTTAAAGGATCTTTTAATTTGATTGAATTTAATTCATTCAACTCTGAGGCAATACCGCAATAATCCTCATTACTAATTATTACAGGTGTTTGATAAAACATTGCCTCAAGAACAACCATCCCATAGGTGTCCCCTAAAGTGGGATGAACCATTACATTTGCTATTGAATAAAACGGGGAAATATCAGAAATCTCACCAAGGAAGATCGTTCTTGATTTTGATTCAGAAGAGGAGAAAAATACAGACTCAGGGTTATCTCTTCCGATAACTAGAATCCATGGACTAAGGTTTTTAATTTTTTCGCATGCATTAATCAGAACTTGAAGCCCTTTCCTTCTAAAATTATGACCCACAAAGATAATAATACGGGCATCATTTGGTATTTTGTATTTTTCATAAACATTAATTTTGACTGTTTGATTTATATTAGGTAATTCAATTGCAGGGCTTACAATATGAAGATGGCCTTTTGTTTTGGGGTAACTCAGCTCTATATTTTTTTTATTGAGATTAGAGACTGCAACAATGGCCTTTTTCTGATCTGAACTAATTTTCATTTGTCTTTTTTCTAAAAAAAGATAACTTAGTAACCTCGGACTAAATAGGACAGATAGTCTATTAAGAAAATTTTTTTGATGGAAAACACCAGATTTTACTGTTGGGACATGAATTGAATAAACATTTGCAAAGGTGACCATCTCATGAGAATGAATAATGTCAAATTTCTCAATTTGAGTATAAATATAAGCTGAGAAAGAAAAAAGAATTTGATTTAGAAATCTTGGTCTTTTCAATTTTGGAACCTTATAAAAGTTAATTCCCTCTATGTTTTCTGGATATTCTTGGCAAATTACATGAATTTCAAAAATTTTTTTTAGCTTTAAAGTCAACTCATAACAATATCTCTCTGCTCCTCCAGAATGAGGTGAAAAATTTCTAGTTAATACAGCTAATTTTTTTTTATTTCTTCCTTCGTTTCTCATAGGAAGAAAATAATTTAAGAAGTAATAAATGCGGATAAGTTCTATGAGTTATGAAAACTCTAGACAAACGAAATAAGTTTGGGGAGTCACTCTCAACACCTCTCACAACAGTAACCGCTGAATCATACCCTGCTATTTTTACAATTTCTTCAGTGGTATCATCAAATGAGCCATAAGGGTAACAGAAATGATTAATTTTTGTTTTAAACTCTTTCTCAAGCTTGAGTTTAGATTCGAGAATTTCTTTTTTCATCATTGACTTGCTTAATTCTGCAAGTTTGACATGAGTAAGGGAGTGAGATCCAATACTCATGCCGGAAGTAATCCAATTTTTAATGTGTTCATGAGTCATCATATTGTGAGAGGCAAAACCTTTTTGGATGTCCCAATAGTTCTTACCCCCTATATTATTAGCAAGTAGATAACAAGTTGCAGTAAATTTATATTTCTTAAGAATTGGCAATGCATTTAGATAATTATTTTCGTAGCCATCATCAAAAGTAATACCAAAAACTTTTCCAGTTTTTTCACCCTTTAGGTATGGAAGTAATCTATCCATGTCTAAGCCCCTATAACCTAACATATAGAGTATAGATAGTTGTAATTTAAATAACCACCTGGGAACATGAAGACTTCTTAAGCCTTTGCCACGATCTATAGAGTCAACACTGTGATACATGAGAATTGGTATTCTCTTTGAGTGTTTAATATTCATCATGAAAATTATATCAAATGAAAGTTAAAATGAAGCAATGCATAATCATAATAAAGAAGGAAGATTGTTTTGAAAATTTTGATTGAACTTCCAACATGGCTAGGAGACTGTGTGATGACAACTCCAAGTTTATCAAACTTGGTTAATTCTGAAAGTGATATTAGTATAAATTTAATTGGTCCTAAAGTTTCTGTCGATTGTTTAAAAAACTTTTCTAAAGTTGATAGAAATCTCTATCTTACTAGGGATTTCCTTTTAGATATCAAAAATATTCGCTCCCTTGGGCATTTTGATTGTTTTATCTCTTATAGGGGCTCATTTAGATCAAGGCTATTAGGTTTTTTTGTTAAGGCAAAGAAGAGGTTAAATTATAAGAAAGAAAAATATATAACCGGCCATCAGGTCGAGAAATATAATGCTTTTATCAATAATTTTTTTAATTTAAACAAACCACCAAAGGACCTAGTGCTTTTTAATACTGGAAATTCAAGAATTAGCACTAAATTAAAAAAAATTGGCATTAACCCTGGTGCTGCATATGGGAGCGCAAAAAGATGGACAAAAGAGGGGTTTTTTGAGGTTATTACAGAATTGGCTAAAAATAATAAAGTGCTAATTTTTGGTTCCGAGAATGAAGGAAAATTTTTTGCTGATTTGATAAATTTCAAAGATTCAAAAAATATTGAAAATCTTGCTGGGAAGACCAATATTCAAGATTTAATAAATGAAATAGCCGATCTAGATTTATTTATTACCGGAGACAGTGGACCAATGCACATTGCTGCAGCTTTTAAAGTTCCTACAGTTTCAATATTTGGGCCTACTAAATACATAGAAACATCTCAATGGAGAAATACAAAATCGATAATTATCAAAGAAAATTTAGAGTGTCAACCATGCATGAAGAGAGAGTGCCCACTTAAGCATCATAATTGCATGGAATTAATCAAATCTGAAAAAGTTATAAATAAGTCTCTTGGTCTTTTAGGAAAAATTGAGATCGATTAGATGACATATTGTATGTCCAACAAATATATGCATCTCTTGAATTCTAGGAGTGTCATTTGATGGGATAACAAGATTGAGATCACAGACACTGTTCATCTTTCCACCATTGCCCCCACTTAAGCCAATAACTCTCACACCCAAATTTTTTGCATTTTCTAATGCTTTAACAACATTAAGACTATTACCTGAGGTACTAATACCTATTACTAAGTCATTTTTGCTAAGAAGTGCTTCGAGTTGTCTGCTAAAAATATTTTCATAGCCAAAATCATTACCAATAGAGGTTAGAGCTGATGTATCAGTAGTCAATGCAATTGCAGGTAGTCCTTTTCTGTTTACTTTATATCTACCAACTAATTCAGCTGCAATATGTTGAGCATCAGCTGCAGAACCGCCATTACCAAACAAAATAATTTTTCCACCTGATTCAATGGTTTTTATAGCAAATTTGGCAATTGATTCAATTGAGCTAGAAAGTTCATTCATTTTTAAAGAAACTTCATTATGAAGATTGAGTTCTTTTTTAATTACTTCTATCATCTGCTTGAATTTTTGAAATAGTATTTGAAGTACTTCTTCCCTCAACAAAATCAATAAGAACAAGTTCTTTTGCGATTTCTTCACCAACCACATTTTTGTTCTTGTAGTCACCACCTTTAACTAGTATATCTGGAACAATTGCTGTGATTAACTCAATTGGCGTATCTTCCTCAAATGGAATAACATAATCAACTGCTTTTAATGAAGCAATTATATGCGACCTGTCATTAAGTGAATTAATTGGTCGATTTTTGCCTTTTAATCTTAATACTGAACTATCAGAATTAATACCTACAATTAGAATATCACCAAGCTTCTTAGCCTTCTCTAAATATTTAACATGGCCTACATGAAGAATATCAAAACAGCCATTTGTAAAGACAATTTTATTTTTTGATTTTCTTAAATCATTCAGGATTTTGATAAAATTCTTTAGGGAAATTATGTTTTCTTCAGTGCTAGAAAGGTGCAGCGAAGATTCATAACTAATGATTTCTTCAAACGATGCAGTGGAAGAGCCTATTTTTCCAACAACTACTCCTGCGGCTAAATTTGCCAGAATTACCGCTGAATCAATATCTTGTTTTGTGGCTAAAGCATAACCAAGAGCTGCAATAACTGTATCTCCAGCTCCGGTTACATCAAATACTTCCTTGGCAACTGTCGGATGAGTTCTAAATTGACCATCAAAGATGGCAATACCATCCTCACTAAGAGTAATTAGAGATGTATTTAATTTGCATGATTCTTTTAAATAAGTCAGTGAAGATTTGAGTGATTTTTCATCTGAAATATTAATGCCAGTTGCCTCAGAGGCCTCTTTTTTATTTGGTGTTAGAAGGTAGGCAGATGTATACTTTGAGTAATCCGAACCCTTGGGATCAACTATTACTTTAATTCCAATGGAATTGGCTATTTTGATAATTTCTTGAACAGCACTATTAGTTAATACACCTTTTCCATAATCTGAAAGGATAACCAATTCAAACTTATTAACAATTGAACTGAAAATGTCTATTAAATTCTTCTCTGAATCTTTATTGATATCCTCATCACTCTCTATGTCATATCTGATTACCTGTTGTTGAGCAGAAATAATCCTTGTTTTTTTTGAAGTAACACGATCTTTTTGTTCAATTAAATAGTCAGTACTAAGGTTGATTTCTTTGAAAAGTTTTCTCAATTCATTAGAAATTTCACATCCACCAATAACACTCAACACTTCAACTCTGGAGCCAAGTGAGACTAAGTTATTAGCAACATTCCCAGCACCACCAAGAACCTTTGTTTCCCTTTTAACATTTATTACTTGAACGGGTGCCTCGGGAGAAACTCTGTTACATTCGCCCCAAAGATATTTGTCAATCATTATGTCTCCAACGACAAGGATTTTGGGTTGAAGTTTTTCAATTGAATTAATCATTAATTAAGAGCTGTGTTCAACATATCTTTAATGTAAGGGATATATTTTTTAATCCCCGCTTCAAGAGAAAAAGTAGGCTCGAAATTGAAATTCTCCTTAGACAAAGAAATATCTGCTTGAGTATGTATCTGATAGCCAGTGTATGGATTTGAAAAATATTCAGTACCATAGTCAGTATCAAGCTCATTTTGTAGGATATCTGCTATATCCTGAAAGCTTCTTGGCTTCCCAGTACCAACGTTGTAAACACCATTATTTTTTGATTCACATGCTTTAATGTTAGCCTGTACGACATCATCGATAAAAATAAAGTCTCTATGTATTTTATCAGAACCCTCAAATAACCTAGGCGCATGACCATTAAGAATTTGATGTCCGAGTTGAATAACCATTGAAGAGGTTTTATCTTTAAAATATTCTCTGGGACCATAAACATTAAAGAATTTAAGCCCGATTATTTTTATACCTGGATTTTGATTTGAGTATCTTGTTGCAATTTGGTCCATAGCATATTTACTATATCCATATGGGTTCTCGGGGTTCTCAAAACCAATCTTCTGAGGGGAGGGCATACTTCCATATGTGGCAGCAGAACTGGCATAAACAAGAGTTGCATTGTCATTTTTGGTTTTTTCTAAAAACCAATAGAAAGAGTTAACATTGGTTTTCATTACAATCTCTTGATCATAAACTCTAGTGTCTGAAATGGCAGCCTGATGAAAAATATAATCAAATTTGAAGTTATCAAGAAGAGCAAGGTCATCAGGATTATTAATGTTTCCACAGATAATATCGCCAGTGAAACCTATTAAATTCTTATAGTGCCCAAAACTTCTAAGGTTTCCATTAGAAAAGATCTCCTCACTTCTGAAACAGTCAAAAACTACAATCTTGGAGTTAGGATAATTCTCTTGGAAATAAAAAGCGAGATTGCTTCCAATAAATCCGGCTCCTCCAGTAATAAGGATTGTTTTTTTATTAAAACTAGCTTCAGTATAAACCATATTGCAATTATACTTACAATGACAGTGTGTATCATACTTCAAAAGTTATTAGGTTTAACACCCAGTCTATGAAATACGAACGGAATTTTTATGAAATCAAGTCCAATGATGAGATTCTCAACAATCTAAAGGGCGAGCTGAATAAGATTGGATATTATTCTCTTCACGAGCAAGATATTACTTCTATCTTGTCTTATGCAAAAAAAGTTGAAAAAGATTACATATATGTAATTGGTATTGGCGGCTCAAGTCTTGGCACTAAAGCAATTTATACTTTCTTAAGAACGACGTATAATTTCAATAAAAAGTTATTTTTTCTTGATACGATTGACCCATTAAGGATAAATTATTTGTTAAATCTTGCAGATTTAAACAAATCCAAATTTATTGTTATCTCTAAGTCGGGGGACACTATTGAGCCAATAAGTATCCTTAAATATGTTGATTCTAAGGTTAAGATTTCAAAAGATAACTGTTCTGTCATAGCAGGGAAGAATACCGCACTATATAATTTTGCATCTTTAAACAACCTCGAAAAATTTTCAATTCCAGAAAATATTGGAGGAAGATTTTCTGTTTTTAGTCCTGTTGGGCTTTTGCCTTTAGCAATAATTGGTGTAGATATCCAAAAAATTTTAGATGGATGTAGAATTGTCCACAACAGCTTTTTCAGTAAGCAGGATTACTTTGATCTAATAATTAATAAGGCTAGATTTATTGTGGAGAATAAAAATCGATTTTCTATGAATATTATTTTTTCATATTCATCAGTTTTTAGGGATTTTAATCGATGGTTTGTTCAGCTTTGGGCAGAATCTCTTGGCAAGAAGAACATTAATGGAACTCGTCAGGGACTAACTCCAATTTCGCTAATTGGTCCTGATGATCAACATAGTTTTTTGCAATTAATAATGGATGGGCCGAGAGACAAGACCGTGACCTTTTTTAAAATTGATAATTTAAAGGATGAATCCTTAATTCCGAACCAAAAAAAGTTTAGTTGTTTTGATTTGGATTTCATAAATGACAAGAGCTTTAATGAACTCATAAATTTGCAAGCAGATTCAACCTATGAGGCAATTCTTCAGGAGAAGGATATTCCATGCGATAAAGTAACTATTACAGAAATTGATGAGACCAATATTGCAAAGTTAATGTATAGATTTTTTCTTTTAACATCCTCCGTAGGTTCTTTTATGCAAATAAATACTTATGATCAGCCTGGCGTAGAGATAGGAAAAAAGATTTTAAAAAATAAATTTATTAATTAATGATCAAACATTGTTTATTTCCAGTTGCGGGGTTTGGCACAAGATTTCTGCCAGTTACTAAAACAGTTCCCAAGGAACTACTACCTATTTTGGAGAAACCCTTAATTCAATATGCTGTTGATGAGGCATACGAAAGCGGGATATCTGAAATGGTATTAGTAATTAATGAACATAAATTAGCTATCAAGAAATATTTTGAACCATTTCCCTATTTAGAATCATTGATTTCTTCAAGTTCTAAAATTGATAAGCTCAATTGTATTCAAAATATTACTAATAATTGCAATTTAAGTTATATCAATCAATCTGAAATGTTAGGACTGGGCCATGCAATTTTTCAGGGAAGAGATTTTATTGGACAAAACCCTTTTGCCGTTATTCTTCCTGATGATTTGTGTCAAAATGAAGAGCAGTCCGTTTTAAACCAAATGCATGAAATATTCAAAAAAAATAGTGATAAATGTATTGTTGCAGTAGAAGAGGTAGATATTAATGATGTTGAAAAATACGGTGTTATTAGTTTTAGTTCTTCAACCAAGAATGAAAATGTTTTTAATGTAGATGATATGGTTGAGAAGCCTTCGCCCAACGAGGCACCTTCGAATCTCGCAATTATAGGAAGATATATACTAACTCCAGAAATTTTTGAAATTTTGGAACACACTAAATCAGATCAAAATGGTGAAATTCAAATTACTAATGCATTGCGAGAACTTGCAAAAATTGGAAAAGTTATTGCTTATAAGTTTAAAGGTAGAAGAATTGACTGTGGCTCTGTAGAGGGTTATGTCAAGGCAAATATATTTTTTTCAGATCAGAGTGGTATGAAGAAATAATCTGATTTCTTTATTGGGAAATGCCTCTTCAAGCTCTCAATTTGAATTTACACAAGAATAATTTGGTTGCGGAGTATGTAAAGGATGTATAGAGGCTAATAATTTATTAGTTTTTAGAGACTTCAAAGTTTGAATATTTAAAATTTAAACTTTCACACAAACTTGAATAGCAACTATTGAAATGGTCTAGAGTGTATAGTTCTGTAAGTTCCAAATCAAATCTTGACCAAACAATATTTGTTAGACCGGCACCATGAAAACCAACAACTTTTTTTGCATTATAAAAAAGACTTATTTGATCAGGAATAGATAGATCCTCTAAAGAAACAATCTCATAGCCTTTTTTCTGATAAGTTTCAATATAATTTTGTTCATTGGTGTTGTAACGTCTTGATTTATTCCCCCTTTTAATGAAAATTTTTCTTGGTTTGAGCTCCTCTAGATTAAATTTCTTAACATATGAATTGAGCATTAAAGGCAATTCTTTATGAATAAATTCACCAAATATAGATTTTGAAGCAACAACAAATCTTTCTGATGTAACCCAAACTTCATCATTAATCTCAACTAAATTAACATCCTCAGGAACAAAAAAATCTATTAGTCCTTTGGTCCATTTATCTCTCGAATCATATGCTAAGGTAAAATTAGCCCCTCTTTCAAGGAGAATTAATACAATAGGCAGATCTTCAATCAATCCATGATAACCAGAGCCACAAAAAAGAAATACTGGGTAATCTGAGGTAATTTTTTTTGATATAAATCTATTGAATTTTCCAATTGCCATAGTTCTGTACTTTCCCCAACCCCAAGAAAACTCAAATAAATATTTTTTAGATTTTTTAAGGTAAATAATTGAATATGGAAAATTAATAGAAGAATTTTTGAGAACCCTTAAATAAAGTGGAAAACATGACCAGTTCTTGGCAATATTTTCTGAATTCTTCAAAGAGTGTTCATTCATAGTTGTTGAATGACCATCGAAAATTTTTTCTTCAAGATAAATTTCATCATTTAATGCTGGGATTCTATCTTGGAAAGATTCTAAGCTTAATACGTTCCTTCTTTTAGGGAAGCCAGATATTGCAAGTCCTATAGTGACTTTAGCTCTAATTAAAGATCTAAAAGCCCACCTAATTTTTGGATAAAGCATTTCATTAACTCTTTATTAATACAAAATCAAATTATAGATTAATGTTGGGACTTCTAAAAATTAGTAATGTGAAACATCGAATTAGACCCTATATTAGAGGAAATATAGGGTCTAAAATATCAACTAATACCAATCTTCATCATCTTCATCATAAAAGTCGGAATCAAAATCTTCTCCTTCTTCTTCAAATTCACCATAGTCTTCATCATCAGTAACCATATTTCTGTCTCCACAAAAAAATATATAGCCAACGTATGTTGGTTCACATTCGAAATATACGCTCAATTAAGAAAAAGTAAAGATTTTTTTTTATATAAAAAATATTTAAAAATCATATACTTATATGATTAATTAAATTTTCTTTTAAAGCAAAAATGTTATATTGGGTATGAGAGGCAGAATCCTTTAAATGATGTATTTTGAATTTATTTTTTTTCATGAAAGTTAAAATTTTTTCTGAGTCAATACTGCTTTCGTCATACTCAAAATAAATTACAGAAACTCTATCAAAGAATTCTAAATTTACAAGCTCATTTAAAACATTAATTTCATTACCTTCTACATCTATTTTTATTATGATCTCAGCGTTATGAGAAAGATTTAATTTTTGTATAAATTTACGATTAACTGTTTTAATAAACTCATAAGAAGAAAAATTGACTCCTTTTGACAATGAAGCTGAGCCCGAATGTGATGGATCTATTCGGATCTTCCGCTTATCGCTTTGAATTGAATCAACTGCATATTCAATAACTCTAATCTTTTTTGAGAGCCCATTTCGATTTATATTTTTTTT
>Ga0255782_10002075_pt1 | contig 16503 bp, 11 predicted proteins | sample 101ome_26_FD_179980 | JGI IMG/M metagenome (GOLD analysis project Ga0255782, IMG submission 179980) | Coastal salt marsh microbial communities from the Groves Creek Marsh, Skidaway Island, Georgia - 101408AT metaG (version 2) | ecosystem: Environmental > Aquatic > Marine > Intertidal zone >...
GATGACGATGATTGATGACACGATGAAAAGCGGTTGAAAAAGTGCACCGAACGACCGAACCGTTCTACGTCTACCGGCGCGACGAAACGAACCCACCGCCCGACCTGGACGAGATCAACCGCCGTCTCCACCCGCGTCTCCCGCCGTCTCCCCGTCGGCGTCGGACGCCCGTCTGAACCCGGCGTCGTCGCGCCAACCTCTCGAATCGTTCGCGTTCGCGTTCGCTCTGCGTCGAGCGTCTTCGCGCGTCTTCGCCTTTGACGACGACTCTGACGCGCCGCCGACGCCGACGCCGGGGACGACGGAGGGATCGGCGAGATCGACGTACGGACGTCCGCGCACGCGAACGATGCGTCTCGACGACGACGACGAAGACATGCGTCGCGTCGTCGGACAGCGACGAGTGAAGCAGCAGCGCGCTTCACTCGACGACGCGTGAGCCGACGACGATGCCCGGGGACGCCGACGACGACCGCGGTGGATCGCGTCGACGGCGGGACGACGACGACGACGGCGACTCTCGCGGGGATGCCGACGACGACGCGCGGCGACGCGAGAGACGACGACCGCGACGAAGTCGGTCTCGAGATGATTCCGACGACGATGGACGACGCGAGAGCCGACGACGACGCGAGAGCCGACGACGACGAAGCGTGAGCGAGGACGATCGTCGTCGTCGTCGTCGTTCTCGCGATTCGCGTCGTCGACACCGACGCTCGAGATCGAGGGACGGGCGCGATGAGGAGGATGACGAACGCGCTCGACGACGACGAAGAGGATGGGACGACGACGACGACCGCGACGAATACGACCGCGACGCGCGACGAAGGGACCGGCGGGACTCTCGCCGCGGTCATCGCGACGACGAGTACGACGAATACGACCGGGACGCGCGACGAAGGGATCGGCGGGATCGCGACGAGGACGGGTCGAGGTCGCGGCGACGCCGGTCGTCGAGGAGAGGGTCTCGTTGGGACGAAGGCGAACCGACGGATAGAACGGCGACGACGGCTTCGACGACGACGACGGATAGAACGACGACGACGGATAGAACACCGGGGGAGACGAACCGAGGGACGATGCAAACGCCGCAGGAGATTGTCAAGGCGACGCAGTTGAACACACAGATTGAGATGATGCGAGCGTTGAGCGCGGCGACCAAGGACGCGGCGACCAAGGCGATTGAACTCGCCCGGGAAAAAGCTTCAGAGTTATTAGGAGACGCGGCGCCGCCCGCGTCTGGGAGCAAGCCGAGCGATGGAGCCGGTGACGGTGGTATCGTCGACGCCGTCGAGACGACGACGACGACGAGTGAGAAGGGCGAAAAGAAGCCGACGTACTTGATTGAATTTTACGACATGGATGTCAAGTACGAAGGTTTGGTCATCGGTCCCGGCGGGATGACGATTCGTAAGCTTCAACAAGACATAGGAACGGACATTCAGGTGGTGCGGGGAGAAGGGAAACTTCAGATTAAAGGATCGCGAGAAAAGATTGATTTCGCCCGCGAGCAGTTGGATATTTTCTTTGAGGAAAAAGGGTCCAAGACGGAGCGGGTAAATTGTAAGGCGCGCTCTGGATTGGTCATCGGTAACGCCGGTCAAACAATCAAAGCGTTAAAGGAACAGACTGGATGTCGAATCGAAGTCATGCGGGACGTCGAAGAAGTCGTCATCACTGGCCCGGGAGACCGCGTCAAGGTGGCGAAGAAGATTATCGAGAAAATGATTGCAGATTCCTGGGTCGAGGGCGCCGACGGCAACGTCACAATCGTCGAAGAGGTGATTCCCTGCGCGTACAAGGCGGGCGCTATCATCGGTCCGAACGGTTTGACGATTCGAAACATTCGCGAAACCACGGGAGTGGCGATCGATATCGAACGCGGCGCGAACGGGTGCAAGGCGAGCGATCAGTGTCGCGTCGTCGGCACGGCGAAACAGGTCAAGAAAGCCGTCGATCTCGTGCGTCAACTCTTGCGCGAGATGGATCGCGTCGAACTCCAGGCGGCGCCCACCGTTCCACCAATGTACGCCTACGCTTACGGTAACCCTTACGCCGCGCACGCCGCCGCGCACGCCGCAACCATGAACCCGTACGCCGGTGCGGCTGTCGGTACGACAGCGACCGCTGTTCCTTCGCAACAGATGGATCCAGCCGCGTACGCGCAATGGTACGCGCAATATCAACAAGCCGCGGCGGCGTACGGCGTCCATCCAAACCAATCGCAACAACAACCTCCACCTTCTGGTAACGCCGGCGATACCACCCACCACCAGGGATGATGGATGCCCGCCACCGTGCTCCCGATCGTAACGACGATACCGTAGACTTCTCTCGTTTTAAATTAACACCGCTAGCCTCTCGTTGGAAACGCCCAAACGCTCAAGCGCTAATCCATCTTGTGCTTCACAATGCCGCGCCCAAAACGCCCGTACCGACGCGACGCCGACGCGACAACGCCGACGCGCGTCGTCGGCGTCTGCATCGTCGCGCTCACGTGCGCGGTATCGCTCTCCCTCGTCCCTCGCGTGACGTGTGCGAGCGTCGTCGCGCCGCGGCACGTGCTCGGTGTCGATCCAGCGTTGAGACACCGCTACGAATCAGAGTCTGGAACGTACGCGTGCGATGAAAACGCGCGAATCATCCCGCACTCGCGAGTGAACGACGAGTATTGCGATTGTGCGGACGGAAGCGATGAACCCGGGACGTCGGCGTGCGCGGGGAGAGACGGTGGTCGTGGGTTTTATTGCGTCAACGCGGGCGCGACGCCGCTGAAAGTGCCGGCGAGCCGAGTGGACGACGGCGTGTGTGATTGTTGCGATGGAAGCGATGAGACGACGAATGGGCGTAAAGGGGTGAAGTGTGAAAATACGTGCGTGGTCGAGGCGCGGGCGAGACGAGGAGAGCTGGTGCGTCGAATCGGGGATGCGAAAAAGGGATTGAAAGCCAAGGCGTCGGCGGAGAGCAAATCGAGCGGTACGCGAAGAGGGTGGGAAAAGGAGTTGGCCAGTCTGGAGAGCACCGTCGCGGGGCAAAGGGAAGGGTTGGAGAGTTTGAAACTCGCGGCGGAGGAGGCGGAGGAAGAGGAGCGGAAGCTCAAGGAGGAAGAAGCTGCGAAAAAGGCAAAGGAGGAGGCGCGGGAAGCGAACGAGGCGACGGACGCTTCAGACGCGGAGCGCTCTGAAAGTGGTTACGACACGGAGGATGATGGCGGGGAGATGCGGCCATCAGACTACGGAACCGGTCCTGATGCTTCGTCGTCCGAAACAGACACCGCTGAATCATCGTCGAACGAAGAGACGGCGGAGGAACGGGGCAAACGCATCGCGAGCCAATGGATCTCTGACGAAGGACAACCCGACGAATCGGCTGGGGAGGAACCAGTGATGCACGACGAGTCCTTCGACACCAACATGTACTCTGAACCGGATTCCGATGATGTCTACGATGAAGAAATGGAAGAACGATCCATGACGTCGAAGATTGGATCCATTTTCGGGCGCATCGCGAAAAAGTTCACTTCGCGAAGCGCCGACGCGCGTCTCGCCGCAGAAGCCAAGGCGAAGCGCGCGGCGTACCAAGACGAGCTGAACAAGGTGAACGATGCGGAGAGCAAGATAGAAACGCTAAAGAATAATTTGAAACGCAACTACGGTCCGAACGGTGAGCTCTTACCTTTGGTGGGTCAATGTTTTGAGGCGCGAGTGGATAAGTACAAGTACAAGGCGTGCCCGTTTGGCGAAGCGAAACAAGACGGCACTCGCCTCGGATCCAACTCTGACACCGAAGTCTCAGACAACGGCGAACTCATGTTAAAGTTTACTGAGGGCGAGAAGTGCTGGAACGGCCCCAGCCGATCGCTCACGCTTACATTGAAGTGCGGCGATCGAGACGGCCTCGAATCCGTCGAGGAACCGTCTAGGTGCGAATACTCCGCGACGCTCTACACCCCTCAGGCGTGCGAGCAGGGCATTGTGGACGCGCTCGAGACTGAGCTCGCTGAACTGGAAGCCGCCATCTCTCGCGCGCAATCCCAGGGTCGGGATGAATTATGAAATTTGACGCACTCGTAGCGAGCCAATACACATTCTTCTCAAGTCTTTTACAACCAACCGTCTTCACCCCTCGACTAACGCGCGCGTCGCAAGCGCGTCGCATCATCATCGTCATGATCTAAAATTAATATTCATACACGCACCCTCCGCACGCACGCATTCATTCTACACGTCGAACCCTTCGCTTCGCAAACACTTCAAGTGCGCGTCGATCAACGCCTTACACTTTCCATCCTCATCCGGCCCGTGTTCGACGACGCACTCGTCCCTCGCCCGTTTCGTCTCGGGACACGCGCAACAGATCTTCTTCGGTTTCCCATCCGCGCCGATCGGCGCCGACGACGCCGCGGGTTTAGACCCAGTCGCGCCCATGCGTTCGCTCTCGAGTCGAGTGCGAGTGCTGGAGTGACGTCAGCGACTGTGCGCTTTTCCAACCTCTTCATTGGCACGCGCGCGAACGAACGAAACGAACGAGACGCATCGATGATCACGACGCGACCGGCGATCGGGACGACGCGACCTGCGGGCGCGGTCGTCGTTCGCGGGCGACGCGGGGCTGCTGCGAGACGCGGGTCCGTCGCGAATGAAGGAAACGCGCGCGCGTTTAGTGTGACGCTGAGAGAGAGGTTCGCGAGCGGTGCGGCGACGACGCGATGCGAGCGCGTCGGACGACGGGTGGCGACGACGACGAGGACGACGACGCATGCGGGTCGCACCCGGGCGTTGCAGACGGCGGAGGATACGCCCGTGGATGTGGGCTCGGCGTTTGACTGGCACGCGAACTGGTTTCCAGTCGCGTTCACGGCGGACTTGGAGGATGACGCGCCGCTGACGTTTACCCTTCTCGGGGAACCATTGGTGTTTTGGCGGGATAAGAGCGGTGAGATGCGTTGCGTCGCGGATAGGTGCCCGCACAGATTGGTGCCGCTCAGCGAAGGACGTGTCAACGAGACGGGCGAGCTCGAGTGCGGGTATCACGGTTGGACATTTACGGGAGAGGGTAAGTGCACGTCCATTCCGCAGATCGAGCAAGGGACGGGTTTGGAAACGGCATTGAAGTCTCCGAGATCTTGCGTCGCGGCGTACCCGACGAAAGAGGCGCAAGGTATGCTTTGGGTGTATCCGACGACGATGGATAAAGCGCCGGCGACGTTGCCAGATTTGCCGTTGATCCCGGAGTACGACGACCCGGAGTGCGTGTGCCAAGATATTTTCCGTGATTTACCCATGGACTGGGCGACGTTGTTGGAAAACGTCATGGATGTAAGCCACGTGCCGTTCACGCACCACAACTCTGTGGGTAAGCGTGAAAACGCCACGCCAGTGAACCTCGAACTCACGAGTGAAAACGGCGTCACGGCAAAGGGTTTCGAAGGTATTTGGAAAGAAGGTCCGAGAAAAGGAAAGTACGGTACTCAGTTTACAGAGTACCAGGCGCCAACTTTGATGCGTCACACCTTGCGCACTCCGTCGTTCACGACGCTCACGGTGGTGTATGCGGTGCCAACCACCCCGGGACGTTGCCGATTGATGGCTCGTTTCCCGTTCATATTCAAGGCGGCACTCCCTAGATTCTTCTTTGGACTCTACCCTTCTTGGTTCTCCCACACGAACCAAAACGCAATCCTCGAGGATGATCAAATTTTCTTGCACAAGCAAGAGCGCTTGATTGAAATTGAGCAGAACAACAACGGCGCGACTTGGAACTACGCGAAGTCCTGTTACATGCCAACCAAGGCAGACGTATACGTTTCTGCCTTTAGAAAGTGGATCACTGAAATCGCTGGCGGTGGACCGGCTTGGCCGAAGGGCATGTCGAGAACGCTTCCGCCGCAAGAAACTACTCGCGAGGCGCTGCTCGATCGCTACCACTCGCACACGATCAACTGCAAATCGTGTGCAAAGGCTCTTGCCAACATTGGCAAAGCTCGTAAAGCGCTTAGAGTGCTCACGTTTGTGGCGTTAGCGGCCGCGGTTGCTACGTTCTCACGTTCTATGCCGCCCAAGTACACCGTGATGCTTTCTGTTTTATCCGCCGCTGCTGCCCTCGTGCGCGAGAAGCTCGGTGCCTTTGCACAGAAGATGAAGGTTGGTCCGTACCCACCTCCTCGTCGTCCGCCATCCATGATGGAGGCTGCGCTGCAACAGGCGAGAATAGCGTTCTGAGCTGATGCTTCTACAGCAGATCGTACATTGTATTAATCATTCATCAACAACGCAATTTACACATTCATCTATTCTTCTAATCTAAGAGAGTGTTTAGAAACGCATCAGCTGTTTCGTCCACCACAAAGTAAAATCGCTCTACACTGTTTTCATCCTGACCCAAAAAAGAGCCGCCGAATAACTTTGGGATCACTGAACTGTATTTTTCAGTGGCGCGCTCGCAAATTATGTCTTCTCGGACAAGTCGGGCCAGCGCTAATGTAATGGTTCCCAGATTGAAAGATCCACCGAGGGCGTTGTATACACGAGCGCTCGTACATCCCGGGTAGTTCAGTACGAACCCCGCTACGGCGCGAGTACAAGATTTCAAACTGGATTCGTCCGACTCCTGCACAGACACCCGTTGTTTCGGCACTTGATAGAAGACGACAGGTCCTCTACCTTCGGCAACTACGCTGTCGTCGACGATTAAGTCATCCAAAGCTCTCTGAATTTCCAGCGCCCCAAGAGCACCTTTGGCAGAATGTACATTTTCGTTGCGAACGTTGTGTACTATTTCGTTAATTGTTGCACCCGTGCCATCATTCAATTTCCGGATCATCTTCAGACACTTGAGTTGCGTTTGTTTCGTTGCATCAACGCTGAGCGAGCCAACGACATTTGAGCACTTGAACTCCGCATTAATCGCATCGTTTGCGTGTGAGCCAACTTCAACGCGCACACTATGCAAAGCCTTCATCGGCACGTCAGATGGCTTGAGATGCAATCCCTCAGAGGTTTGACTGTCACAACCAAATGCTTCTTTCAGCTGATCCGCCGCCGTCTCTGTCGTTGTTGACATGCTTATTTTGTTGTCGACGAGCGCACGACAGAGCGCCAACACCTGCGGCCCACTTGGAGTTACACACTTCAAGTTGGTAGATTGATGAGCAGAAAGCTCTCGAGCGTATTTGATTGCGTCGAGCCGATGCTGCGCAACTTGGATACCGCAAACCGTCTCTTTAGAGAATGGATACAATATCTCCTCATCAACGTCAGACTCATCATAATCGCTGACGTCGTCGTCGTCAGAGTCATCGCTCTCGTCTTGAAACGAAATAGCACGTCGGCGTAGAAACGCAATTGGAGCGAGGCGTGCCAGAATGATATCGTCATCTGCCTCAGTTAGCTCGCGTCCAGCACGTAGACGGCGAACTCTTTCTTCACGTTTCGGTTTCGGACGACGTGGTGAACTCGCCTTGTCATGTTTAGGAAGCGGATACGTCACCGGAAACTGCTCCAATATCGTACGAGTTGAATGCAATACTTGCTTGGCGATTCCTTCCGACCACTTGCCTGTACCGTCCCACGTTTCGTCCCAGCGTTCTCTATCTTCATCGTTAACAGGTGTTGGTAACGGCAAATGAGGCAGCGCAATTTCGCGCCGAGCGCGAGCGCCTCTTTCGTAATATTCACTACCAATCTTCATAATGGCGTCATGGCGCTCAGTGTTGATATCAACGTCTTCCTCACCGTCTTCTACAGTCAAATAACGCCAGCGTTTAACCACAGTACGTTTCCGCGCCTGAGGATAGCGTGATTGCCACATCGGGTCGTTATACACGACTGCGGCGCGGTAGTCGCGCTTTTCTGCTCGCAAAGCGTTTGGACCAGACAATGCGATGAACCGAATCATGCAGAAAATCAAAAACTCGTCTTCTATGGCCGTGAAAACAAACTTTCTTCGCATGTTGGACAACTCATCGTCACTCTCATAATCGTCAAAAATTTCAGACTCGTTTAATGAAGGAGACAACTCTCTCGTCCTAATGAGACTGATCGATTGCAATCGGTTCGATCGCTCTGGACTGCGCACCAAATTACCGTCGATATCGGTCAGCGCCTGGAAAGGCTGACGCCGATGAACTCGGAAGCGAGAGTGGCGAGCGTACATTCGAAGAGCCACCGCAGCTACTTGGCGCGAAACTGTACCATCACTGACGGCTGAGCAAATTTGGGCGTAGCAGTAGTCTCTCCACGTCGTCTTGATATGGCTCAATCCATCTGGGATGCCCATGTCTTGCGCTAGCTGTTCCGCGCGGAAAGCCTCTTCGTTCGGCAAGCCGTTACTGGCGAGCTGCTCCAGTGCTACTCCACATAATGAACGTCTCGTCTCATCGTCCGCTTCGCTAAACTCTCGATGATCTCTGATTTTATCTGCACGTTTCAGTAGACACACGAGGAGTAGTGTCCAAGACTCTCGCAACCGGTTCATCATTATGATACAATTATCCAAGCCCAGCGCCCATTTTCGGGCCCAAGCGCGTGTCGCCGTGAGTCGTGGGTACGTCAAGTTCGGCGAAGGCATCGCATGATCCATTTCCGCTTTTCCTTTGAAGGTGTTTTCGAGTGCGTTCCAATACTTTTCAGCGTTTTCCACGGTTGTCAAGTCATATTCTTTGCTCCAAGACGATTCATCTTCAACGTCCGCGACTCGGGTTTGGAATCGGGCACTCGTCGAGAGCTTGAGCATCAATCGCATTTGTTTTGTATCGTCGTCATATCCTGGCTGTTCATAGAGCAAACCAAGGTTGGTGAGCCTTTGCGTCAAACGCGCCATGTGATACGTCGATTGAATCTTCTTTTGAAGTTTCTGCGGTAAATCTTTGATGAGTTTTTTCCTGAGCGCTTCCGATTTGATGTGCTCGAGATCGTCATCATCCACCTGCTTGGATTCCGCGCTGTTAACCAGCTTGATGTACATAGAAATCGGCATGTTCCGTTCTAGTATGGTGGGGTCGATCAACCCCTCTCTATTCTCTCCGACGAAAACTTTCTCGATTAGGTACATGTGAAGACTGTGAAGACGTATGACTGCAGCCTTGATGTAGCCCAAGCCGATTGCGTGGAAATCATTCAATGTACGATAGCCATTCCTGACGTTCCGCATGCGGTCTCGTTCTTCGCCATCTATTTCCATGGATTCAATCGTAGCAGGCAACGCTTGCATCGGCGTAACGTTGATGATTTCATCTCCACCGTGCTTTTTGCTGAGCGGCTGCCGCAAGGCGACGTCTGCTAATCTAATGTCACGTTTCAGAGCCTCTATGAATGCGGCGCCTGACTCAGTCCGTGGATCAAACGGGAAGTCTACGTGAAAAAGGATTTGCTCCTGCGCGCGTTCAGTTATGCTCCACGTGATGTCTCGCAGCACACCGTCACCGCTTTTGGTGATGTCGTCCACTAGCGCATTGACAACCTTTTTGTCGACGCCCCGATACTGTCCACCTTCTGCGATCGCGAGCCATTTACTCAGACGCTTCACGTAGAGGAAACCTTTAAGACGTAACTCGTTCAAGAGTAGCTCGCGTCGTTTCAAAGTATCGTCGATTAAAGCGGTCACATTCTCCACCATCGCGGGGCGGCGCGCCGCATCGCCTTCCTCAGGAGCCGTGGAAGAGAAACACGTCATCTTCACCTTGCCTCGCTGCACGGATACTTTTTTCAGCAAACCATCTTCATCAGACATCTTTGACACTCTCTTCTCCATCGTCCGCGGCGCGACGTCAAAATCTCGGAATATCTCAGCTTGACTAATGGGTACGTCTACGTCGGCTACCTTTTTCGCCAACTGCGTCTCAAACGTTTGTTCGAGCACAATACCACCGGCACAACCGCGTCCCGTCCAATTCACCACCACATCATCATCATCATCATCAATGTTGATCGTATCCATGTCCACGAAAGGCTTGATGAGACGAATCGCATCGCCGTGATCGCTCTTGACAGGCTCGACAAATCCCAATCTGTGCAGTTCGCCCTTGGCCGCCGCGAACACTTTCGTCTTTGCCCTGTCGGTGCGATTCGTCAAGAGCTCTGAATCCTTAAACTCATCCAGCAATCGCTCGCGTAGCTCCTTTGACGTGGCTATACCGTCTGGGCGATCCGCGAGCACTCTCGTGAACGCTCTGTAGTAGGCCACCTTGTCATCAATCTTAGCTGGCGGCGCAAATCTCTTCAGAAAGACGACGTTTTGCGTGACGCTCTGCGTCCCCTTACCGATTGAAGACACCTTTTGACAATCAATCAACCCAGCGGCAACGAGCTGTTTCACGAGATGATCCGAACTCTTGCACCCCAGCGCCTCATTGAGCTCCACCGTCATCACTCCGCGTTCCCGAGAGCTCGCGACTCGCTCCAACGCTTCGCGCGCCGCCGCGCTCAGACAGTTTTCCCACGTCGCCTCATCACCAATCCCCAATACCTTGGCCCTGAGTCTCTCGCTCGGAATCAAACGTATCCTTTCTAAACCTTTCGCGTTCGATCCCGCACCGTTCGCCGTGAGCCTCTGTCTCGCGTCTCGCGCAAACGTCCTCGCCGCCGCGTCTCGCGCGGTCGCATCCTCCGCGTCCACATCCACGTCCGCTCCACCGTCGCCGTCGCCGTCGCCGAAAACAACCCTCGCCCCACCACCACGCACGCACTCCACCGCGGCGTCGACCCACGTCACCGCCGTACCCGTCGCCAACGCAGACGCCGTCGCGCCCGCTCTCCCAACGACCTCAGTCTCGAGCGTCTCCACATCCACGCCGACACCGCGCGGCGACGCGCCGAGCACGTCCCGAAACGCTCGACGCACCGTCGCGACGAACTCCCCGTCGCCGCCGCCGCCGCCATTCGGGTCCATCGCGGCGCTTTATGCAGACGGACGTCGTCGCTCGCGGCGCGCGCGGTCGGTTCGGTTCGGCGTTTTATGACAGAAAAGACACAGATTCGCGAAGCGCCACCGAGTGCCCTTAAGGAGCGATAATAAAAAGGCAAGAAATACAGCATCGTATAAAGAGATGCGTTAAGGCGAACGCGGGTTCAAAACGCGAGTTTCGAAGGCGCGCGCGCGTTCCCAGGGCGCGAGAGCGAACGCGCGCGCGACGACGACGACGACGACGACGACGACGACGACAGACGCCGACGAACGGACGGTGGGTTAAACCCCGAAACGAAACGGAAGATCGACCGACCGATCGATCGATCGCGCGCTCGACGACGTCCAACCGCGTTCCCACTCGTTCGATCCGAGCCTTTCGCGCTGCCGCGAAGGACGCCGCGCGCGGAGCATCGCCATCATGTCGACGACGTTGGACGTCGATAGCGTGATCGAGCGCTTGCTCAGCGTGCGCGGACAACCGAACAATCGAACGGTACAATTGGCGGAGGGTGAGATCCGCGCGCTGTGCGCCGCGGCGAGGTGCGTCGAGCCTTTTGTTCATCGCGCGAACGCTCGCGACTCGTTTCCCGCGCACCCGAGGGTGGGAAATGCGCGCGCGTTTTAACGATTCGAAATCGGGATTTGGATTCCCGAACGCGTCGCGCTTCGAGCGCGGCGAGCGGGTTTGACGGCGTCGACGGTTGGGGTGAATTTTGTCGCAACGTTTCGTGACGCGCGATGGGACGCGGGCGCGGCGCGGGTGCGGCGCGGTCGGGCGATGTCGACGCATCGATTGTGGTTCGTTTGGATCACCCGCGCTCGGTGGGTGCGTGGGCCCAGTGTGGGAACGAACGCGCTCGTATTGGTAAACAGTAATGGGAACGTGACGAGGGCGACTGTTTCCCGCGGGAGCGAGCGAGACGTCGTACGTTTGTTGTTGAAAGACGCGATGACTGACGAATTTTGTGTGTTGACTACGACGCAGAGAAATTTTCCTGGCGCAACCGTGTTTGCTCGAACTCGAGGCGCCGCTTAAAATTTGCGGCGACGTGCACGGACAGTACTCAGACTTGTTGCGTCTGTTTGAATACGGTGGCTTTCCTCCCGAGGCCAACTACCTTTTCCTCGGGGATTACGTCGATCGTGGAAAGCAGGGTTTGGAGGTGATTTGCTTGTTGCTGGCGTACAAGGTGAAGTATCCGGAGAACTTTTTCCTGCTCAGAGGCAACCATGAGTGCAACTCGATTTCTCGAATTTACGGATTTTACGACGAGTGCAAGAGACGGTACAACATTAAACTTTGGCGCGTGTTCTGCGATGTCTTCAACTGCTTGCCGTTCGCCGCCATTGTTGACGAAAAGATTTTCTGCATTCACGGTGGTCCAAGCCCGGAACTGAAAGATTTGCAGCAAATTGTGCAAATCAAGAGGCCGACGGATATTCCCGACATGGGCATGCTGTGCGACTTTTTGTGGAGCGATCCCGACGCGGATATTCAAGGTTGGGGTGAAAACGACCGCGGGGTGTCGTACACGTACGGCACCGACGTGGTCGGTGACTTCCTTGCCAAGTTCGATTTCGACTTAGTTGTTAGAGCTCATCAAGTGGTGGAGAATGGCTACGAGTTTTTCGGAAAGCGTCAGCTCGTCACCGTTTTTTCGGCGCCAAATTATTGTGGGGAATTTGATAACGCCGGCGCGATGATGACTGTAGATGAAAACTTGATGTGCAGTTTCCAAATTTTGAAACCGGCAGAGCGAAAGCTTATGGGTGGTTTCGGTTCGATGATGGGTGCGCGTCCGTCGACGCCTCCGCGCAACACAAAGTAGGAGGAATGAGAAGCGCGCGCGAATGGCGCACAGCGCCGAGAGACGCCTCGCGCGCGCCGACTTGTTTGTATCACGGAGGAGAGCTGTGGATACACGGGGCCAACTGTTTGGCGTCGGGATGACGGTTTGCTTATTGAAATAGTAGCTCGAGACTTGTAAACGATGGTGTTTTCTTTTTCACAACCAACGCGCCAACCACGCGCGGGAGCGAGCGACGATGGTTTGCCTCGTATCGCCGAGACTCCATCCTCGCGCCCGCCCCCCCATTTCGCGATGCGCACCATCGACCGAAGAATACCTCGGTACCGCACTTTCACGCATCGCGTACATTTCTTTGCGCGCACTCCGTCCGCATGTCCGCGACAACGTCCCGACCGCCCGATTCATCGGCTTTATCGCCGCAACGGTGCTCGCAACGCGCAGCGCTACTAGACTCGTCCTCGCTCGCGAGGTGCTACCTCGTCTGTCGCGCGGCGGTTCGCATCAGAGGGATCGATGGAAAAACGTTCGCGACGAAGGATGAGATTATCACAGAAATCATCCATGAGGTGCGTCGTCGTTGGTGTCGAAATTGAATGCACATGAAATGGACGCGCGCGCGTCGCGTCGGACGCGTCGTCGCGACTCGAAGGAATGACTGCCGACTGAATCAATCGCATCGCATCGCAGACGCTGACGGGGGCGTTCGAACCGCCGCTCGAAACTTCCATCGGTGACGTTTTCGCGCGATTGGTCAAGGCTCAACTTTTGTTACCGGAATACTGGAGTGACGGACCCCCAGACTACCGTCTCGTCTCGCCCGATGGAACTTGCGGCGATCTCGCGGCGGCGGTGCGCGACCGGTGCCAAATCGAAGGAGACGCTTTGGCCAAGGCTATCATTCAAGGATTTCCAATCCCAGTAAAAGAAGAAGAAATCGCAAAGACGACGATTGAGGAAGCGGATGGGGCGGAGAAATCAAACGAACCGGTGACGCCGCAGCTTACCGTCTCGCGCGCCGTCGCAAAGGCGCCGCCGACGACGCGGAAAAGGACAAAGACGCCGACGCGAAAGAAGGACGTGCGAGTCGAAACGCAAGCTGCTGCAGAAGAAAACGAAAAAGAAGTCGAAGAAACGCCGGCGCCGAAACGAAAAAGAGCGCCGAGGAAACCATCAAAACCAAAGAAATGTGAAGCGGTGAAACCGATGCGAGAGAGCCCAGTGGTGGCGATTTCGAAACAACTCCAAGGCGAAAGTCGCCCCAAGGAGGCGAAGAATAGAACGCTTCTTCCGAGTACAGTGCGAGCGGTCCGAGATTCGATGGTGACGCAGCGTATCGGTACGGCAATGGAGACAGTCAAGCATCGGAACGATGCGTTTTGGGACTACTTGAAGCAGATTCTCTCGCATCGAGACGAAGCGATTCGGCGCGATTTGTACGGAGTGCATGCGGCGATTGCGTTGTTGCGGAAGGATTTGAAACTTGAACAGTATGGAGTCTCATCCGAGGAGACGCCCGTGACGCCAGATCGACTCGCCGAGGATTTTGCCCGAGAGGCGCAGACTCGTCTCGATCAGTGCGCGAAAGAGCTCGAACGATTGAAACGCCATTTACCGTCGAAAAAGCCGCCGACTAAAATGGACGCCGCTTCGCAAAAGCCGAGCGACGCGGAGGAAGAAGAAGAGCGCAATAAATCGGAGGAGGAAGAACTATCGAGTGAAGAGGTGGAAGAAGATGGACATGCCGTGGCGACGGGGAGTATAGATGCTGCATTGGACGTTCGCGGCGTTTCCCTGCGCGGAGAACGGCTTTCCGCCATGCAGATTGCTCGCAGAGCCACCATGCGGATGCAAGCTCTCTTCGCCGCCGCTGCGGCTGTGAATGACCACGCCCAAGCGCCGACGCCGACGAGCGACGATTCGCCGGACAGCGTCAAAATGAAAACACCTCGACAATAGCACTCGTAAAGAAACCAAAATGGGAACGACCAACTCTATGTAGATGTGTGTGTGATGGTTATCAATTCATGAATTCATTCAACAAATGTACTGCTCGTCTATAGTGACTCGTCTATTAGTCGTGTTCGTCGTGCGTGGCAAGACCGGCGAGCAAAATGACGCCAACGCCTGCCGTGTATGCGAGAAACTTTTGCATCCGAACCGACATCTTTGGCGCTTCGTGAACGCGATGCGTGTGCGACACTTGCGAGCCGGCATTCATACCGTGGACGTCGTTACACTTTTCCGTCGACGTCTCAAACTCATCCGTCGCGATTTCAGTCGCGCCGACGTAAATGAACGAACCGGCGGCCAAGCCTTCGAGGATGAGCGAGGCGATGGGAGAAGAGGAACCGATGGCAACGCCAATGGCGATCCCAATCGGCGTCACCATGGAAAACGCAAACATTATGGCGCAAATATTCCTGAACGCCGTCACGCCCGACTTGTAAAAGGCGAAGCCGATGGAAAACGCCGCGGGCGCCTTGTGGGACATGATCGCGACGGCCACGGTGGTGACGTTCGTCTTTGAGCTCTGCACGCCGAGGGAAACTCCAGCCAAAATGGCGTGAAGACTGATGGCGATGAGCAAGACGTAGGGCGCCATATCATCCTTGGACATGGTTTTCTTCTTGTCTTTCGTCGGGTTCCGGCCGTGCGAGTGCGAGTGCTTCGCGTTGGCGTCTTCGACGTCCGCGCCGGCAGTCTCGTCACCTCCGTGCCCATGTCCGTGATTGTGACCGTGACCGTGTTCGTCGTCGTGTTCGAGAGCGTGTCCGTGCGTGTGAAACAACACGCGTTCGACAAAGAAAATCATCATGTACCCGAGCGTGACGAGGGCGTACGGCAGAGGATACGCCGAGGGCGACCACTTGACGCTCGCGCTCGCTTCGAGAACGTGCGGAAGAATGTGCGTCAACCCGGCGGAGAGGAAAATACCGCCAGAGAAAGCATTCATGAGACCGAGAGATTGATCGATTCGACTCGTCAAAACCTTGGCGAGAAACGACGGGGCGAGACCACCGAGGAAACCCTCGGCGAGAATCGCGGCGCCCATCCAGGCTTTATACCCGACGTGTTTCTTGGCGCCGATTTCTTCATCCGCGTGTTCGTCGTGACCGTCCACCGTGTCAAACTCGCACTCTGGGTCCGCGGCGCAACGAAGCATCCCGAGGCACGCGTTCGCAAACTCGGTCGCATCCAAGCCACCATCACTGTTTGCGTTCGCAGCGCTCGCCAAAACTTCCGTCGGCGTGAGCACGACGACGTCCTCATCGTGTTCCTCATCGTGTCCGTGTCCGTGACCGGCGTGACCCTCCTCTTCGTCGCCGCCTTCCATGCGTTCCCGAAGCGCCTCAAACAGTTCGTCCAACTCGGTCGCGTTCAGTTTATTATCCCCGTTCCCATCGTAGGTTTGCATGACGTACGTTCCCGTCGTTCCGGCGTATCCCGCCGCGTCCGTCGCGGCGTCGACGCCGTGGATCGCGCGCGTGAGGTGCAGCGCCGACACGCCGAACACCGCCGTCAGCGCCAGGGCGTGTCGCCGGCACCTCTTTCGCGGGACGCGCGGGACGACGCGCGAGTCGTCCTCGGCGTCCGTCATCGCATCGTTCGTCGTCGTCGTCGTCATCACCGCAGTTCCTTCGTCTCAAAAACCGGTCGTCCGCGTGTGCCGTGCGCGCGCGCCGACGTTTGGCGCGTGCCAATGCTCGAGCATCGGCGTGTGCCATCGGTTTTTTATTATTTCTTGGGTCATGACCCGTCAAATCGATCGGTGTACCCCATCACGATG
>Ga0255782_10002090_pt1 | contig 16433 bp, 8 predicted proteins | sample 101ome_26_FD_179980 | JGI IMG/M metagenome (GOLD analysis project Ga0255782, IMG submission 179980) | Coastal salt marsh microbial communities from the Groves Creek Marsh, Skidaway Island, Georgia - 101408AT metaG (version 2) | ecosystem: Environmental > Aquatic > Marine > Intertidal zone > Salt...
CCCCCGCGGGTGTTCACGCGGCCGCGCACCTCTCGATCGATTCCTCGCCGTGCAAACTTAAACGCACACGCGCGCGCGCGTCTGGGGAATGAATTCTCGTGTCCACCCACACTCAGCGCGACGAGTGACGTCGCTGTGCGCATACAGTGGTGTCAGTAGTAGTCTTGGTTTTAAAACACGGACCAACGACCCCCGGGTTCGAACCCCGACCGGGGTGCACGACCCGGACACGGGCGGCGCGACGACGCCGACGACGCCGACGACGCGACGACGACAGATTGAAACGCGCGACGCGTGCGCGCGTCTTCGTCGTCGCACGTCTCGACTCGCCCGCGCTCTCGAACGTTCGTCGATCGTCGCGAGATACCCCGGGACGCGTTCGGAAGGACGGAACCGGGACACGAACCGTCCGGTCGCGCGAAGACCCGAGAGAGGAGGGCTGCGCGCGAGCTGTGTGAGATCTGCGTTTCATTTTCATCTTGAACGCCGGCTCGCGTCGTCTCGTCTCGCGTGGAACGACGGCGGGCGCGATAAATCACCGTCAGCGTGAAAATGTCGACGGCGAACGGGAACGCGGATTCTCCCGCGATGGGACTTGCGGAAACGGCGCCGACGACGCGCGCGGACGACGAGGTCAAGAAGACGGAGCCGAGCGAAAACGGATCGACGGGCGAAGGGGCGGGTGATGGAGCGGGAGGGAGCGTGAAGAGAGAGCGCGATGACAATGGGTTCGATGAGATCCCCGCAGATGTTTTGGCGGAGGCTATGGGTGGGGCGAGACGGTCGGGGCGGAAGACGAAGGCTCGGGTCATCATGATTGACGGCGAGCCGGTGCTTCGGTCGAACAACTACTCGTTGACTGAGGGGGAGCCGAGCGTTTTTGATAAGGAATTGGGCGTCGCGCACGGTGGATTACCGTCGAGTGAGGGGCGGACGAAATATGTGTTCGAGCAGAAAAAAGCGCGAAAGCCGTACACGCGCAGAAAGCCGAGAGAACCCAAGGTTGTGACGGATGAGGAGCAGCGATGCGTCAACAACAACCGCGAGGTGGCCAAGGCAATGGAGGACGCGCAAGGGAAACGCGCCAAGTACTTGAAAGCGCAGATGAAGGCTTTAGATCCCTTCATCACGCCGCAGGTGAAGGATATGATCATCGCTCGCGCTGATGCACACGAAGCCAAACAAAAGGGACCGCAAAAGGTGCTCATGCCCGTGGAAAACCAGCCGGCGATGATCAAGGCGGTGCTTCGTGAGTACCAGCTCGAAGGTTTGAGGTGGAACGTGAGCATGTTTGATCAAGGATGCTCGTGCATTCTTGCGGATGAGATGGGTCTCGGTAAGACGCTCCAATCCATTTCGTTTTTGGCGTGCATCAAGGAGATGCGCAACGCAAAGGGACCGCACCTCGTCGTGTGTCCGCTCTCAGTGCTCTCGTCTTGGATGGATGAGTTGCAAAAGTGGGCGCCGTCCTTCCGCGTTGTGCGCTTGCACTCTGGAGACGAGACGGAAAGAGCGCGTTTGCGTAAGGAAGTTGTGCCGAACACGGAATCTTACGACATCGCGGTGACGACGTACGAAATGGCGTGCAACCCAGCTTTCAATGTCACACTTACTCAAAAGGTGATGTGGCGGTGCGTGGTTCTTGACGAAGGTCACCGCGTCAAAAATGAGGAGACAGCTGCGCACCAAGTTTTGAAGAGAATCAAACGCCAGCACACGTTGTTGCTCACCGGTACTCCGGTGCAGAACAACTTGCATGAGCTCTACGCCATCCTATCATTTTTACATCCAGACGTCTTTACGTCGAGCGAACCATTTGACAAGGCTTTCAATTTGAACACTTCCGAGCACAAGGTTGATGCGGGTTTGCTCGAAAAGGCGCACTTTTTGATGCGTCCGTTTATCTTGCGTCGCGTCAAGGGTGAAGTCGAGGTTTCACTTCCGCCAAAGACAGAGACGAAGATTATGTGCCCGCTTTCTGAGGCTCAGACTTTCTGGTACCGCCGTTTGTTGCTTCGCGAGGCGACAGCTTTGCAGTCGCTCGAGAAGAATGTCAAGGGTGAGGGCGGTGCCGATAACTTCCAAAAGCTCAACTCGTTGTTGATGCAGCTCAGAAAATGCTGTAACCACCCTTTCCTCTTCTCTGGAACAGACGTACCCGAGGAGGGCGTGCCTGTCGAGGAACTCATTGCAGCGTCTGGCAAGCTCGCTGTGCTCGATCGCATGATGAAGCGTTTGAAGGACGGTGGCCATCGTGTCGTGTTGTTTTCACAGTTTACATCCATGTTGGACATTCTGCAAGACTTTTTGACGCTGCGTGGGTACACTTTCGCCCGTCTCGATGGCTCAACAAACCGAGTGCAACGTTCAATCGACATTGCCGCCTTTAACCGCCCCGATTCGCCAATGTTTGCGTTTTTGTTGTCCACCAGAGCTGGTGGTCTCGGTGTCAACTTGCAAACCGCCGACACGTGCGTGTTGTTCGACAGCGATTGGAACCCGCAGGTGGATCTGCAGGCGATGGCGCGTGTGCATCGTATCGGGCAAAAGAAGATGGTGCACATCTACCGCCTCGTCACGGCGGGAACTGTTGAGGAACGCATGACGCAGAGGGCGGAGAAAAAGCTCTTCCTCGAACAAATGGTTTCGCGTGGTTCTACCAAAGCGGCTGAGCAATCCGACCAGCTCGACAGGAACGACTTGTACGCTATGTTGCGTTTCGGTGTCGATGCCGTGTTTAGCAAGTCCAGCGGTGATCCACCAACCGACGAAGAGTTGGACGTTCTCATGGATCGCACCGCCGCTGGTGATAAGAGACGCAAGAAGCTCTCTGACTTGCAAGCCGATGTAATGACTGCCGAAGACTACATCGAAGGTAAGGCTGAGGCTGCGCCGATTTCCACATTCATGCTTCCATCCGCCATCGCAGCGGAGATGGGAGTGAGCGAAGACGCAGTGAAGGAGGCCAAGGCGAACAAGTACAAGTCGGTCAAGGACATTGCCGCTGAGTTCAACTCAAACGTTCTCCACGGTAAGCGGTCTCGATCGAAGACCACCATCGAGATCGACGGTCACACGGTGCTCAAGGCGAACAACTACAACATGGAGGATGGCGAGCCATCCGTCTACGGACGCGAGGCGCGTGGCAAGGGGAAGACTGGTCCCGAAGCCAAGAAGCCACGCTCACAAATCGCAGGCCGCGACTATGGTCACAGCTCAGTGTGCCAATCTTGCTGGGACGGTGGTGAAATCGTGTGCTGCGACTTGTGCCCGGTTTCTGTTCACCCCGATTGCATCGGAATCACCATCAAGGACATTACGAGGTATCATCGTTGGTCTTGTCCGCATCACTCTTGTCACGAATGTGGACGCAAGGCGGCCGCCGTCGGTGGTATTCTCTTCCGATGCGAAGCGTGTCCGCGTGCCTTTTGCGAAGATCACTTACCCTCCACGGCGGAGATTATCGGTAAGTGCAAGCGCTTTCAAGATCTCGGACAGAACCATCCAGCGCAGGCGTGCTTCATTCACTGCGACAACGAGTGTGCCAAGTGGGCAGCCACTCACATCGCGGAAGAATACGGTAAGACTGCCGAGGGCTGGAGCATCTCGAAGAAGGTTGCCATCACCGATCACTGGATTGAAGATCGAGACGCAGAGCTCGACCTGCCGGTCGAAAACGGCACGAGAACCAAGCCATTGGCTCACGCCACGTTTACCGATCTTGTTCAGTTTCTTCTTCGCAACGAAGGCCCGAAGAAGGGTGGCAAGAAGAAAAAGAAGAACAAGAACGTCGAAGAAGTCTTCAACCCGCAGCCGGGTGATCTGCTTGAAATGCGCGGCGTCTTGTGCTATTACACGAGAGCTGGCGAGAATGTCGCGGCGGTGGCTGACATGCACGACGTCGACTGGAATGACATCATTTCTTGGAACGAAGGATGGGTACCGGGAGCCTTCTACGGCAAGGGCACGTATCTCCTCGAGGGAACTCGCTTGTGGCTTGCGCCGCCTCCTCGCAAAACGCTCGATGAGATGTCTGAGGACGAGCGCATGAAGCGCATACAAGAGGATCGCGAAGCCGCTTTGGCCGCCGCCGCCATGGGTCTCCCGGGTGCCTCGCAGATGCTCAACGAAGGTGAAGTGTGCGTGCTCGGACGCCCTCTCAAGGGTCTTCGTCAAAAGGATCTTCTCCCGGCTGAAAGAGATGAGATTGTCACCGAGATGTTCAAGCGCGTCAGACCGCTGCTCGAGAAGAAAATCGCCGCCGAAAAGAAGGCGGAGGAAGAACGCATGAAGCTCGCGGCGAAGGAAGCCGAGACGGAGAGATTCCGCGCGGCAGAACGCAACGCGCGCAACGCGCGCCGAGGGGAAGGCATGCCTTCCGAGAGTTTCTTCGCGGCTGACATGACGACTGGAGATCGCATGCCTTCTCGCCGAGGTGCGCCCCCGCCGATTGCCGCCGTACACGGCGGAGCTCTCGCCAAGGGCAAGCTCGAAGCCATGAAGAACGCCCTCTTGCGCTGCCTGCACTTGGCTGGCGCGACAAGCAGTACCGAGTACATGCCAGCCATGATGGTCAAAGTGCGCCTCGCCCGCGGTCACGCCGGAACAGGTGTTCTTTCTGACATTCGTACTCGTTGGAACTCTGATGTCGGCGAAGACGTCGGCTTTAACATTGCCGTCATTTCTCTCGAACGCGACGGCGCTCTCGATCTCGAGCTCCATCACAAGTTCCCAGAGAACATTGAATTGTGTTCGATGCGTTTGACAGCCAAGGCAACGATTCCATCTAAGCCCAAGGGTGAAGTGTCTCAAGAGGCGCCAAAGCAATCTCGCGCGACAAGCGCTCAGTTTCTTCTCGAGTACCAAACGATCAAGGTGCAATGCGGACACCTCGACGGCGTGCTCACCACCGGTGTCAAGCGCGGTGATGAGAGCGTTGAATTTACCGATGAAAAAGGCACCAAGCAAGTGGTACAAGCGGTTGAATTCGAACGTCTCGGCGGCCGCGGCTCGACGAGAAAGTGGCGTCAATCGATTCGACTCGCAGTGGACATGCCGGCGAAGAAGATTAAAGACGATAGAGATCGAGGCATTCCCATTGGCAAGTATCTTCGCGACGAAGGTCACGTGTACAGAGAAAGCATCATCGGCCGCTGCATTGAAATGTGGTTTCCCGAGGTGGAACAATATTTCCCTGGCGAGGTGATTGGTTACAAGTCTGAGTCTGGTGAACACGAAATTTTGTACAACGACGGCAACCGCGAATGGATCTATCTTAGCTTGCAGCAAACTCGTTGGCCGGATGGACTCCCGAACCGATTAGAGCTCGTCAAGGAGAAGGCGACGAAGAAGACGAACGAGACGTCTGAGCGCGAAACGAAGCGTGTGGTCGGTGGGAGTGAAGGCATCTTCAACGGCTACAGAGTTTACAACATTGGTGAGGAGACTACGCTCGAAACCATTTCCAAGCAAGTGGGTATCAGCGTGGATGACTTGCTCACGTGGAACTCGCCTTACATCGAAAAGCTGACGACGACGACGGTTTTGGACGAAGGATCGGTCGTGTACTTGCAAGATGGTCCAGATCCCGCTGAGCTCGACGCCGAAGACGTCGTCGAGGAGGCGTTGAAGCAAGCCAAGGCTGAAGAAGAGGCGAACAAGCCAAAGCCGAAAAAGGCGGCGGCGACGCCCGCGGCGAAATCTTCGAAAAGAGCAAAGCTGAGCCCGGAACCCGAGTCCGAGCCCGAGCCCGAACCAACCGTTCGCCGCGCGCGTCGTACCGCCACGAAGTCTGTCAAGAAGTACGTTGACGATTATGACGACGACGATGATGATTACGATTCCGAAGAGGATGATGAAGAGGACGACGACGACGACATCGACGACGACGACGACGAGTTCGAATACGCCAAGCGCAAGCGTCCGAGTCGCTCCAAGTACACTGAAGAAGAGGTTGCCGCGATGGCTGCCGCGGAGTTCCAGCAAGAGTTGCAAGCTCCGTGCATCGTGCGCGCTGCTGCCATTCCGATTGCGTGCGGCAGTCTCACCGCTGTGTTGACGGGTGGTAACCTCGTCGTACTGTACAAGGATGCGAAGAAGCGCCAGACTGTGGAGATGGATCTTCCCGCTTTCATGGCCATGGCCAAGGTAAAGGGTCACTGGCAAGAGCAGGTCAAGTTTAACGGCGCCGGTGAGGGGAAGGGCGACCCCATCATCCATTACCTCTCCGCGCGCGGCCTTCAACTCGGCCGCGGCGTCATAGGACAAAACATTGACATTCTTCCGCACGGAAACACAATGCAATTCACTCCGGCGAGGATTGTGAGTTACGATGAAATCAACGGCTCGCACGAAGTTCGATACTTGAACGCCGGAGAGGATGAACTCGTCAGAGTGCACCTGCCTCTCGTGACGATTAGATGGTTGCCGAAGATGTGGGAGCCGTTCACCGGTGATGTCCAGCTTCCAGACGCCGAAGGCGGGCTCGTTTTTGCCATCAAACCGATCCCTGTCGGCTGCGGCGGTATGCGCGGCGTGCTTCTTCCAGGCGGTAAGCGCGGGGAGGAGATGGTTCGCTACTGTCTCATGCGCCGCGAGCGCGGACGCTGCGTCGTCGAGGAACTCACCGTCCCGGCTACCGAGTTTGAACGTCTCAGCGGTAAGGGTACGGCGAAGAAGTGGCGTCAGTCTGTCCGCATCGTCAACGATGCCTATGATCTCACCGATACCGTCAGCAAGATGTTCAAGGATGTCGGCGAAAAGTTGGGTAAAAAGTGCGTCAAACGCGATATCGAAGTCTTCTGGCCCGGCGACGAGTGCTTCTATTACGGCACCGTCGAGGGTTTCCGACCGGAATCTGGCGAACACGAAGTCGTGTACGACGATGGTAACAGAGAAATCTTGCAAATCGCCATGCAAACTGTTCGTTGGGGTCCGGCGCCGACGGTTCGCAAGGGTGTCACGAAGAAAGCGGCGACTCCGAAGGCAAAGACTCCCAAACCAAACGTGACGTCTGGTCAGAAAACCCCAAAGGAAAAGACGAGCTGGATTCAATGCGACAAGTGCCAAAAGTGGCGCATCGTTCCGCAATCGTACATGGATCAGCTCGGGGATGACGACGCATGGAAATGCGAAATGAATCCGGACGCAGCCAAGAGCGCCGTCGCATGTCAAGCTCCGGAGGACACCGAATGAAAAAACTGAAATTTTTAGAAGACAATTGTAGTGATGAACAAACGTTGATTTGTGTATTAAATCTGTCACACGTGTGATGACGACTACCGAAACGCACGCATCGATTAACCAGTCGCTTGTCGAGCCTTACGACGTTCGCCCTTTTGGACCGCCGCGAAACCCTTCTGGATGGCGCCGACGGAGCGCGACGCGCCGCATGATTGGCATCGGCAATAGGACAAACGAGACGCTTGTTCCTTGACGAGCTGCGTGTCAGAAGACTTGCACATGTTACAGATGACGTAATCGATGAAATAGTGCCGCAAAACCCCTTCGAAAACCTTGGGTAAGAAACGACCCTTGAGTACTAATCGCTGCTGGCCGTCCAACGTACCGCTGGTACCCAACTCAGCCAACAAGTACTGCGTCACGTGCTCGCTCGGTCGGTGCATCGCGTTGCAAATCTCCATGAGGTTCGCGAACACCGTCTTCTTAGTCCCTTCTCTAAGCACTTGCGGCGGTTTGATAATCGTCTTGGACTTCTCACCCAACGCCGGGTTCTTCTCGCGCAAGATGCCAAAGACTCGTCCGAGCAACTCGTCGTAATGATAATCCCGGGTCGTACCATCCCAAGACGTCCCCGATCCCGTCTTAGTCCCATCTCGCGCCGCCGCATCAGACGCACCGTCATCCTCATCCTCCAAGCCCAACTCAGCCTCGAGAGCCTTCTTCTTCTTGCTCGACTTTTTCTTCTTCGACCCAAACTCGCCCTCGAGGTCCAACGAAGACTCCCCGGCGTCGTCCCCGAGGTCAAGTTCCTTTGACTTTTTGGACGATTTCTTCTTCTTCTTACCGAATCCTTCGTCGTCGTCGTCGCCGCCGCCGCCGAGGTTCAAGTCATCGACGCCCTCCGTCGCAGCCGCGACGTCGTCGTCGGAGCCGAGGTCGAGGGTCACCTTCTTCTTGGACTTTTTCTTCTTGGCGAGCGTCGGGTCGAAATCATCAATCTCGGCGTCGGACATGGCGGGTGGGAGTGCGCGTGTCGTCTACGTCTGCGCGCGGCGTCGCGGGTGGGCGTCGTCGAGCGCGGCGTGGAGTGACGGGCCGGCGCCGCGATGCGATCGCAGTTTTAAAAACCTGGGCATTGTAAACCCTACGCATTGCGCGCGCGAATTCGAGATTTAATCGATGACGGCGATTGAAGCGACGGGAAACGAAAGAAATGCGCGTTGGGTTGGTTAAAAGTGTGTTCCATCGTTTGGCGGCGTACGCGTCCGCATCATCGATTGGGGTGCGTTGGCGTCGTGCGAGACGCGGTTTGATTGTACAATGTAGCGACGTTTACTTTTTGGATACTCGGCCTTCTTTAACCTTGGACGTCGATGCCTTTTCCGAAGATTGCTTCTTTGTCGACGATTTCTTCTTCGCTGTCGACCTTTTCTTTGCCGCGGGTTTCTTCTTCGGTTTCGGTTCTTCCGGTTCCTCGAGAACGCTATCGATCCATTCGACGTCTTCGGCGCTCAGCTCCACGTTTGGTTGCGTGACGTACTGTTCCAGAATTTTCTCGACGTGATCTTGGTGTTCTTCCTTCATCGACTCGAAACCATCCATCATGGTGAATGAGTTTGTGACGTCGTCTTCGGGGAACTTTTCCTGCAGGGAGCGGACAAAGTTGGTCTTTGTCGTCTCCGAGACGCACTTGAGATGATACGAAGCGACAAATTTTCGATCCTCATCCGTCGAGATGGAGTCCCAGCGCAACTGTCCGAAAGTTATTTTTTCTTTACAGCCTCTGCACCCGGCTCCTTTGCCTTTTTTTGCGTAGCGTATCTTGTAGGAATTCGTCTTCGTCATCTGAGATCGTTTTCAGAGTCACAAAGTGAAGCCCGGCGAGCGACGCCGTGACATAGCAACATCGTCACTTGACCGCCGCCGGATCCCAACAAAACTTTCGCCGATCGTTCCGAAACGCCTCTTCGATCGATTTCGCGCACGCGTGGACATCGACGTCATGGCCCAACGGACTAAGCGCGGAGAAATTCTCCTCGGTGCGTGCGCGAGCTGAACTTTTTGCGACGACGGAGCACGTCGGTTGAAGCGACATCGGCCAACGAATCAACGCCGGCGCGCTGGCCAACCCGAGGGCGTTAGCGTACGCCTCCACGCGAGAATCTCCGATCAGTTCCCCACACCCAAGTGGGGAATACGCCTGCACGTGCACGCCGAGCTCGGCGCACGTCTTCCTGAGCTCTGATTGCGGGTACGCCGGGTGCAGCTCGATTTGATTCACCGCCGGTTTACATTCGCAAACTTCTAGCAACTCTATCAAATGTTTCGCCTCAAAGTTTGAAACCCCGATGGCGCGACACTTTCCATCTCTCAGTGCGCGTTCAAACACCCGCCAGGTTCGCAGACGCACCTCTGCGTGCGCGTCGCTCTCGGGCGCGGCTTTACTTTTCCCCGGCCAGTGTACGAGCAATAAATCTGGCGTTCGTCCGAGCCGCTCGCGCGTCGCCTCTATCGCTGCCTCCGTGTCCCCTTCCTCGTGCATCTCCCCGGGAGCGATCTTACTCGTCACGAAAATCTTCTTGGCGTCCTCGGCGTGCATCGCATCCACCGCCGCTCGAATGTCCGTCTCGTTTCGATAGCACGTGGCGGTGTCCACGTGCCTAAAGCCCGTCGCCAACGCGTCTCTCACAGCGTCTCGACACGCGTCTCCTCGGAGTTTGAACGTCCCGAACGCGAGCGTGGGCATCATCACGCCCGGGGCGATCTCAACCTCGCGCGGTGGGGCGCGCATGGCGCGCGCGAGAACGCTTCGAACGGTCGTCGTCGTCGTTGAAAAGTCAAGCCTTCGGTCGTCACTGTGCGAACGCCGTCGTCGTCGTCTCAAGGCTTTGAACGTTCGACGTACGCGGACGCGAGAGCGTAAACGACGCCGAGGGATGCGCAGTACGCGATCGCGGCGCCGGGCGTTCGCGGAGGCCAGGACATGCGCCGAGCTCTGCCGCGCGCGCGATTTCGTCGGCGGTTAGTTGTGTTTGTTTCACGTTTGTAATAAAGAACGCCGATCGTTCATCTTGGTGTAGTAATACAGAAATCTTAGCAGCTGCTGTAACTAGTTAATACTCCTTGGTGATGACTTTCGCACCCTCGGGTTGGGGTTTCGGCGGACCCTTGATTGCTTTTCTGATCATGATCGAGAACCAGTACGCGTTGAGACCGGCGCCAAACCCGACGAGAATATTAAGCGGCCAAGCGACGCCCGCGGGCACGGGATCGATGATACCCTTGTACCGCACCCATATCATGTGCGTGTACCCGATCGTGTACGACACGACGCGCACGGCGAAAAAAGTAATCATCAGACAAATGCCGTTGAAAAATTCCAACTGTTTTCCGGCGTTTGTCGTCGAACTCACCGCTTCGCCCTTGTACCCGAGACATTTAGCGACGGGAATCACCCAACTCGCCTGCATAGAATACGTCGCGCTCTGAATCGTCCACCGCATCGTCAACAGCGGCGTAGAGATCTCTCCCAGAAGCAACCACGCAAACGGAAGCATCATCGTCTGGCTCGCCCCGGACAACACCGACGCCAACGTAAAAACCAAGTGGTGCGCCACCATGTCCACCTTCCCCAACCTCGGAAACTGCAACAAGATGTGCATCGTATCCTGCACGAGATACCCTAAAAATATCCAATTCGCGAGTTCCAAAAAGTCCCTCTGCGACGCGCTCAACCCAACGTTTCCGCTTCGGTTAAAGTACCTATCCTCGTCGTACGGCAACGCGCACACGTCTCTCAAAACCATCGCCGCCATGACGGACACCACCACGGCGTGGATCGCCCCGGTGTACTGCTTCGGCGCCTCAAACTTCACCCTGCGCTCCGCGTCGTTTCGCGGGTTTCGAATCGCCCGGTGCGTCGCGCGAAGCAAGACTTGACGCACGAGTTCCCACAGCGCGACAAAGGTCAACAACCGTTGGGCGAAGACGACCGGCGCGCCGAGCGGGTCCATGGCGTACGGGCCGACGTACGCGACGCGCGGGGCGGATTTGTGATGGCTCGCGCGGGTAAACATCGCGATCGGTCGGGTTCGGTGCGCGCGTCGGCGAGTCACGCGCGGATGAGAATGCGATTTCGCGCGCGTCAACGGTTGGCTTTTTTGTGTGCCAGAGATGAAAATTTGGTACACTTTCGAGCTGCTTCTTGTTACAAAGAGACCGGTGGATGGACGCCGCGAGTCGGCGGTGACGCGGGAGGAATAAATCTGCGCCTCATCGCTCTTTTTTGGTCGTCGACGACGGTTTCGGGGGACCGCGAAGAGCTTTTTTAACCATGATGGAAAACCAGTAATAGTTGAGCGCGGCGCCGCAAGACACGAGGATGATTAAAGTATTGGTCACGGACGACGGAATGGGATTTAAAATCCCAGCGCGCCACGCCCAGAGCATGTGGGCGAACCCGGCGGAGTAACAGACGATTCTGGCGAAGAAGAAGGACGCCATGAAGGCGACGCTCGTCGTGAATTCGACTTGTTTACCGGCGTTTTTAACCGAACCGACGGCGTCGCCTTTAAAACCCAAAGCCTTGGCGACGGCGATAATCTTCTCGCTCTCGAGCTCGTACGTGTATTGCTGCACGAACCATCTGATGCACAAGAGCGGGGTGCTCAATTCCCCGATGAGCAACCAAGAAAACGGAAGAATCATCGTTTGAGAGTGTCCGGCGAGAAGAGAACACGCTATGAAACACAAGTGATGCACCACGGTATCCATCTTCCCGAGCCTCGGGTACTCAGCCAACACGTGCAAGAGATCGCCCGTCATGTACCCACAAAACGCCCAATTCCCGAGTTCGGTGAACCGAAGATTCTCCATCGTCATGGCTGTCTTTTTATTCAAATAATACTGGTCGCGGGTCTCCTTCAACGCCAACGCCGACCACCCAATCTTCGCGCCGATGTACGCCACCACCACCGCGTGCAACGCCGACATGACGTACGCCGGCGCCGTCGCGACGAACTTCTTTTCCTTGACCGTCTGCGGTTCGTTTCTCCGCGCGCGACGCACCGCGACGGATGTCAACGCGCGCGGTATCTCCCAGAGTAGGATGTTTTTGGCGAGTTTGAGTGAAAAATCCTTGACGTTCCACACGTTCATCATCTCCTCGGTGATGATGCGGGAGTACGGGACGACGCGCGGCGCCATGGTGGGGTTTCACTCTCTCCCCGTCTTCGTCCGTGTCGTCGTTTCCGCGTCGCGTCGCGTCGGCGTGTGGCGCTGATGGACGTCTAAGTGTTTAAAGGAAAGCGCGCTCCTTGTTGAACAAATTGCGACATCGCGCGACTAGTATCTCGTCGATTTCCTACGCCGGAGCGGGTCATCGCGCGAGGCGAAATCGCTGGAATTGCGACGAATGAATGAACCACCGGTGATGGGTGTCGGCATCGCGGCGTCGTCGGTAATGGTAAAGTCACCGACGGGTAAGAGCTCGCCGGCGAGGATGGACTCGACGAGCCATTCGTGCCGAACGCGGACGACGCCGAGCCGACGCGAAGCCCGAATCCACGCCGAGTGGGGCTTTTCCCCGCTTTGAATGATGAGATAATCGAACGCGTCCTCGGTTTGAGGGTTGAGTTCAACCTTGGCGCCGGCGTGGTTGAGTAAAGACTTGAAATCTTTGACGAAACCGTCGTTGCCAGTCACCGCGACGACGACGCCGCGAAACAACTTGCCCGAGCACGCGCGATGTCGCTCTCGATGGCATCCATCGGCGTCGAGAGGTTCTTCGCATTCGAGCATCTCGCCTTCCTCGGCGCATCTGTGTACCCACTCCGGGGTGGTAAACTTGACGCCAGAGGCGATGCCGTACAGACACTTCATAGTTCTTCCCATTGTCGGCGTCACGACGATTACGGAATTCGTCGGCACGGTTTGACAAGGCGCGTCCAACACGCATCCTCCGCGCGAGACGATGGCCTCCTTCACCGCGCCGCCGCTCTTACCGATCCCAGTCAAGAGAAAGTTGTACGATGCGAAGAGTTTTTTCGTCGGTTTCGGCGTGTTCTCTTTGCCTCTGCTACGGCTCGGCGTCTTTGACGAAGGCGTCTTGGCGGATTGCGACGTCGAACGCCGCTTACTCACGCGCGTGTTGGACGCCACGGACGTCGATTCCCCAGCCCCGCTCGATGAAGGACGCTTACTTCGACCTCTTCCTTTCGGCCAGATGCCCCGTTTCGCGTCTTCTAAAATCTTTCGGCAGCGGCCGCATCCGCCCTTTGAAAATCTACACTTGGAACATCCGAGCGTCGGCAACGGTCGGTTCGCTTCGGCGTCGTCGCCACCCGGTTCACTCGGTGGCGGTACGACGAACGTCGTCGTCGCATTCGCCGTCGGCGGCGCTGGAAGACTCGTCAGGGCGCGAGGGCGGACGAGCCCGCCTTCGTTTTCGAACTGGCTCAACTCGACGATGAAATCTCCCTCTTGACTCGGTTGCGTCTGCGTCGGCTGAGACAAATCGTCGTCGATAATTCTAAACCGTTTCGACGGCGTTTCATCGTCAAATCTCGGTGGAGGCGGAGGCGCGCGTCGGCGCGGTTGTCGCCATTGGTGTTGCGACATCATGACCCTGCTTCTCGGGGATTCAACCTCTGGTTGAGACGCGAGCGGCGGCGGTTGCGTTCGCTTAAACGGAGATTGCGAATGTTGCGTCCGCGGTCGCTCTGGCGACGCGACGTCCTCATCCATCGGTCGTTGGGAATAGAGCAATCCAATATCGGGAGAACTCGGGACCGAACAGTCCTCTTCTCGCACTCCTCCCTCGTCGTCGACGTTTTCCATCGCTTGGTCGTCGTCGTTCACGACGTGTTCCTCTGGATCTTCATCTGCGGTTTGCGGCATCGACATGTTCAAACCGAGTCCGAGCGGTTCCCGCATGTTCGCTCGAACTCGTCTTATGGCGTCAATCGCCGTCTGACGCACACCCCTGACGATGACGTTATCTGCATCGTCGTCAAATCCTATCGATCCCAACGGCTGCGCCGATTCCGTGACGACGGAATCTCGCGGCTGCGCGCCTGGTCTCTTGAGCGCCGGCGGTTCCTCGTTCGCCGGTCGCATCGCGTCCGAAGGCGTACACTCGATGAACATTCTTTCCGAAGCGCGACGACGCGCCGTATCCATCGTCACGCCGTCGTCGTCGTCGTCGTCGTCGTCGTCGCCCTTTCGAACATCTTCATGATCACCGATCGCGGCGGTCGGTTGCGTTTGCGTCGTCTCTAAAGGTTCATCGATCCGCTGCGGACGCGCGGCGTCCAGAGCGGCTTTGGCTTGAGCCTCGCGCACCTCTGTCGGCGTACACGCCGCCGCGTCCCAGAGCGAACGCGGACGCGCGGTATCCTCACCGTCGCCGTCGCCGTCGCGTTGAACTCGCCCAGGCGGTCGCAACGCCGCCGCGTTGATTCTAAGCGGCGACGGTGTTTTCCTCGGCGGTTCGGCTCGGGTTTCAAAATCTTCCTCTTCGACGGTTTGCGTCGCGGCGACGACATCATCGTCGGGCATCTCTTGCGTCCCAGCGATCGCTTCCACCTGCGTCAAACCTTGTTCATCGTCGTGCTCGTCGTCGTAAAAGACTTGCGTACCGCCCGCCATGTCCTCCTCTTCCGACTCGGTGTCGACTCGCGCGTCCTCCGCGTCCTCATCCTCGGCGACGATTTGACTAAACACGTCATTCGCCGGAACCCCCGACGCACGCATCGGCGCGACGCCCGATGACGTCACCAAACTCCTATCACGTCCCGTCGGCTCCCCGGTTTCCCATCCATCCGACGAGTACTCGACGTCCGCCAAGACGTTTTCGACGCCGTCGTCCGAAAGCGACGCCGCGTCCGCTCGACTCGTCTCGAAATCAAACGCGTCTAAATTTACCCCATCGACATCGCCGTTTAAAGCCCCACGCGCGGTTTTCAGGGCGACGCACCAGTAGTCCACTTCATTCTCAGTCCCGTCTTCCGCCTCTCCTTCGCTATCCTCCGCGAAATCGTCGTCGTCGTCGTCGTAATCCGCGTAATCCGCGTCTCGAATCCGAACTCGAGCGCCCCCGTCCTCCTCGCCCGCGGCTGAACACTCCCCGAACCCGCTCGTCGTCGCCCGTCCACCGCGCGCACCGACGACAGCTTCACCACCACCGTAACCACCGCGATCTTCGCGCCCTTTCTCGCCGTCGTTTCGTCGTCGTCCGACTTTCACTTCGACTCGGACCAAGTCGCGTCGTCGTCGTCCTCCTTCCACGCACTCCGTCACCGCCAACCTCTCAGACGCGCTCACCAGCGCCCCGATCGCCGCCACCGCGTCCCCGCGCGTCGCCGCCGTCGCCGTTTCCCGCATTCGTTCCCGCGTCGTCGTCGTCGCCGGCGCGTCGCGTCGTCGTCGTCGTCGTCCGTCAAACATCGCGACGACGACGCAGCTCTGTTCGAAAATCTGTGCACCCGCGACTCCTCGAACGACGACGACGACGACGTGCGGCGTGCGTCTTCTTCTTCTCTTCCGACGAAGGGCGAGACGATGCCGGTCGCCGATCGCCGATCGCCGGGCGAGCGCGATGACGCGGTCGCGCGCGCGGGAGAGACGACGACGACGACGACGACGACGATAGCGAGCACAGCGAGTGCGCGCGAACAACCGCTTTTACATATTAAACACCTAAACCCTCGATGTAAACAAAACACATCGAAACATCATGCCCGGGTTGGAACTGTAAATAAAATAAACCAGTGGTACTAACCGACGGTTCATGAACCGCAAAACAAATCCAAATGATGGGTCGTGACGCCACCAGACTACCGTCCTCCCTCCACTCTCGCCTCGGTCGCGCGCGCGCCCGCAGACGACGGAACGCATGGCGGACTTTTGGCCGTTGTGCGCCGACGACGCCCTCACCGACGACGACGACGATGGAAGACCGCCGCCGACGTCGACGACGTCCGTCCCGGCCGACGGCGAAGACGCGTTCGATCGCGCGGTCGGGAGTTTTGACGACGAGCTGGTGCGCGCGAATATTCATTTAATTTTTCTCTTGAATTTTTTAGCGTCGACGGACGCGGGCTCGGGTTCACGGGTCTCCCGGGTCTTTCGTTTTCGTTCGTTCGTTTCGTTCGTTTCCTCGGTGGAGGTCGTCGTGAAGCGCCGACCCGGGACGGACGGACGACCGACCCGCGGGAGGTTTGGAAACAAACCTTTTTGAACGCGACGAGGAC
>Ga0255782_10002092_pt1 | contig 16429 bp, 17 predicted proteins | sample 101ome_26_FD_179980 | JGI IMG/M metagenome (GOLD analysis project Ga0255782, IMG submission 179980) | Coastal salt marsh microbial communities from the Groves Creek Marsh, Skidaway Island, Georgia - 101408AT metaG (version 2) | ecosystem: Environmental > Aquatic > Marine > Intertidal zone >...
GACGACGGGTCCGGTGAGACCCGCGGGTCGGGTGGGAGGTCCCCGTCTTTTTGTTATTATGATGGGTCATGACTCGTCGTTCGCGTTTTTGTAATGGATGCGCGGGAGTGACCGAGGGAGCGAACGGTCGAGCGACGTGTCGACGTGTCGGTCGGGAGATCTCGACGCGGGGCGGAATGGCGAAAGGAAACGACGCGGTGACGAAGGAGGAGAAACGCGCGGCGTCGGCGCCGGCGTCGGGGGATAAGTACCCCGGGATCGAAGGGGCGACGCGGGGAGAGGTGGATGCGTTTTTGGAAGCGTTGGATGAGTTTCAACCAGTGGTGCGTGCGCGCGACGCGACGGGTTCGGGTTCGGGTTCGATGAGAGGGTTCGTTTAGGTTTCGCGCGTCGCGCGTTTCGTCGCTCATCTCGCTTCGCGATCGACTGACGGGTGAACCCGAGCGCAGATTCCAGACGAGTTGACGAATCACTACCTGAAGAGCGCCGGGGTGGGGAACCCGGATGCGCGGGTGACGCGATTGGTGTCGCTCGCGGCGGAACGATTCGTGCAGCAGGTTGCGGACGACGCGTACAGGTGCGCGGTGCAAAGGAATCAGGCGCAGTTGAAGGAGAAGAAGGAGAAGGGGTACGACTTGAAGGATAAGAGATTGGTGCTCGAGAGCGAAGACTTGGCGGCGGCGTTGCGAGACTACGGGGTGTCGTTGCACAAACCGCCGTATTACGTCGGATCCGCGCCGGCGGAGGAGGAGGAGGAGGAGAAGGAGGAAGAAAAACCGAGCAAAAAACGGTCGAAGCGGTGAGATTGCGCGAGTGACGACGCGTTTCGTAGTTTTGTGGTTTGGTTTCTAGAGAAGGAAACGCGTAGACGGAGAGCGTCGACCGATTTCGCGATACTTGTGGTAGTGTACATTACAACGTCCTTTCGTTCATTCTGCGCGCCTTCGTCTTTAACCCTGCGTCTTGGACTGTTGGAATTGCACCGCAAACACCGGAATGTAACCACCGATGAGCACGATCGCGGTCGTGGCGACGCCGAAGATCAGTTTGCGGTTCTTCAACCCGCCCACGTCGTACATGTGCTTGGCGTGAATGTAAGCCTGCGCGCGTAAACCCACGTACGAATCGTTTCATCGCATCGTCAGTCTCGCGAATGGGAAACGAACATCGTTTCGCGTCATTTTACAACCCTCTCCAGGACGTCCCCGCGTCTTCGTCGCGTCGACGACGCGTCAAAGCTAACCCTAGACGTATCGTCCAACCATCAGCACCCCCTGCCTCTCGCGCGCGTCTTCGTCTTCGTCTCTCCCACGCACCGGTTCGTCCGCGCCTCCGAAGGCGGGTTTGCCCGTATGAATCGCGCGTCGCCCGACTTGGCGGGCGACTTGGCGGCCGACGACGGCGCTCGCGGCGAACATCGCGTTCGAGCGTCTCTGTGTGCCGACTCGATCGTTTCGTCGCGTGGCCGTTTGTACGAGAAACGTTCTTATATGTGTAAACAGTAACGTGTCAGTTTAGACAGCGCGCAACGCGTATCGAGAGTATCGACGCCAGACGCCGCCGGCGCGCTCGCCGGTGTCGAACCGCCGATCATGCGACCGAGCGAGCGTTTCATTGCCTTTGGCGTCCCCTTCATCGCGCTCGTCGCCGTCGGCTCACTCGGACTTGGTCGGTTGGTTGCCGGACGGTTGGAGGTGCGAGACGCAGTCATGGAGGTGGATGACATTCGAGCGCCGGTGCGTTCGCAGCGACGACGACGGGCGAAGGAGAAGTTTGACGTCGAGGCGGAACGTCGAAGGTTAATTGAGAAGAAGGAAGCGGTGGAGACGTACGAGATGAAGCCGGTTTGGAGGCCGCCGGAGTGATGAGGCGGTTGTTTCACTGGGAGAAAGACGGAAACGCGCCGTGTCATGTTTCTTTGTAAAGTACAGCATTCGTTACATCAATATTGCTCGCGCGCGTGCGCGCGATCATTTAGTTTAGTATGGTAAAGTAGCACGCTTCGCTCGAAGCGCTCTGTAGAGTTTGTAAATAAAGCGACGGTTAAACATCGACCGCGCGCGGAAACCACTGTTAGCGAGCGACGTTCCTCTCTCGTCAACGCGGCGCGGGAAGGGCCTCTTCCGCCCCCTCCTCGTCGTATTCATCGTCGTATTCCTCGCCCGAGTCGAAGGAGAGCCACATGTCGTCCATGTCGTCTCGAGATCCCGGAGAGTTGTACACGACGACGGAACGCTCCAGAGGAATGGTCGACCCTGTGGAAGAGTTGAAACGCTGACGGGCGCGTGAGAAGGATACGCCCGTCGCCGCGGTCCATCGCGCGCGAATGGCATCTGCAGACTTTCTGTACGCCCGGCGCTGCGCCTCGGAGGTGTTCATCCTCTTTTCTTCTTCCGACATGCGTCTTCTCTCCTCGGCTAGCTCTTCAGCGCGCATATCAATCTTCCGCTGACGAGCCTTTTGAAACGCCACTGCAGCCTCAAAAGGGTCGACGGTTGCCCCAGTTTGGCTCTGCATGATACCCACGCTCACTTTTTCGTAGTTCACGGCGATATGTTCCAAAAACGGTAGCTGCTCGCGCTCAACCCAGTGTATACAGTCCACCGGACACGCGTTGATGGCGGCCTCAATCTCATCCTCCGAGTTCAACCACTGCGCGAAAACCCTCGACCGGCCGTAATCATCGTTCATGCGAAACGTCGCCGGCGCCTGCCACACGCACTGCTTGCACCCGATGCACGTAAACTCATCCACGAAGACGGCGCGCGTCTCGCCCGGCTCCGCCTTGCGCGTCGTCCACTTTGAATACGCCGTTCCCGTGAACGAATCCTCCTCATCCTGCCTCTGCTGCTCCAGCTCGGCGTCATACAGCGACCGCGAGATCGGATCGCTCAGTATCTCATACGCCTCATTCAACAAAATACACATGTTGTGCCCCTCGTCTTCGTCCTCGCTCACGTCTGGGTGACACTCCTTCGCGAACGAGTAGTACGCCTTTTTAATCGTCTTCACATCCGCGTCATCCGCCACGCCGAGGAGTTCATAGAAATCCACGATCGGCGCGTCCTCCTCCATCGCCAATCCACGACTGACGATCCCACATCGTCTACGCGCGTCGGTCGTCGGCATCATCAGCCTTTGCCGAGACCCTCCTGCCTCGCCCATCTTGTTCCACGCGCTCCCGGTACGCCGCGACCGACGCGCATCGAAACGTCCGATCCCGCGCGCGGCCGTCGCCGTCGCCGTCGCCGTCGCGCGCATCGTCACCGCCGTCGTCTTCGCGTCGACAGGCGGCGTCGGACACTCGAGTCAACAGTTTCGATTTCAATTCGGGCGCCACGTGTCAAGGATTCGATCCGCCTCGCGCGCGCCCGACCGCACTCGGCGCTGCTCGACGACCCCGCCCGCACGAAAGGAAAGGAAGGAAATTCGCGATGACGGAGACGACGATGGAAGACGTGAAAAAGATGAAGGTTCAGGTGCGTGAAGCGGACGACGGTGACGACGACGCTCGGCGTGACGACGAAGACGATGTGGATGGATTGGTTGAATTGCATTCCGTGAGAGAATTTCAAATCTGGATCGAAGATTACCGCGCGCGTGACGACCGATGTGCGCGACGCGACGATGTGTGACGACTTACTGACCTCGAATTCGATTGTTTTATTCGTTTCGCGTAGGAACTTCGCGATGAGTTGGAAAAGCGAGGGTTGGATACGAGTGGGTTGAAGAACCAACTCGTCGAGCGTTTGGAAGCGGCGTTGGGCGAAGGCGGTGAAGGCGGCTCGGCGGATGAGCTCGAGGATGTTCCGGACGTTGAGGTGGACGCGGCGGACGCGGCGAAGCTCGCCGAGTTGGAGAAGAAATCGCCAGTCAAGGCGAAAGCTGCGGCCAAGGATGGTAAGGAGAACGCGGTTGCGGCGGCTTCGACGGACGCCAAGGAGACGCCGAAACCGAAACCGACCAAGGAGGAACGCAAGGCGCAGTTTGAAAAGGAAAAGGCGGAGCGAAAGGCTGCGGCGGAAAAGGCGAAGAAAGAAGCCGATGAGGAGTTTGTCAAGGAGTTAGTGCGAAAGAAGGAGCGTGCGGAAAAGTTCAACCTTCCATTCATGTTGAGCGAGCAAGAGAAGCAACGCGTGCGCAACGTCGGCGCCGAAAAGAAGTTTGGTTTGGATGCGAAGACTGGCGAAGCAAAACCGGCGGAAAAGACGGCGGAGCAAAAGAAGAAGGAAAAGGAAGAGTTTGAAGCCAAGCTCAAGGCCCGCGCTGAGCGTTTCGGTGCCGCGTTGAAGCCGCTTCCAAAGGCAGCGCCGATTTACCAACCGATGAAGCGCCCGGGTCAGGACCTGCCGCTTCCCGTCGCGAAGAAGTGAGCGAGGCGATACACTCGACTTGACTTTACTCGACGATGTGTCGAATCATACCGACACATACACAACTCTGTAATAAAAACAATGAACTCGTCCAAAATCTACCATTCAACTTGTGCTACAAAATCTACTCTATTTATTCGTCATCCGCGAGCGAAGGCATCTTGGCTATGAGCGTCGATAAAATCTCTGTACTCATGAGAAATCCCTCGGGATCGGTTAGACGCAACGTCTTTCCGTCGTCCGTCGTGTATTCGGGCGAGAACACCGCCGCCGCCTCTCTAATCTCATCTACGACGGCGCGTCCGAACCGCGACTCCATCGCGTTGAAATTCAACCCGTCGCTCGTGCGCAGACGGAGCATGATGTGCTCGAAGAGCGCGTCCGATCCATCGCCACCCGTCACTATCGCTCCAGTTTCGGTCGACATAGACGTATCCGACCCGATAAACGCGTCCACGTACGCGTAGTACGCATCCATCTTCCTCGGTCTCGCCAAGCGTTCGCCGTTCACATGCGACGTCGCACTCATTCCAAACCCGTACCACGAACCGTTTTCCCAGTAAATCTGGTTATGTTTGCACCTTGACCCAGGTTTCGCGTACGAACTCACCTCGTAGTGTTCGTAGCCGGCGTCTCGTAACGTAGCGCTCGCTTCGCGAAACATGCGTGCCGACGCGTCTTCGTCTGGCAACGGTTGTCTCCCGTTCGCCGGAGCCTCCGACCGTCCCCCGTCGTCTTCACCGTACCATCGATAGAACGCCGTCCCTTTTTCGACTTGTAAATCGTACACCGACACATGATGCGCCCCAGAGTCGATGGCTCGACGCAGCGAACGCGTCCACGAGTCCGCGTCTGCACCTGGCAATCCGCTAATCAAATCCACGCTCCACGACGGAACACGGCATTTTCGCATCAACTCAATTGCCGCTTCGACGTCTTCGATGCCGTGACTCCTTCCCGCGGCGCGTAACACGCTTTCATCGAACGATTGAACGCCGAGCGAGACTCGATTGACGCCGAGATCGAGGAACGCTCGCAGCTTGTCTTCGTCAAACGTACCCGGATCCATTTCGGCAGAAATTTCCACGTCTTGTGCGAAACCGAATTCCTCTTGCAACACGCGCAAAATCGATCCGAGCACGTCCGGCGGCACGAGCGACGGCGTGCCCCCACCGAAAAACACCGTCTCCAACGGCACCTTCGCCGTCGACGCGTCCGACGCGCCACTCCTCGCTCGAGCCGCCGTCTCTCTCGCCTCGCGTTCGACGGCTCGCGCGTACCTCTCCATCCCTTCTCGCACGCTCGGCGATTCGCTCCCGCGTCCACCGACGACGGAAATCGCGAAATCGCAGTAAAAACACCGCGACCGACAAAACGGAAGGTGCACGTACGCGCTTCGCGGCGCCACCGATCGCGACGAAGACTCGAAGAAAGTTTTTTGGTTTGTTGCAGCGGCAACAACCTCGTCGCGCGACGAAGACGAAGACGCCGACGCGAAGCACGTCCCCGAGACACAACGCCTGCACCGACCGACACACGCTCTACTTCTCGCCGACGCCGCATCCGAACACCGCCGCGCGAGCACCGCGCGGGAGAAGAGAAGCGCGCGCAGTTGCGTCGGCATTGCGAGTCGCGCAATGGACGAAGACGACGAAGATGAGTACGAGGTCGTCGGGTACGGTGGACGTGCGTCGACGGTGACGACGCCGAGTCGCGGACCGTGGAACGGCAATGGGAACGTCGGTAACGGAGGACGCGCGAACGCGAATGCAAACGCGAGCGCGAGCGCGAAAAAGGCACCGGTTGGTTTCGATTGGAACGGTAACGACGGAAGAGTGTACGACGACGAAGTGAACGACGTGAACGACGGGAGAGAGGACGACGCGAACGGCGACGAAGAGAATGTAATCTTTGATTTGGGACGGACGCTCGACGCGGTGGTGCGCGAGAAACGCACGGTTGAAGGGGTGGTTGAAGACGAAGCTGAAGGTGGCATTCAAGCGACGCCGTCGCCGAAGAGTGACAGAAGACGAACGTCGACGGGGGATGGGGTGGGTGGGACGGCGATATCACCGAGACGGAGCCCGCGACTGGCGCGACGAAGGTCGATGGGTGAGGGAGACGGTGGAGACACCCCGGGGGCGAAGAGGCAGAGGACGCGAGAAGAAATAGACGCGGATGAGGAGCGAGCGAGACGGGACGCGGCGGTTTTGGCCGAGGCATTGGGTGTGAGCGCGGAGGCGGCGGTGGAGACGGGGAAGGCTATGCAGAAACGACGAGCCGAGGCGACGACCGGGGCGGCGAAGACGAAAACGAAAACGACGGCGCGTGGGGGTAAAGGGGCGACAGCGAAGAATGGACGCGGAGCGACATCGCCGAAAAAAAAGACAGAACGGAAGAAACCGACCGCAACGTCCGGCGCGCGGGGCGGTCTCGGTGGTGGAGGCGTTTTAGGAAGATTGAATCTGCTCACGCAGTCATCTGCGAGACAGACTGCGCCTGAATCGCGAGCGAGTGAGAAGACGAATGCGAACGCAGATGTCGAGACGCGCCTCGCTCCATCCGAGAAGATGGATGTGAACGCGAACGTCGAAGATGACATCGTCATGGATGACATCGACGACGTCGACGATGTCCTTCCGAGCGATGAAGACGACGCGATCGCGCAACCGAGCGTCGTAGACGCACCGGTGTCTTCAACTACCGGATTGGGAGCGTTGTCGAGACTGCCGAAAATGTCCTCACCCACGTTTCTTCCTCGCGCGAGCGTCGGAGCGACGCTCGCTTCGCAGAGAAATAAGCCACGGAACGCAGGTTTATTGACGAGTCGACTCCAACGCGTGCTGCAAAACGCGCGTACGTCACACGCGCAGTTTTTGAAAAAGGTTTCGTCGACGCAGCTTCCTTCCACACGAGGAGCCTTGCTCTTCACGGTGAACGCAGCGCGTTTAGACGCCTCGATGACAAACTGCGCCGGTTGCGTGTGCGATTTAGAGGACGCAACGGCTGCTGACGAGAGGGATGAAGGCAACGTCGAGTACACCCGAGCCATCGCCGTGTTCAATTCGACGCAAGCACAAGAACTGAGCCTCGAAGCGGGACGCCGGTTGGCTATTTACCCACCCTGGCGCGAGGTCGATCTCCCCGGTCGAGACGGCGATTCATCGTCTGCGATCGACGAAGACGTCCCGAGAGTATTGCTGTGCTGCGAAAACGTGCTTAGACTTGATTAGAGATACGCATTATTAGAGAGACAAGTTTGTTGTAACACATTGTTTGACATTGACACATACACTCCGGCTAAAAGAACGTGGCCTACTTCGTTCTGAAATCCCCATCTCCCACGCACCGTGAAACGAGCGCCTGAAAGTTGCTCAGTATCAGCTCAAGTAAACTGCTTTAGAAACGCTGCCGCGACAGTTCGCCCTCGACTCGACACGCTAATCTTTTGCTCTGAAATCTCCTTGTCAATATCCTGCATAAACTGCACGACGAAATCTACCAAAGCACCCGCATCCATCACCTCTGTGTGCCTCAACAATACTAAAAACGACACGTCGTACCCTTCCACCGGAACCCTACGCAAAATCTCGAACGCATCGGCACGACGTCCGAGAAAACGCATGAACTGCCTCGTCAAAATTTCCTCCAAATTATCCGCCTGTCTCACCTTAACGCTCACCCGCGCGCTGTTCACCGCCGACTCGATCAAACACGACTCCTCATCCCCTCGCGTAATTTCTTTCGGTGGTCGCAGCGTCGCCGGCGCGTCCTGATACTCCACTTCCGGCCGGTCTCGACCGTCCATCTTCTTCGAAGGATGACTCGTCAATGCGAACGCGTTCGTGAGCTCGCGTCGAACGGCGTCGTAATAACCGGCGTGTGAGGTCGCCATGATAGACTCGAATCGTCTGAGCGTGTTCGTCGCTCTGTTGTCGTCGTCCTACGACTCGGTCGATCGGTCGGTCGGTTGGTCGAACGGTGAAACGCACGACGTCGACGTGGACTGACGTTTAAATCTGAGTCTAATAACGACTCCGCCCGCACTCGACGCTGCGCGCCAACCTTCCGATGCCGTCGTCGAGCCCGATCCGTCGCGCGGTGGCGATGGCGATCGTCCTCCTTTTCTCGCTTCTTCTCGCGGCGCCGATTTCGGCCGACGCGCGTCCGCTCGACGGGGCGAAACTCATTCGAGAAACGATAACGGCCACGGCTTCGTCGTATGCGCGAGCGTTCGTCGCGCGACGCCCATCGCTTGCGTCACCGAAGCCACCAGCGCCGTCGTTCGATCGCACGGCGTCCGAGCGCGCGCTCTGGTTCGCCGGCGCAGCGTATTGCAAGCACGGGCTCGGAAACTGGACGTGCAAGTACTGTCAGTCCTCGAACGCAAAGCTTCGCGACGTGAAGACGTTTGAACACGAACACAAACACGTCAAGGCGTACGCCGGGTACGACGCGTCGACGCGACGCGTCGTGGTTGCGTTTCGAGGGACAGATCCGAGTTCATTGTACAATTGGGTGGAAAACTTGGACGCGGCGCACTCGACGCTGCCGACGGCAAAGGTGAAGGATGGCGTCGGACGCGTACACGCGGGATTTCAAGACGCATACGACTGCGTACGCAAGGATATCATTTCGCATTTGATTTTTCTCAGAACCAAGTACGACCGGTTGTGGAAACACGTGACGCTGGAGATCAGCGGGCACTCTCTCGGCGGGGCGTTGAGCACGCTCTTGGCGGTGGAGGCGGATGCGTTGGGGTTCGACGTTGCGCGCGTGACTACGTTTGGGTCGCCTCGCGTGGGTGATTATAGATTTGCAGATTATTACGCCGAAAAACTCGGTAAAGAGACGTTTCGGATGACGCATGCGCACGATGTCGTGCCGAGCTTGCCGCCGAGAATGATTGGGTATCATCACGTCGCGACTGAGGTGTTTCAAAACGCCGCCGGGGACTTTATAATCGGCGACGGAAGCGGCGAGTCGCCGACGGGTAGCGATAGCGAGTGGACGCACGCGTCGCTCGCCGATCATCTCATCTACCTCAGTCTCGAGATGTGTTCGTGCAACACGATGGAATGACGATCGCGCGACGGGCGAGCAGGAACTTTATCCCATTTCATTTCTGTGCACGCTGTACTTGTACAAAAAAATTCATTGTAACAAATTGTTTCTTCTGCTGTGCTATTCTAAACTACCGGTACTCTAATATCTCCTAACCTACGCTGCTCACGTTCGCCAAGGCCAATACGGCGCCGAACGAAAAACGGGCCGCAGTGGACACGTTCCACTCGCGGACGCTCGCGCCGCGGCTGCTCCGCGCTTCTTTACGTTCGCCAAACCTGGTGGCGCATAAAACGACACCCCGGCGACGAGAATCGCAACCGCTTGGGCGTAAATCCAATACGCCACGCGATGCGGCGCGCAACCGTATTTAAGAAGTCGAACAATCCCAGCGCGCTCGTTTCGACAGTGTCGGAAACGCGGTTCATCCAATTTCGCTTTAAACGACGCGAAAAAGTAGTCTCCATAGACTGGATGGTTGACGACGTTCACCGTCAGCGTCAAATCCTTCTTCCCAGTCGGCGCCGTGCTGGCAATGTACCACTCCCCTTCCATATCCATGAATGGCGACACGTGTAAAAGCTTTGGCGTCGTCGAAGCCGACCTACGTCCTCCTCTGTTGTCTTCGTCTTCGTCTTCGTCGTCCTCTTTTGTCCTCGAACTCGCGCCGGTGGGATCGAACGCGAACACCACCCGCTCGTTCCACGGCGTGTTCGTCACCTCCGCCAATGCCGTATTCAACTCCCCATTCTCATCGTAACAATAATACACCGATATCGGATTCATCGCGTACCCGAAACTCTTTGGTGACGTCAAGAGTTCGACGCGTCCTCGCGTCTTCGCCCGCGCGCGCGCCTCGCTCGCGCTCAAGTGGTCCTCGCTCTGCCCGCTCCGTCTAAACCACCCCGGCGCGTCATCGAGATCGATCACCGCGCACCGCAGCGGGTACTCAAACGCCCTCTCGACCGGTTTCGTTCGTCTGTGCCGCACGACGCCGACGTAAAACCGCACGCGACGACGACCGCCGTCGGCATCTTCATCTTTTTTTCCTCCTCCCTGCGCATCCAACGCCAACCAACACCGAGGGTCCGCGAACGTCGCGACGACGCACGCCAGCATCACCACCGATCGCGCGATGACGTTCACCATCAAGTCCATCGCTTGCGCCGCGTTCGCCGCGTACGCCATCGTCATCGCTCGAACTCGTCGAGAAACGAGAGACGACTCCAGCGGCGGTGGTGTCGCGAGCACACGGACGGGCGGGCTCTTCTTCGCCGAAAAACCGACATCGCGAAAAACGACCCCGTCGACGGCGAACGTCCCGTATTGGGCGTCGATCAAAATCGGACACATCGATTCATGGGCTTATTTTTCACCATCGTACGACAAAGAGTGCAATTTCTTTCCCCCGCGCGGGCGCCGTCGTGGTTTTTTTCCCGCAATTTTTCAAAGGCGCCAATGTAAAATATATTTACCGCGCGCGTCTCAACACCCAAGTGATTGAAGACGGAACAACACCCTCAGACACCGACGCGCGCCCGTTCGACGACGCGATGGGCGGCGGGCGACGAGGGGGTGAACGCGCGCCGTTACTTCCCGAACGCGGGTACGGCGGTGAGGCGACGACGAGCGATGGGAGAGTTTCGTACGGCGATGAAGATCGGTCTTTCCGTCGTGGAAGGATGTTGATGACGGTCGAGACGTTGCGAGACGGTTTGACGACGACGTCGACGGCGTTGAACGCGATGCGAACCAAGGTGATGACGATGAGGGACGAAGAGGAGGTGTGCGCGCGTCGGACGACGCGAGTGCGACGGGTGACGCTCGCGGCGACGGGGGTGTTGGCGTTGTGCTGCGCGGCGGCGTCGTCGGCGAGCGGATCGTCGAGGAACGGAGCGGCGATCGGTGGACGACGACCGGCGTTAGGCGAGGACTCGGTCGATGCGGCGTTGGATAACTTGTTTGAGACGAATCGAATCAGTGAGCTCAAGTTGGAGTATGGGGACAAAGTGCGCGTGCGTCCGGTGGATCCTTCGAAGACGGGGGGCAAGGCAAAGAAGTGGGCCGAGGAATACAAGGACGTCATCGAAGCCAAGGAGTCTTACGATCCGGATTTCGGTCGCGAAGGACACATCTTTGATAGACACGCGAGCGACTTGGATACGGAGATCTTTTCGGCGAACGAACCGATCGGTCATCACGACGCGGCGGGGGGCGCATCGGCGGCGGCGCCGCAAGGCGGCGACGAATTCGACGCCTTGTCCACCGGGTTGAGCGACTCGGTGGAGATTGACGATAGCCTGGTGGTGGGACTCGGCTCGAAAGAACACGACATTGACATGGGCGATCTCATGGTTGATGCAGATTCGGTAAGCGAACACATCAAGAAGCGCAAAACGTCGAGCGACGACGGTGGCTTCTCCAAGAAGGAGAGAAGCAACGGTAAAAAGGCTTCGGCGGATGATGACGACGATGAGGATGATGACCACGTGAGCAAGAGAGCCAAGTCGACGACTCGAGATAAAAGGCACCAGTCGAAACAAAAGCACACAAAGATTCAAGAGAAGCACTCCACTGCGAGCCGCGCGGACGCCATTAAGGATATGTCTTTCGACGAGATTGGCTTGAAGACGAGCAAAAAATCGCTTAGGCAGCAGATAAAAGATTTGAAGGAGCGATTGAAGCACCCAAAGTCGGCGAAGTCGCGCCGTGGTAGATTGAGTCAGTACCCACATCACTCAAAAGATGAGGATGAAAACGACGAGAATGATTCTGAAGTCTTTTACAAGAAGTCTGACTTGCTCGATCTCGGCGAATACAATCAAGCCACCATTGACGACTTCAAGTATGGTCGTGGATTGGAGCCGCGTCACTCTGGTGCCATTCACAGCCTCACCGTCGACGACGTTGATGTCTCCAATTACCCAAGCTCGGGAGGTGGTTCCGTTCACTACCCGTCGAGAACGGCATCAGCTGGCGATATCGAGAATGATCCAGACGCTCTGCAGTCTTTGATGAGTTCGCTGCACGTGACGGCGAAGAAGGCGAACTCCCACACCAAGTTGCGCAAGAAGCAGCAAAAGGTTGAACACGCCGTCGATGAGCGACGAGAAAAGCGCGAAGATGCCAAGGTGGCGAAGAAAGCCGGGTCCCTCGACTGGGGTAGCAGAGGTGGAAGCAAGAGCGCCGACGCGCTCGACTGGTCCGGAGCGTCAACGAAGGAGAGTCGCGCGTCCGCGAAGGGCACTCTCGATTGGTCTGACGAGGCTTCATCCAGTGAGCCACACAAGTCGAGTGTAAAGAGCGCGAAGAAGAACAGTGTCAAGACTAAATCGGCAAAGACGGCAAAGCACGTTGAATCGTCGAAACAAAAACATGAGTTTCCGTCTTCGTCTTCTCAATCCAAACCCAAAGGCGAGCGTAGCACAAAAATAGGTCGCATGTCCAAGGAAACGGCGGCAAAGTACCTCTCAAAGGTCAAAGGTCACAACGAAGAGACACACAAGTCGCTGAAACGCGTCAATCCAAAGTTGGGAGCTACGAAGAAGAGCTCTGTGCCGGTGGATGACGACTTGTACGAAGACGCTCCGTCTACGTCTGAGGTTAGGTTGCCGAAGGAGCACAATGAACGCCACAAGACTGTCGCGGAAGTTGTCGAAGCGGCTGCGCAAGAGCAAGAGACGTCGAATGAGGCTGCTCTCGGTCGAAAACGTAGCGCTGTTCATCATCTCAAGCATGCGACTCAGGCTGAAGTACAGCGCGGAGGTGCTTGGAGGCGCATCTTTTCAACGATTTTCCGCGGCAAGGAGTACAGCGCGGCTCGAGAACACATATTCTCGAATTCTAACGAATAGATCAGCATAGCTTGTTATATATAAAAAGTCTGTTCTCATTAATACAAGATGCGATATCTAGATCACACGCGCCCCTTCACCTGCGCGGGTTGCCCACCCACAGCTCTCATCTGCGCCATTTTATTCTTCACGTCGTTCGCCGCGATGATGCTAAAGACTTTTATGGACAGGTAGCAGATTGTGATCAACCCAATCGAGATCCAGCCAGTGGGCTTGACGACATCTTTCACCGCAACTGGACAAGACACAGAGAAGGATGCGAACGAACGCTGCGACAGCACAACACCGAGTTGGCAACTCAAGATGCCACTCACCGCTGCGATGACGAGAGCATACTTTGACACCGGTTTGAGCACTTCCCATTGCGTCACTGCGGCGTAAGCCTCCTCCTTGACTTTTTGCGCCTCCTCCAGCACGAGAACTTCCTCATCCAAAGGAATGGCGTCGAGTTCTTCTCTCTTATCTTCGATGGTCTTCTCCATAAAGTAAACTGCGGAGAGAGACGTCGCCATCATACTGATGAAGGCGAGCGCCAAAAAGATCGAGTTGAGCATGCCCCAGTTACCGGAAACCGTCGCAACGACGCCATCCGGACCCGGACATGCACCAACCTTCAGTTGCAATGCACCCGCGACGGTCGTGTATCCGAGGTACAAGATCAGTACTGGCGCCGTACCGAGAATGCATTGGAAGAGCGACAATCGCAAAATTCCGCACAACACAGACGTGGGCCAGTCCGGTCCGCCACACAGAATGGCAATCTTCGGAATGGAAAAGCCTTTTTGTTCGAGGCAATACCGGATCGCGCGCATTTGAAGAGAGTTGATTCCGACAGTGTGTCTGATTGACGCCGACTTGCCGAGAAGTTCGCCAATGAGCTTTTGCTGCATGGCGCACGCCAGCAGCTTTGTAAACCAGCAAACACAAACGCACACCAACGCGGACGGCCAGAAGCCCCAATCTGCTTCGAGCTTACCGACGACGAGGATACCACCGGTGAGGTAGACGGGCGGGCCCGGAACGGGCGGTAGTAAAAACATGCCGACCCCAATTAGTATGAACACCGCAATCACCGTACCTACGTTCAAAGCTCCGAGTACGTCGACGAGCCAGGCGAGGAAAAGAATAGCACCTTTGCCCACCCCGATGGAAAACACGAAGTAGATGATGGATAACCAGGCTGAATACTTGAAAATCTTTGTCGGTTGTTCGAACCACCACGCAAGAAGCGCGTTAGTCGACGCCGTCAAAATTCCATCCTTTGGCATGTCTGCAGGTCGCTTGTACAGGCTCAATCCAAGCTTGCGCGCGGCGGAACTGACGGCCGAGACAGCCAAGCAGAATGGAAGGAGTGTCATCGTACAACAGAAGAGCATCGCCTTGGCGAGATCGCTCTGAGTGTAACCGATAACTTTCTTCGCGAGTTTGTTTTGATGAACTTGTCGGATTATGCGCGTCGGGCCGGCGGTAATCAGGCATGCGACGCCGAAAATCGCGCAAAAGACGACGGCGAGCTGAATGACATCATCTGCGACGCCCATTTCGATCGCAGAGAGGGCGACGCTCACCCAAGTACCGAAAGCGACCATCGCCGCGAGGAGGGCGACGAGGTGTAACGCGCCCGCCTTCTTTGCGAGCTTGGAACACGACAAACCGTACACGAGATTCAGCCCGGCAACTGCGATCGGCGCAGCGTACATGACGTACACAGCGTTTTCGCATCCACCTGGAGAACCATCGCCCGCACTGGCGGACGAAGTGTCAGTGTCCATGCAGCCCAGCTTGCGCTCGTACGCGTCAAACATGCTTTCGTCCCACTTCTTGTCGTAGAGGAACACCCAAACAGCCCAAGCGACGATTGACGCGAGCGCTAGAAAATAGCTAGCCGCTGCCGCGTGCCTCAGGAAGGACCCAATGTGCGTGCGCTTGCAAATACTGGATTTCAAAACGCGAACCCACGCAGCCTTCAAAAGCATGTACATGCTCAGCGGAAGCGTCTCGTACTCTTTGATGCTCAGCATGCCGCTCAAAACGAGACCGCAGCACGCGAGAGACGCAAATATGAACGTGAGCGACTTGCCAAGTGTGCTACCTCGCTGCACCGCCGCCTCGGTCGCGTCCAAAATCCACAACAAACCAAACATGGCGATCGAAGCACCCGCGACGGCCCAGGACAGCTTCCAATTTTCGTCGTTCGCCAGCTCGCCGTACGTCTGCGCCCCCAAACCGAGCATGGAATATATGGCGATGATACCGCTGGCGAGCGCGCACTCTCCAATGAGCATGACGACGAATTGCCACATCTTCATCCCCGGTCGAAGTCGGTACCTCGCCTTTTCCGGCGTCGTCGACTCTTCAATCATTTCGAACACGTTGAGAGAGCTCACTTGCTCCACGTAGAGACCGTCGCGCTCCTTGAGATGCTTCTCGTTCGTCGTCGTGCCAAAATCGTCGTCATCCCCAGCCATCGAAGATTCCTCATCGCTCGGTATCGACTCATCTTCCTGCACCTCGTACAACTTTGTCCCACTTTTCGTGTGCGTCGGCACCTCGCGTCCCGGACCGCTTCTCAATTTCGGCGCATGTTCCGTCTGCGCCTCAAAGCTCACCAACGACGACGACTGCGTCTTCTCACTCACCGCCGCACCGGATTCCTTCGCGCTCGTCCGTCCCGCCGGCGGCACCGACGCCTTCGAATCGCCCGTCCCAGTCGTCGTCGTCGTCGTCGACGTCGACTGCGCAACGGGTGGTTCGTTCGCCCCAGCCTCCTCCTCCTCGCGATTCTCCCGCCGCGAGAGCGCTCGAATCCACGACGTCGACATCGCGCCCTTCGCGACGCGTTCGCTCGTTCTCTCGGTCGCCCGCGCCCGTTCGTCCGAACACGCGCGGCGCGGCGTCGGTATGGCGACGAAACGCGCGGATCGGCGAACGGAATGAATTTCACGCGGTTTTCTCGCGCGAAAGCCCCTTGCCTCGTGCGAAAAGCGCCACGTGGTCGTATATAATCGACGGGTCATCAACCATCACCGGGAGTGACCCGAGCGGACGCGCGAGGAAGAAAAAAAAACAACGGTCACACGCTTCGGACCGTTGGACCGATTGTCCGACCGACCGACCGACCGACGGTGACTGTGGATG
>Ga0255782_10002100_pt1 | contig 16403 bp, 13 predicted proteins | sample 101ome_26_FD_179980 | JGI IMG/M metagenome (GOLD analysis project Ga0255782, IMG submission 179980) | Coastal salt marsh microbial communities from the Groves Creek Marsh, Skidaway Island, Georgia - 101408AT metaG (version 2) | ecosystem: Environmental > Aquatic > Marine > Intertidal zone >...
CGTCGTCAGTGTCTGTCGTCGTCGGGTCGTCGTCGGGTCCAGTTCTGCGTCCGCGTGTTGCGATGGCGAGGGTTACGACGGGGATGGCGACGACGACGGGGAGGAAAGGACGGACGGAGGGGGACGATGGGAACGAATTGGAGATTTTAATGATTAAAAATCTGTTGCGCGAGGCAGAGGGAGGAGGACGAAGAGACGACGACGACGACGACGAGGAAGACGAGGAGGACGACGAGGAGGACGACGGGGAGATTCGGGTGAAGATGGAAGAGTACGCGAACGCGTGGGAGAGACGCGCGAGGGTTTTGGTGGGGAGGTTGAGACGCGCGCGAGGACGCTACGCGCGAGACGTCCGAGGACGCCCGTCGTCGTCCGCGAAGGACGACGACGACGACGATTCGGCGGTGGAGACGGCGGTTCGAGCGAGCGAAGACATTTTGAAATCGTTTCATCGTCGCGATGGCGTCGATGGAGGAGAGGGTGCGTCGGAATTATCGTCGTCGTCGTCGTCGCTTGAAGGCGAGGACGTCGAGCGAGCGCGTCGGTTGGCGGAGCTCGCGCGCGCGTGGAAAGACGCTCGAGTAGCGTTGAAAGACGCGCGGGCGAAGAGAGAAGCCGAGGAGAGAGACGCGGCGTTGAGTCGGGCGGAAATGGAAGTGCGAGATTCGTTGAAGACGTCGGATTTCGCGCGAGCGGCGAGAGGTACGCGAGCGGCGTTGGACGTCTTCGCGCGACGCGACGCGGACGCCGAGGATGCGGATTCGGTGCGCGCGCGCGCCGAGGGCGTCGCGACCGCGTTTCGTCAGCGCATCGAACGCGAGGCGCGGGAGAGTTTTGTCGTCGATCGGCACGAGAAATCCATCGGTATCGACGCGAAACGGTTCGCGCAGTCGTGCGAACACTTGCACTTTGTGGGACCGGATGAGACGCGCGAGCGGTTGCGCCAGACTTCAATCGCCCTCGTCGAAGAGTTTTTAGAGCCGATGATTCTCGCCGGGGCGACGGAGACGGTTCGCGTCGTCGCCGATGAGTCACGTTTACGTTACGATACGGCGACGCGAACGACCACCATCGATGGCGCCGAAGATGAGAGCGCCCAGGCGGCGCTCGAGGACGCGTTGCGATGGCTTCGCGCAAAGTTGCCGAATGATTCAGTCGCCGACGCGATTGGACGCGAAGCCTGGCCGCGCGTCGCCTCGGCGTGCGTCGCCGCGTGGCTTTCCGAAGGCACGGACGAGCGCGCGGTTGATCGGACGTGCGCTGTCGAAGCCGTGGCGTCGAGTTGTGGGTTTGTCCCACCGCCCCCGGACGGTTTGGCGTCGTACGCGGGCGGCGCGCTCGGTCCGCTCGAAGCCAAAGCGCTGGCGACGGAGATGAGCCAAGCGGAGACTCGACGCGCCGAAGTGCTCGCTCGGGCGAGAGAGCTCGCGATGAGTGATGATGCATCGCTCGTGCGAACGGCGGCGAACGAGCACGGCGGCGAACGACGATTCGGTGTCGGTCTCGGAACGGGTGATGAGACGGGCGCGTCGCGCAGAGAAACGCTTTTCGATTGCGCCCCGTGTACGGTGAGCGCCGCGGCGGATGCGTTGACTGAACACGTCGATCGGGTGCTCGAGTCGGCGTGCGAGCTCGGTCCACACGCGCATCGCGCGTCGGCAAACTTGGCTGCCGCGGCGGCGGATTGCTTGGATCTCTTCCGCGCGTGCGTCACCGCAACGCGAGCCGAGCAGTTGCGTTCGATTCACACGTCATCCGTCGTGTTTTACAACGATTGTCATCACCTCGCCAATCGCTTTTGCGCGAGCGTTTACGCGCGAGGTCCGGCGCTGAAGCGACAGATTGGACGCGAACCCGCACTGCTGTGGCCCGTCGAGCCGCTGCGAGCGCTCGGAGACGCCACGCGATCGGACGCGAACGAGCGAGCGCTCGGGGAGCTTCACGCGGCGCTCGACGTGGCTGATGGATTTCTTCGATCTGGCGAAGCCCAAGTCAAGGCGAACATTGCCAAGTCGATCGCGCGAGCTCGACACGTCATTCATCGCGCGGGTACGGTGAGCATGTACGCTTTGCCGCACCCGCTAGGCACGCAGGATGCCGCCGAGCTGGCGCTTCATTACGCCCGTCGCGTCGCGCTCGAAGTTTTGTCAATCGAAGACATCTCCGTCGAAGAATCTGAAGCGTTGACCGAGCTCCTCGGCGCCGCCTTCGCGACGGACGGGCTTGTCGGCGCAAAGGGTGACACCGCGGCTTCGCGCGCGCTCGTCGATGCCGTGGGCACGGAGTGGTTCAAAGCGAGAGAGCTCGGGTTGATGCTCAGCGCGCCGCTTCGAGACATCACCGCCGACTGGGAGCAAGGACGCTCGCGAGCGCTCGGGTTCACAGCGGAGGAACTGCGCGGGTTAATCGGCGCCTTGTTCAGCGAGACGAGTCTTCGCGCCGAGTGTTTGGGGCGAATTCAATAGCACCGTAGAAATGATTGTTTGATACACAATCAGAATGTAATAGCACAGATTTGTAGACGTCTAAATTATTCGTCGACTTTTTATTTGCTCACAATTTTCATCACAACGACGCGGCGACAATTCCAAAAACACGATTGGTGGTCAAGACGAGACAAGTCTTCTAAACGCGGTGGTGCTAGCGGTTGATTTCGTAATTTAACGAGCGCTCGGTACGCGGCCGACAGCCTTGTAGTGGATCGCCGAGGCGTTGCAAATCTTCACAAAGTCAGCCCCCTTGAGACTGGCGCCGCCGACGAGAAAGCCGTCAATGTCGGAAAGCTTGGCGATTTGCTCGCAGTTGTCGGCGTTCACCGAACCGCCGTACTGGATGCGCGTCGCCATGGACACTTCCTCGCTGACGTTATCCGCGAGCCACTTGCGAATGGACGCGTGAACCTCTTGCACCTGATCCGGAGTGGCCACCTTACCCGTACCGATGGCCCAAATCGGTTCGTACGCGATGACCACGTTCGAACCCCAGCTCGAGTGTTCCTTATCGTCAATCTCGTCCGCCACGGCGCGAAGTTGATCAAAGATGACCGACATCGTCTCACCAGCCTCGCGCTCTTCCAGGCTTTCGCCCACGCACACGATGACGTTCAACCCGTGAAATCTCGCGTGCGCCACCTTTTTCCCCACAAACTCATTCGATTCGTTATGCGGCGCCGCTCGTCTTTCGCTGTGTCCAAGAATCACCCACGGCACGCCCAAATCCTCCAACATCTCCGCGCTCACCTCCCCGGTAAACGCCCCGGTATCGCTGTCGTAATGGTGCGTCGGGTCCACCAAGCCCGGCTCGACCCAGCAGTTTTGCGCCGCCACCTCGTACGGCGCCCCCAACGCCTCCATCGCCTCATCGATGAACAAAAACGGCGGCGCCACCACCACATCGACGTTTCCCCCGACGTCCCCAGACTTCAGCTCCTCCAACAGCGCTTTCACCGACGCCTCGGTGCCGTTACACTTCCAGTTTCCACCCACTATGAACTTGCCCGTGCCCGCGTTCGCGGGCATCCACGTCCCTCGTTTCTTCGGGTTCGTCGTCGTCGTCGTCCTTCGCGGCGCCGTTCGTCCCGCGATGGAACCCATCGTCATCGTCGTCATCGTCGTCGTCGTCGTCGTCGTTTCGTCGCGCGTCCGTCACTCGCGTTCGTCGCCCGTTTTATCCACATCGTCGTCGTCCATGATCGATCCATCCATCCATCCGAGTCAGAGTCGTCGCTCGCGCCCCGGGTCGGTTACACACACGCATAACATTGAAAAAACACCCATCAATGTAGAAGTGGACCGATGTCTGTGACCCTGGACACGTGAATCGACGGTTCATGAATCGTCGTTGTCTCCCAAGTGGTAGAACGCGCGGGTCGGGCGGTCGGGTCGATCGAAACGGCGCGAGAGAGAGAGAGAGAGCGCGCGAGAGAGAGAGAGAGAGAGACCCGATGGTTGATGAGACGAAAATACATGGGTGTGTTGTGGATTAATAAACAAAACAGAAGCCTACGGAGGAAGGGAACGAACGCGGCTACCCGCCCGCCCGCCGCCGAGCGGCGTCCGAACCGCGCGTTCATAGCGCGTCGGGACACTCCGCCTTGATGCTCTCCCGCACGCTCTGGCACAAGTCGGCGGATAAACAGGATTTATCCACGCCGTCGAGTTTATCGCACATTTGCATGTCTAAGAGATCCATGATGCTGGATTCCACGTCGGCGCCGCACGCGGTCAAGCACTCGACGTCGTCCGCGGGACCGGGCGGCGTCGCCGGGTCCGCCCCCGTGACGCCGTCGTCGGTCTCCGCCGCGAGAACGGTTCCGAGCGTGGATACGTTTCCACCGCGCGAGGCGTTGATCACGGCGCCGCACGCCACGAGCGCACCGACCGCGACCGCGAGGCTGATCACTCGGAATTTTTGGTCTCTTCTTCGGTGAATCGTCTCGGTCGACGGCGTGAACGCGTCCGCGTCCTCCGCGGTGGACTCGCAGTCTCGGGGCGCGGCACCGTACGCTCGCATCGCGTCGTCGTCGTCACCCGTTCGATCGGTTTCCAGAGCTCTGTTTTTCGAGGACGATCGCGGACGCGCTCGCGAGTGCGGACACCGGCGTGTGTAACACCCTTTTTCAACGCGCGATCGCCCGCATTGTCAGACGGCCCAGCGACGGACGAACGACGCGTGCGAAACATGGATGCGTCGACGCCGTTGCTAAAGTCGTCGAGGGACAAGGCGTCTCGCGCGTCTCGCGCCTGGGTCACCGTCGGCGGTGGCGTAGGCGTCGGCGTCGTGGGATTGCTCGCGTTCGGTCGGTTGCGCGAAGGATTGGGGACAAGCGGAGAGCAATGGCGCCCGGGGGACGGTCACCCGTTGCTCGCGCCGAAACCGACGCCGAGTCAGCAACAAATGACGCGCACGTTCACGCTGCACACGCAGTGCATGGACAGAGAGACCAAACTGGGGATGGCGGAGTTCTTTTACACGGGCGCGCCCGAGGGCTACCTCGTGCGCCACAACTACGGGTCGACCTCCTTTTTCGAACACCATGACGCGCTGCAGATGGAACGCGTCGTCTTGGACAGCGAAGAACGCGCGTGGCGCGTGACGACGAACGACGTAAACTTTGAGTATGGCTTTGCGTTTCGCAACCCGGTGACGGGGGAATGGAGAAAGGAGATTGGCTCTTACAACTCACCGCTCGCCAAGCAGCCGTGCGTTCAGATGTACGGCAAGTACTTTAACCGCGTGGCCACCCTGGAAAAGACAGCAGACATCCATTACGTCTACGGATTGTGCAATACGACGTGCCCCGAGGGCTTTGTCGAGACTCAATGGGTCGATCAGCCGCTCTCTGACGACGTGCCGGTGGGCGCGGACGAGCAAGGTCTCGATTTAGGGGAAGGCGACGATGCCCGCCTCATCACCATTCGCACTGCTTTACCGCTCAAATCTGATGGATACGGTCCTTCTGGGCGCGCCTTGGTGCAACGCGATAAACGCTTCGCGGAAACTGAGGATGTTTCTCGTTGGATTATGGCCATTGTCGATCCGTATCCAGCGAGCGAGATGAAGCTCGCAATGTTGGAGGTTGTCAAAAGCTCCACTGACCGCCTGTCAGTTCGTCAAATCGCCTCGAAACGCTATAGTTTTGGTCACACTTGCTCAAGGACGGAGTGCTCCGTCGCAAAGTACGATGTGAGCGCCATTTGGCACGATCACGATTTGAGTTCTTTCTCTTACAACTTTTGGGCGACAAAACTGCAGTATACCATCGCTCGAAAAGGTGACACAAAGGTACCGTCTTTCGAGCACGCGTTCCCCGATAGCGCGTTCATCTCAACCACAAACGTTTGGACGATGAAGAGCGCTGGCACGTGGGGCATGGATATCGACGTTCGACGCGTCGTGTTCACGTCGGCGGGCGTGTGCGGCTCCTCGTGGTCAGGACGATGTTTACGAATGGGTGCGGTTGAACGCGCGTACTTCCAGCCGCACACAGCGACTGAAGCCCACTGGATCGCCACTCTCGACGGCGGCGGTAAAGGCGCCATGGCTATGATCAAAGTGTACACCGACGCCGCCGGCAACTTGCTCGCCAAGGTTACGGCGGGTCGAGAAGGCTCTCAGTGCACAGACCCAGCGAGAATCAACAATTCCATCAAGTTGACCGCCTGGCTTCGAAAGTGGGACAAACTCCAGTGCACCATCCCTCTGCAAACGCGTTGGAACAGCGCCACCGTCAGGACGGTGAAGAACAGCGCGACGGATAGCAGAGTCATCGGCGTCGGCGCGTTGGCCTACCTCCTCGCCCCGGAGATGACGGCGTCTCTCGCCGCCTCTTTCGACGAACCGTCGTCGCCGTCGAGATAACGGGCTCTCTCGCCGTCTCTCTCGACGCCCCGTCGGCGTCCCGTCGTCGCCGTCGACCGACCCGTTCGAGCGTTTTCCCACTCGTGTACGTCGTGTATGTGCATATATACTTCTAAAACCCCCTTGAATGCGTGTTTTAAATAACTACAATCAGGGTATGTAAATCAATGTAGAGCACCGATCGGTCGTTATCCGGTCGTCACCCGACGGGACGCGACGCTCGACGTCACACACACGCGCGCTCGACGACGACGACGACGATGATGCGGGCGGTTGTTCGAGCGGCGGCGCGACGCGCGACGGTCATGCGACCGTGCGCGGCGGCGGTGTCGCAACAGAAATCTTACTCGGTGCGTGCGCGACGCGAAACGACGAAATGATATGAAATCAATCGATGCGACGGGACGATGACTGACGAGGGGTGGTTTGTTGATTTATTTTTGATTCCCGCAGGCGGCGGTTCCGCAAGGCGCGAGCGCCGTGAGCAACGCGGACGAGTACGCGAAGATTAAGGCGACGCATCCGCACGTCAAGGTACGCGTTCAGAGACGTCGCGCGCGATTCGATGACGACGATGAGGAGAAAGCGAGAGGACGCGGACGCGCGCGCGTCAGGGGGGCTGACCGGGAGCGGGAAGGACGCGTCGGACGAGCGGACGCGAGGACGAGGACGAGGGAGGAGGGATGACTGACGGTGGGAGGATGTCGACGATTTGTTTACGCGCGCAAACAGTGGCCGGAGATTATCAACGCCTCGATCGATGAGGTGGATCCGGAAGTGGCGGAGATCATCGAGCGGGAAAAGGCGAGACAGTGGAAGGGGCTCGAGCTCATTCCGTCTGAAAACTTTGTCTCCAAGTCTGTGATGGATGCCGTGGGTTCCATCATGACTAACAAGTACTCTGAGGGATACCCGGGTGCGCGTTACTACGGTGGGAACGAGTTCATCGACATGGCGGAGAGTTTGTGCCAAAAGCGCGCGCTCGAAGCGTTTGGTTTGGACCCGGAAAAGTGGGGGGTGAACGTGCAGTCGTTGTCCGGCTCTCCCGCCAACTTCCAAGTGTACACGGCGCTCTTGCAGCCGCACGATAAGATCATGGCGCTCGATCTCCCGCACGGTGGACACTTGTCGCACGGTTACCAAACGGATACGAAGAAGATTAGCGCCACGTCCATCTTTTTCACCTCTGTGCCGTACCGCCTCGACGAGTCGACGGGTCTCATCGACTACGACGCGTGCGAAAAGACGGCGGCGCTCGTCCGCCCGAAGCTCATCGTTGCGGGTGCGTCCGCCTACGCGCGACTCTACGATTACCCGCGCATGCGTGCCATTGCGGACAAGTCGAACGCCATCTTGTTGGCTGACATGGCTCACATTTCTGGTTTGGTCGCCGCCGGCGCCGTGGCGTCTCCGTTTGACTACGCCGACGTCGTCACGACCACCACGCACAAGTCCCTCCGCGGTCCGCGTGGTGCGATGATCTTCTACCGCAAGGGTCAAAAGGGTACGGATAAGAAGGGTAACCCGATCATGTACGACCTCGAGGACAAGATCAACTTTGCCGTCTTCCCGGGTCTCCAAGGGGGGCCCCACAACCACACCATCGCCGGTCTCGCCGTCGCGCTCAAGCAAGCTGCGAGCCCGGAGTTCAAGGCTTACCAAGATCAGGTGATGAAGAACATGCAAGCGTGCGCGAAGCGCCTCCAAGAACACGGCATCAAGCTCGTCTCTGGCGGTACCGACAACCACCTTGCTTTGCTCGACTTGCGCCCGAATGGCGTCGACGGCTCTCGCGTCGAGCGCGTGTTGGAATTGGCACACATTGCGTGCAACAAGAACACTGTTCCGGGTGATGTCTCCGCCATGGTTCCGGGTGGTTTGCGCATCGGTACTCCGGCGTTGACCTCCCGTGGTTTCACCGAAAAGGACTTCGAAACTGTCGCCGACTTCATCGTCAGAGGCATTAAGATTGCCCAAGACGTCAAAGCCGCGTCCAAGGGTACCAAGCTCAAGGACTTCCGCGAAGCTCTCGAGTCCCAAGAATGGCCGGAACTCACCGCGTTGACCAAGGATGTCGAGGCTCTCGCGACTCAGTTCCCGACCATTGGTTTCGAAAAGGCGTCTGGCAAGTACACTCAACAGTTGTAAACGCCACCACCGATGACGAGCCAGTGATGAGATTTCATAACCGCTCGCGAGTGTGTGCATTTTAGCGCTTCGCGCACCTCGACGTCCCTCAATACATTGTTCATTTATGTCAGCATCAGTTTCTTGAAAGTTGTAATGTACGACACAGCTTCATCGCGAATGAATATTCCGCACCTCGAATTGAACCGACTTTGGTCCATCCGCCTCGCGCATGTCAAAGCGGCGCGTTAGAGTCTAGCAAAGACTTTATTTTAGTAGTGGTAGTGTCATAAGTGGTGATGAATGATTGTGATGTTTTATTCTTCAATACTATGTTCATCGCATGCGTTGCTTTTTGTCTTGTCTCTCCTCTCCCCCGTGCTAAAATTTTTCAACTTAAATGTATTGCGACACCCATCTGAACCCTTCGGCGTAGCCCATGCGACGCACGACGGAGCACATGAAGACTTCGATCGGGCGCATGTTCGTGTTCTCTAAGTTCACCTTCCCCTTACCAGTGGTGTAATTGGTCAATCCCAAGCAGTGACGCAACTCTTCCTCGCTCGCCGCGTGCGGAATGTCAATCTTGTTCCCCAAAATCAAAAACGGCACGTTTCCGAGAGAGTCGTCGCCAAGCAAAGAATCGAGTTCCTTCTTACTCTCCATGAATCTCTCCTTATCGACCGCATCGACGAGGAAAACGATCGCGTCCACCTTGGCGTAGTAATCCTTCCACACGCGACGCGCGACTTCGTGCCCACCCAAATCAAACGCCTATACGCGCGATCGACGAGACAAACGTTCAACCGTCAGTACAACTAAACACCTCCGTGCCCACACCCGGCTCCTCCTCCGAGTTTGACACCACGAGCGCGTGTCATTCATTCGCCATCGACGCGTCGTCTCGTTCCCGTCGTTCACTAGTTTCCATCGCGTTCCGTCGCTCTCACCTTGAATCTGATCTGCCCAATGGACAACTCCTCGCTCGTCGGGTACTGCGTCGGCTGATGCTGCGCCAATCGCTCATCCTTGAGCATGTGCATCAGCGTCGTTTTTCCCGCGTTATCCAAACCCTATCATTCGTCGCATCACACCGTCGCGTCAGTCGTCACCGGTCGATACGCGCTCGAGCCCGCGGAACCACATTCGCGAGCGGAAATCAGCCGAGTCCCAATCCGGTTCTCCTTCGTCGTCGTCGTCGTCGCCCGATTCGTCGCGTCATCCATCGCGACCGGTCGTACCAGGAATAAAATTTTCGCATTCTTCTGCCACAACCCGAGCGAGGCGAGGACGTCGTAGAACCAATCGAGGAAGAACACCATGGCGCGGGAACGTCGTCGCGCTCTGGCGACGCGCGCCAGCGTCTCGGGCTTCCTCAAACGGACGCGTACGTCCCTCTAATCGGCGTTAAAAAAGCCTTCAATGCGGGTTTAAAGATCGTATCAAGTTACGTAAGTCGCCATCAAGACCCCATAGTTTAAGCTCCGAACCGGTTTTCGGGCCCCGGTCCGCCGCGGGTGCGTCTTCAGACTGCCGAACGATGCGCGGCGTGGGCGCGACGACGACGACGACGACGACGACGACGAGACGCGTCGTCGCGCGAAACCACCTACGCGACCGCCGACGCGGCGCGAAGGATCGGTTCCGAAACGCGTCGAGGGCATCGGGTGAAGACGATGCGGCGTTGTTTGGGATAACGACCTCGAGCGCGGACGATGACGACGATGCCGTCGTCGTCGTCGTCGTTCCCGGGTTTTTATCGGGGGCGGAGGCGTATGAAGGGATGCGAGACGCGCTCGAACGCGAGCTGCGCGCGAAAGCGAAGGCGGGTTCGGTGGTGAAGGTGTTCGTGGCGCCGACGCGCGCGTCGGATTGGTATCCGACGCTCGGCGGGAAAGATTTTTCACGGATTGTCGATGGGATCGATGCGTGCGTCCAGCGCGCGTCGGCGTTCGCGGCGAGAGATGGAAAAGTCGTGATCGTCGGTCACAGCGCGGGGGGCTGGTTGGCGCGGCTTTGGATGGGAGGCGAGGCGTATTGCGGGAAGAGATACAGCGGCGCGAAATACGTCAAGACGCTCATCACTTTGGGCACGCCACACGCATCTGCGGAGGCGTACCCGTTCGGGCGAGTGATTGAGAAACGCGTCGGTGAGGACGACGCGGCGTTGAGCGAAAACGCGCGCGGCTCGTCTCTATGTTTCACGAATTATTTGTATCCCGGAGCTCACGAAGTCGGCGTTCGATACGTCAACGTGGCCGGCGACTACATTCGCGGCGCAAACTCCTTCCCAGAGGCGCTGTGCGTTGAGCTCAAGGAGAATGCAAATAATCTGAGTTTTCTCGATAAGATTCGCCGCGCCTGGCGCGGGTACTCGTGCGGCATTTCGTACGCCGCCAACACGGGCGGTTCAGCCGCCGGCGTTGTCGGCGACGGCGTGTGCCCGATTGAAACCGCTCACAGCCTACCAGGCGCCGAGGAGGTGATCCTTCGCGCCTACCACTCGCCAAACACCAAGGGTGATCCTTGGTATGGATCCCCAGACGTCGTCGCGCAGTGGGCTCCGTACTGCGTCTAGCTCTGTAGCGTAGGTCTAGCAAGTTGAACAAGCCAAAACCATCAACAAACTGTCCATACAGCCTCACACGCCACCGCGCGCGTCGTCGAGGCAGGGAATGTCGTCTTCCCACCGCGAACTCATCGCTCGGCGGTCGACACCCTTGACCGCGTCCACTCCGACCACTCGCGCCCGCGTCGAGGTCTCGAATGACGTCGCGAGAAGCGAAGAAACACCGTCGAGATTCATGTTTCCAATCGGCACTCACGAATCGATCGCCGACGTTCGCGCACGCATCTCACGCACGATAGGCGGTGACGCCGTCGCGAGGCGCCGCGAAACGGACGTAGCTTTATCGCCGTCGATCGCGCTGAGCGTCGATGGGTACGCGCTTTTGGACGAAGACTTGGCGATGGATGTCGTACGAGACGACGACGTCGTACGCGTCGCGACTTCGCCTTTGTTTGCGAACGCCGCGCAAAACGAACGCGGTGCGATAGACGCCATCGCGCACCACGGATACGTTCGAACGCCTCTCGGTCGGGTGTTTGCGTCTCTCGCGCCAGCGGTGAGCGAAGAGGAAGAGGTGGAAGAGGAGAGACGGAACAAACCGAGTCGGAGCGCGAGGAGGAAGAGCAACAAGCGCGCGAAGAGACGAGCGGCGTTCGATACGATAGAGGATTTACAAATCGTGAGCGATGAAGAAGGAGAAGGAGGAGAACAAATGGAAGTGGGCGAGGCGGTTCGCGGAGTGACGACGACGGCGATGCAAGAACAACAACAACAGCAAAGGCTGAATGAGAAGCGAAACGCTCGGCATCGTTTGGAATACCGTCCAGAGCCGCTTCCGGATTACGACGCGAAACCGAAACGCACCCCCGAAGAACTGTATAAAAACGTTCGAACTCCAGAGTGGGCGTCGGATGACGTTATTCGCAGGCACCGCGAGGAACGGTACGAAGAGATGAGAAGAGCCGCCGAAGCGGATCCCAGAGACGCGTGGGAACGCTTCGTCTTCAAGAGCGAAATGACGGATGAGGAATTACGAGAGTTCCCGCTCGCCGAGTCGTTTAAAATGAACGATATCATCGCGTACAAGATCTTCTTGAACGAGGGAAGTGGTCCGTCGAGCGCGTACTATCAAGGAAGGGTGATGCGGTACGATGGCGCATCCGGAACAATTCGCATCAAGCCGTGCACAGAGGATCGCGTAGGAGTGACGGGGGAATTATTCTTCAAGCTAGGCGTTCGTGCGCCGGCTCCATACGATAAACTCGGTGTTTATGACGGACCAGTCGCTGGACTGAGCGAGGTGAGGCTCATCGGTGGACGAAGCGTGTGGGAGGGAGACTTGCCTTCAAAGATTTGGACGGTGGGCAGAAACAAGCAAACGCCTCCCGGGTGGCAAGCCGGACAGCGCGAGACGCCGGAAGAGTACGAATCGTGGTTCACGGAACACATTCGAATTCATGAGTACCAGAGGGCCAACGCTCGCAAGTGGGACGAGGAAATCAGGGAGGGAGACAGACAGGGAAAATGGAGGAGTCACCGAAGCCGACCGCATCGCCACGATCGCCAAAAGCGCCAAAGACACAACGAAGAAGACGAATCGGCGCACATCTGGCCAACATCCGCGGAAGAGCTCCAAGCCAAACTCATGGCTGAATGGCAAGCTGAAGAGGCGAGCAACGCGCTGCTTCGTCGCGATGAAAAGTCCGCGCCGACACCCGGCGCGCCGCCGGCGAACATTCCCGGCGTCGAAATCGCACCGAGTTCAGACAACCAACCTCCGCCGCCGCCAGGATCTCCACCGCCGCCGAAACCGGCCGAAACTGAGCATCCATCTTCTATGGATGCTCGCACCGTGCGAAGACGCGCGCGCGCGTCCACTGCGGCCGCCATGGCGCGTTTCCGAGCCGAGGGCGATTTACCGCCGGAATGAAGCTTTCTTCCGGCGTTGGATATCAATCGAAGACGACGACGACGGCGACGACGACGGTAGATTCACATAGTACAACCTCTCTCATTCATTAGAGCACGTAGATTTTAAACAAAGTAACGATGTATTCGCGCGACGAGGCGTGATCGTTCGCTCGGAAGAAACAAACAAGAAAACAAAATCCAACAAATGAAAAAACAAACAGTCACAAACCTCACTCGTCGACGGACGTCGATCGAGTCCGGCGCATCGAACACTCCGAACGTTCGGGCGACGTCGTCCGTAAACGGTGTCGTCGTCGTCGTCGTCGTCGTCATTGCCTCGACAAACAAAAGTCATGGGTACTTTCAGTCGCGCGCGCGCGCGAACGTACATTCGACGAGACAACAGTTCGATTGAAGCCCGCGCGAGAATCGACGCGAAGATAGCGCCGACGACGGCGTCTCCGTCGACGTCGACGTCGTACGAACCGCAGGAGACGTTCGATGAAAAGCGTAGACTCTCGCTCGAGGTGGAACAGCGGAGCGCGGCGGTGGAGGTGATCGAACGGGACAGTTCGTCGGTGTCGTTGGAGAGGGTTGTCGGCGTCGCGGAGCGACGACGAGAGAGTAGTACTAGTTTAGGACGGATCGATGAAGAGGATTTAGCGGAGAGAGGACGCGGAGGTGAAGACGATGAAACGACGTGTGCGATGTGTGGATCGGTACCGACGTCGTCGGGGGCTTGGACGGCGTGCGCGGTGCGCAGGGCGAGACGAAACGGTCGAGTCGTATTGGTGGCGCGCGGACGCGTGTACGACGGCTCGGATTTCATAGCGTCGCATCCGAGCGGACCAGCGCCGATTTTACGCGCGCTCGGAAGGGATAACACGGTGGATTACGACATGCACAGCGCGGGGGCGAGGAAGGACGTGTGGGGGAAGTTTTTGGTCGGGGAACTCGCACCGTGTGAAGGAATTGGGCGAGGACGAGACGCGGGGTGGGGCGAGTTTGAGCCGCCGCAGTCGTCCTCGTGCGTCATCATGTGAATGATGACTGTCGTTATATTATTTTCTAGACTGGTATCGTATCGTAGTAGTAGGATGCGTTGTTATTGTAGTGTTTTACACGTAGCAGCAGCAGCAGCAGCAGCAGATTAGTCATTCATTAGTACATTTGTCATCCGGATATCCCCTTTGCGACGGGACGTGAGTTTTTAATTTCGTGATGATGATACACACGGCGGCGCGCGACGTTCTCTCACGACGCAATAGCGCCTCGCACCTCTTGCGGGTGCTTTTCAAACATTTTTGTCGACATGACGCGCGTGTTTAAGAGCTTTTCAGCCAAACCCACGCCGACGGCGGCGTGCACGCCACTCTTGATGACTTCGTTTTCTCGCATCAGCCGGCGAAGCGCCTTGTCGTCCCAAGAAAAGACTCTGACGACACCCTTTTGCGCGACGACGGTGGCGCTCGCCACGCGCGGGGCTGGGTTGGGTGACGACGAAGATGTCATCGCCGTCGCCGTCGTTAACGACGATCGTCGCCCCGCGTTCCCAGTCATCGACCGCATCAAACTCATCTCCCCGACAAAGGAGGGCGCCTGGATGCTATTCACGTGCTTGCCGCCGATGACGACTTCGACTTCGCCATCCACGAGCGCGAACACGTGTTCGTTCACCTTGCCCTCCGTCGTCAGCTCCGTTCCTGGAGCGATATCTCTCCACTTACCAATCTTTAACAGCTGTCGAAACTCTCCCAGGGGCATGTGGGAGAAATGCCTCGCGTACAGTCCCCGCTCTTCATCCGTCGCGTACGCGTCGGCGAAATTTTCGTCGTAGTACAACTTTGCCACCCAAAACACGTTGATGGCGACAAACAACGCGTTCCACTGAATCGGTAGCCACAACGGCGCGGGTCTAAAGAACTGAAACACCATCGCCGCGGATAAACCCCCGACCGCGAGCGCTCTGAGCGTCAACAAATCGCTCGTGAGGTACGAGTACCCGAGCAACAAAAACGACGCGTGTCCAAACAAGTTGGACAACGACGACCGCCCCACGGCGGCTGAAGACGACGACGACGACGACGACGTCGATAACCGAACCAACCCGGGAAACAGATTAAACTCTCGAACCATGATCGGGTGCATGTTGAACGGAATCGGTGTTTTCCCCGTCGCCGAAGCCGAAGCCGAAGAAGCCGAAGAAGCCGAAGCCGAGGCAGACTCTGACGAGACGGCTCGCGCCCCGGGAACACCACCACCGCGATTTCGCGCGCCGGCGGCGAAATCCCTCGCTCGACGCACCGCGTTTCCCGTCACCGTCGTCGTCGCCGTCCCTGCGTAACCTCGCGCGAACTTCCCGCCCGCACCCGTCGTCGTCGTATTCATCGCCATCCATCTCCCGGCGGTATTAAACGGCACGCCACCGCCCGCGACGGCGTCGAAGCCGCGGGAGAACGCGAACGCAGACCCCGACGAGAACGAGAACGACGAGAACGACGCGCGCGGAGACTCTAACGTCCGCGCGAGACGCGTAGACGCCGATCGAACCGTCGACGCCATCCTCCGTCGTCGTCCTCGTCGTCCTCGGTGTGTCGACCAGCGCCAGTGAGTCATCCGCGTCCACGTCCACGTCCACGTCCACAACTAACCTGTAGTAAGTCGACTAAAATACTACCGTAGGTTGTTTACAACCGGGTACAATAGTACTAGGGCGTGATGGCTTTGCCTTTAATTTGCGACAATTGTCGGGCATACTCACGAATACACATTTTTAGCTCCCGCGCCCGCCGCCTGTAAAGCTAATGAAGCGCCCACGAAGCGGATTACGTCATTCGCGACGTCATCGAATTCGAACACGTTATTGCAATTTCATTATTTCGTTATTTTTCCACCTCGAATGCGTACACACTCTACATACTTTGTACGAAAATAACCCATAGTACATCGCATGGATTGATTATTTTTCAACCCCGGGCGCGAAAAATCAACCCCGGGGGCGATTCCGATCTACACGGCGTTCGCGCCGTAGTGCGGGGGCGTCGAAAACCGAACCGGGGTCGCTCATGGGGGTGTTTTCGCGCACAGTACGTACGACGCGAACGAGAAAAGAAAAAACCACGCGAGTCGGGTCTCGGGTCTCGGGTCTCGGGTCGAAGTCGTCAGCACGCGACGCCCGGGGTACCGAACCGAACCGTACTACCGGTGGTCGGTCGCGAGCGAAGGCATGCCGACGACGGCGGTGACGACGATGAATACGACGACGACGACGACGACGATGCGCGCGTGCGCTCGCGCGAGGGGCGGCGGTGGTGCGCGTCGTCGACACCGACATCATCATCATCATCATCATCCTTCGATGGTGAATGCGACGACGACGCAATGCCGACACGATCATCGCGCCGCCGGGGCGTGTCGAGCGTCGTCGTCTTCGACG
>Ga0255782_10002144_pt1 | contig 16180 bp, 16 predicted proteins | sample 101ome_26_FD_179980 | JGI IMG/M metagenome (GOLD analysis project Ga0255782, IMG submission 179980) | Coastal salt marsh microbial communities from the Groves Creek Marsh, Skidaway Island, Georgia - 101408AT metaG (version 2) | ecosystem: Environmental > Aquatic > Marine > Intertidal zone >...
TGCTCGACGGGAGACGGCGGCGACGACGGGAGACGACGACGACGACGACGAGGACGATGCGATCGATGACGACGCCGAACGTCGTGACCACCGTCGCCGTCGCCGCGAGAACGACGACGACGGCGACGGCGACGACGCGCTCGGGGCGACGATGGCGCCGATGCGCGGCGCGCGCCGCCGCGAGGGTCGAGGATTGGTGTGGGAAGACCGCCGACGGGACGACGATGAGACGCGCGAGCGCGCGACCGGGGACTTCGGTGCGAGCGTCGTCGTCGGTGATGCGATCGGGGCGCGCGACGGCGGCGTCGGTGGCGATGCGGTGGCGGGTCGTCGCGCGCGCGGGCGCGGACGTCGAGGGCGCGTACGCCGACGAGGCGGAGGCGGAGGAGGTGGACGCGCTGTTGAGAGAGATATTCGAAGAGGCGGGCGTGGAGGCGACGTGGACGGCGTTGGGTGAGGACGAGGACGTGGAGATCTCGGGGGTGGCGAACGATATTAACGCGTTGCTGAGCGGGGATTTATTCGTGAACGCGGAACGCGGCGAGGCGGGCGCGGCGACGGCGAGAGAGGCGGTGGCGGCGGGCGCGGTGGCGGTGGTGTCGAGCGAACCGATCGATGGGTTGGCGGACGTGCCCGTGGTGATCGTGGAGAACGTGGACGAGGCGTTGGCGGATATCGCGAGGGTGTTTTACGGCGATCCGTCCAAGGCGTTGACGGCTATCGCGCTCACGGGGACGGCGGGGAAGACGACGACGTCGTATCTCGTGAAATCGGTGTTCGAGGAGGCCAACATCAGGATTGGGGTGGCGGGATCGAACGGAAACTTCATCGAGGAGGATCTCAAGCTCACCGCGCAGGGTGGGGTGTGGGAGAGCGACGAAGAGGACTCGACGCGCAATCGCGCGTGCACGGCGCCGGGGTGGTTGGCGCCGTACAGGGGCAAGTATGAATTTGAAGAGCTCGGTTCGGATGCGCTGCAGTTTCAACAAATCACGGCGGGAATGGCCGATAACGGCGCGCAGGCGGCGGTGCTCGAGGTGAACGCCGAGCAAATCAGACGCAAGGCGACGCGAGGGATGAGTTTCGACATCGTCGCCCTGACGTCCATCGAGGGCGAGCCGTCCAACTATCACGGCTTGGAATCCGAGTACCCAGCGCACGTGGCCGAACCGTTCAAGTCGCTCACCGATGCGGAGACGCAGCGCGCGGTGATCAACGTGGATTCCCTCGACTTCGGTCCCAGGGAGATGGCGCACGCCGCCGATCTCTGCCGAGAAAACGCGGCGGGCGTTCCCGTGGTGACGTACTCGTCCGCGATTGGAAACACAAAGGCGGACGTGTACCCGGCGCGCGTCGATTTGTCTCTCTTCGAAACCGCGATTTCACTGAGCACTCCGGCCGGTAACGTCGAGGTCGTCGTCGGTCTCGTCGGCGAGCACATGGTGGGCGCGATTTGCTGCGCCACCGCCATCGGTCTCGCGGCGGAGATTCCGCTCGACGTCATCGCGGCTGGTTTAGAAGCGATCGAGGTGGTTCCGGGACGCATGGAGCTCGTCGACGCGGGACAAGATTTCTCCGTCCTCGTCGACAGCGCCAACACGCCGGAATCCATCGAACGAGTGCTCAGAAGCGTGCGAGCCACCAATTGCAGACGCGTCATCACCCTCATCGGTTGCGAGGGCGAATCGGAAAATCCCGGTCAGAGAGCCGTCATCGGGAAGACGGTGCACGACATGTCCGACGTGGTATTCATCACGAACGATTCTCCGAAATCTGAGGATCCGTACAAGATTTTGGATGACATTTGCATTGGATTTAGAGACAAAGTGTACGATGGAGACGTCCGCACGCGCGACGAGGCGTTGTTCGCCTTCTTGAAGGATATGTACAAGGTGCACGAAAACGCGCAGTACGAGTGCATGCGGCTTCAAAACTTAGTTCGTAGATACGTTATGGTGGATCGTTACCACGCGATTCGCGCCGCGATCGGCATGGCTGAGCCCAACGACGCGGTGCTCATCCTCGGACGAGGCGCCAAGGATTATTTCGTCGTCGGTCGCGAAAAGCATTGGTTTGAGGACGTCCTCGAGGCGAGAGACGCTCTGACGAAAATCGGGGCGATCCAAGACAGCGGTGTGGACACGCACAATCTTCCGTGGCAATCCTTCGCCGCGCGCGCGACCAACCCTGGCGCCGGAAACTTGCTCGATTAAAACGCTCTCTAGTACATCGCGAAGCGCGCGCGTTTTAATGCAGTCTGAAAGTTCATCGTTTCGTTTCGTCTCGAATCAACACGCGCACGCACACGAATGCGCACACACACGCACACGCGCGACACGCAACACGCGCATTCGACCTCGCGACCTCGCGTTTTGTTTTCCCCGCGTCGTCGTCCTCGCGTCCTCGCCTCGCGTCTCGTCACCCGTCGTCCCTCCCCGACAACAATTCCGTCGCCTTCACCATCACACTCTCCACGTTCTCTCGTATGCACGCCATCTCCTCCCTCAATTTCCTCTCCCTCGCCTCCATTCGCGCCGTAGCGCCTCGCGTCTCCACCGCCGCCGCCTCCACGCTCTCGTCGCTTCGTCCCAGCGTCGCCGAGGCATCGACTTGAAACTTCTCCACCTCCGCGCGCACCGCCTCCATCGCGCGCACCGTCGCGCTCGTCACCACCGCGTCCGTCGTCCCCGTCGTCGTCCCCGTCATCGTCCCCGTCATCGCGTCTCGTCGTCTCGTCGTCCCCGTCGTCGTCTCGTCTCGACGACCGAAACAAAACGGTTCGCGTCCGGTCGCGTCGTCGTTCGTCTCCACGCGTCCGACCCACGAGGCACTATTTATTTATGTACGTGTTATGTACGTGTTATTTACTAGGTGTTAATACGTGTTATGTACGTGTTACTCTCCCCCTCTCCTCCCCCGCACCCACCACACACCCATACAGTGGCATACACAACCCGATCACGCAATCACTCGAGCACGCGCCCATCACTCGAGTCCATCGCCCGCGTGACTTCACACGTCGACGCATCCCTCGACCTCGACGCGCGATCGATCATGTTTCTTCGCGCGGTGTCGCGACGAACGACGTCCGCGCGTGCGTACGCGCGCGGTGGTCCGTCGGCGGTGACGCGCAGACATCGATCGACGACGGCGGCGAGCGCGGCGACGAACGCGGCGCCCGTGTGGACGGGGGACGTCGAGGATGGCGATCACAAGGCGCTCGCGCAAAGGGCGTTCGCGCGGTATGGGAATCCGGAGGCGGTGACGTTCGCGCATCGTGGGATTTTGAACGATGTCGAGGGGGAGGTACGCGCGCGCGATGTGTGTCGTCGTGCGGTCGATCGTGCGGTCGACGCGAACGCGAACGAACGAACGCGAACGCGAACGGGGGAGGACGAACGGCGCGAGACGAAGGCGGGAGAACGAGGGGGTTTCGAGGACGGTGTGGATGAAGACGCGCGGGGGACGGATGGATGGGCGTCGTCGTGTGTGTGATGCGCGCGAAAGGGGGTCGATGATGATGCGTGCGATGCGTGCGACGGGTGGCGAGGTGACTGACGACGGGTGCGGTACGCGCGCGCGATAGGTGACGACGCTCGCCAACGGACTTCGCGTGGCGACGGAAACCGTCCCGGGGGCGGAGACGGCGACGGTGGGCGTGTGGATCGACGCTGGTTCGAGGTACGAGGACGCGCAGACGAATGGTACGGCGCATTTTCTCGAACACATGGCGTTTAAGGGAACCAAGACGCGCACGGCTGCGGGGTTGGAGGAGGAGATTGAAAACATGGGCGGTCATCTCAACGCGTACACGAGCCGCGAGCAGACGACGTACTACGCCAAGGTGCTCAAGAAGGATGTCGGCGCGGCGGTGGATATTTTGAGCGATATTTTGCAAAATTCGGCGTTGGACAAGTCGCAGATCGAGCGCGAGCGCGGCGTCATCCTTCGTGAGATGGAAGAGGTGGAGAAGGATATGGAAGAAGTGCTCTTTGATCACTTGCACGCGACGGCGTTTCAGCAAACGTCTCTCGGAACGACCATTCTCGGCTCAGACGCGTGCGTGCGATCGGTGACGCAAGAAGACTTGCAAACGTACATCAAGACGCACTACACCGCCCCGCGCATGGTTCTCGTCGGTACCGGCGCGGTGAACCACGGCGACCTCGTCAAGCTCGCCGAAAAAGCGTTCGCCGGCCTTCCGACGGAGGGCGCGAGCACCAAGGCGTTGGTGGCGAAGAATCCGGGTCACTTTACGGGTAGCGAAGTTCGCATTCGTGACGACGACATGACGACGTGCAGCTTTGCCGTGGCGTTCAAGGGCGCGTCCTGGACGTCTCCGGACGCCGTGCCGCTCATGTTGATGCAAGCCATGATCGGCAGCTGGGACAAGCAAGCCATCGGCGCCGGCGACATGATGTCCCCGCTCGCGCAAGTCTTCTCCTCCAACAAGCTCGGTAACTCCTTCATGGCTTTCAACACCAACTACGCCGACACCGGTTTGTTTGGCGTGCACGTGTCCAGCGACAACATCGAAGGTCTCGACGACACCGCGTTCGCCGTCATGCGAGAGTTCCAAAACCTCATCTACTGCCCCGAGGAGCAAGACTTGGCGCGCGCCAAGGAGTCTCTCAAGTCGTCCTTGTTGTTGCACGCCGAATCTGGCACGAGCGCCGCGGCGGAAGAACTCGGCCGACAAGTCTTAACGTACGGTAGACGCATGCCGCGCGCCGAAATGTTCGCTCGCATCGACGCCGTGAACATTGAAACCATCAAATCTGTGGCGTGGAAGTACATTCGCGACCAAGAAGTCGCCGTCGCCGCCATCGGCCCGACGCAATTCTTACCCGACCTCTTGTGGTTCCGAACGTCCACGTACAACAACTTCTATTAGACGCGCGTCCACGATCGACGCGCGTCGTCGAGCGAGTCCGCGAGTATAGAAGCGCACACACACACACACTTTGTATATAGCAAAATTTACAAAATCCACTGAATGAAAGGAAATTACGATGCAAAATCTACGAAATTTCTCTTGTTGTTACATCGTCGTCTACAACGCCGTCTTTATCTTCGCGCGCGTCCTCGCCGACGCCCGTCCGCGCGATCGATCAGTGATCGTCGTCGTGGTCATCGTGCTCAAAGTGCGGCGCGTGTCCGTACAGCAACACGTCCCCATCGTGATAGAATCGATAAAACACCCAAAACCACATCACCGCGCCGAAACCCGAGCCCAACGCCTTGTGCGCGAAGGAGGCGTCGTGCAGCGTCACGCCCTCGTGCGTCACGCCACCGCCCTCGCTCGCTGCGTCGATACGCGCGCGCGCGCTCATCAGTCAGTCATTCGTTCGTTCGTTCGAGTCACGCGATCGACGGCTCTCGCGCGCGGGCCGAGAGGCGCGCCGAGGTTCGGACGAATGAACGATCGGTCGATCGATCGATCGCGGTCGTCGTCGAGCGAGACGGCACGAACGCACCGTAACCGCGCGCGGAGGCGCGATGCGCGGTCTGCGCGGCGGCCAGACGCATTCTCGACCCGAGGCGCAGGAGGGCGCCGCGCGCGGAGGACATGGTGACGCGACGCGACCGACGGACGCGGAGTGCGGGACGAGGGTTGTGTGGAGTAGGAAAGACCCGACGAGACGACGGGACGGGGACGGGGACGGGGGGACTCGGTGCGCGGGAGGAGAGCCGTGTGCGCGCGCGGGTGATGGGGAGTCGTGGTGGCGTGCGTGAGGGTGAGGTGTGACTACAATTAAATCGTACCGGCGAACAGAGCGCGCGCTTCCTTGAAGATGAGACGCGTCAAGAGCAAACCGGCGAATAAATCGGCGACGTAGAGCATGTAAAAGACGTGGTTCCAGTCGTCGGAGAAGGAGGTGATGAAACCGGTGAGCATGGGGCCGATCGCGGCACCGATGGAACCGGTGCCGTCGATGATCGCGGTCACCGTGGCGAGGGCGCGGGAGTTGCCTTTTAAGCTTTCGTGCGTGCCCAAATCCGCGCTGACGGCGGTGGTGATGAGGGCGTACGGTCCGTTCACCAACATGCCGCTGAGCGCCATGAGGGCCAGGTTCACTGACATGGAGTACGAACCGAACTCGCGGTACATGTAGAGGACCGGGATGGACAAGTAAACGAAACCGGCGGCGGTCATCGATCGTGCGTTGTACTTGTCGCTGATGTAACCCGCCAAAATCCCTCCGAGGATACCGCCGAGATCAAAGATGACGCTCAACTCGCCCGCTTTCGCGGCGCTGAGATACGTTCCAGCGATCGCCGTGCGCTCGATGTAAAACGGCAACCAGTACAGGAAGGTGTACGCGACGAGCTTGGTGAAGAAGAGGCAGAGCGAGAACGTAATGACGCCCGGAATTTTCAAAGCGGTGACAAAGCCGACCGGTTTCTCGCGCTCAGCACCGCGCGGTTGCGCGTTTTCGAGCAATCTTCTTCGCGTGACGGATTCTTCGTCCACATCCTCGTGAACCGAGTTCGAGGGCGAGGAGTTGGCCGGAGGTAACCCGACGTCTTCCGGCGCGACGACGAGAAAGTTCCAAATCAAGACGCCGGTGAGCATGGTCAACACGCCCGGTATGATGAAACTCATGCCCCAATTCGCGCTTCGAAGCGCCGAGGCGGCTATAATACTCCCTAACATGTTACCCACCGAGGTGTGGGCGTTCCAGATGCCCATGATGAGACCTCGCTTACCTTTGCCGAACCAGTTGCCCATGACGCTCACCACCGACGGCCATCCCGAGGACTGCATCACGCCCGCCACCATTTGCACGCCGACGTAATACCACACGCTGTGCACGTTAGCATAGTATCCCATCCCAAACATGGATACCCACAACCCACTCATGAGCATTCCGACCGTTAAAAACTTTCTCAAATCCATTCGGTCTCCGAGGTGTCCGCTAAAAAACATCCCGACGCTATAGCTCGCCAAAAACGCGAAATCACACGTCCCGATCACCCTCGTTCCGTCCTCACCGTCGAACGGAGCCCACCCGATCGCCCCCTTCGCCTTTGAATCCGCGTCCGGGTTCAACACGCTCTTTACGATGCTCGGCGGTTTCCTCGACGCGTGATACATCGCGTACGCCGCAAACGTCAACACCAACACCAAACTCCGGTGTTGACTCGCGCTCAAATTCTTCCGTCGCCGCGTCAGATACGCCCGCATCCCCGGCGCAATCTTTTTCATCCATCGCTCGCTCGCCGCGCCCTCCATCCCGCGTCCACGGTCACCGTCGACCCAGACGCCCTCGACCGCGCCCTCACGCGTCGTCTCCTCCCACCGATCCTCGCTCGCGGTCGAGTCGACGGACGGCGTCCTCGATCGCACCACCGCCCCCGCCGTCGTCGCGGCGGTCGTCGTCGTCGTCGTCGTCGCGTTCGCGCGCACCGAACCGGCGCGACTCCCGTACGTCCCCGTCGGCGTCGTCGTCGTCCTCGCGCCGATCTCTGACGACCGCGCGCCATCGTCTTTGAGCCTTTCGTAGTAGATGGCCTTGTACGTATCTCACTACGACGTATGGGTATTCAGTGTGACGTCAGGCCACCACGAGGGGGGGGGGACTCGACGACGAGTCGCGACTCTTCGAGACAACGCACCCGACGCGAGGGATGATGAGCGCTCGATGAGCGCGGCGGCGCGCGCGACGACGACGGACGACGACGACGGACGACACACGGTGACTCGGCGACTGGTGTGGATAGAATCCATCGAACCACCGCGACGATGCGCGCGATGACGACGACGACGATGACGGCGACGGCGACGACGATTCGATCGACGTCGATCGCCGACACCACCAAGGGCGCGCGCCGACGATCCGTCCCGCGCACCACCGTCCGCGCGCGCGCGAACGCCGCGAGCGAGGGCGCGGACACGCAGGAACTCTGTCGGGCGGAGATTCCCCCGCACCTTCCGCGACCGGATTTCGTGAAACAAATGTATCGCTGGGCCGCGAGCGAGTTCGAGGAGGGCGGGTTGTCGAGGTACGGAAAGCGCATGTCGGTGGAGTGCATCAACGGGTTGGCGGATGGTAACACGAACGGTGTGTTGGTGCGATTGTATGATTTCAGAGATGGGACCGAGGTCGAGATCGCGCAATTGATCGCGAAGATGGACGATGAAAAGGTGCAAGTGTGGGACACCATCGTGCCGACCAAGGATGGGGGCATTGAAAAGATGAACCGCGACGGAAAGGATAAGTTTATCGATGGACGATTCTTCGTCGTGTCGCGACCGTTGCCGGCGGATGAGACGGCGAACGGTGCGTTGAAGGCTATGATTAAGCGTTTGATGTTGGCGATTAACGCGTATTACTCTTTCGGATCTCCGTTCGCGGAGGAGTTTTAAAAAGGGTCGTCGTCGTCGTCGTCCGCCTCCGTCTCCTCTCTTCGCCTCGGTTTTCGGTATGAAACATCGACGAACTGAACGGTACGCGAGGTGAACGGTACGTACGTGATAATATACGTTTGCTTTGCGCGCTACGCTGCGATGTAATCATCACTTTTTCCAATAATTGCTTTCACGCGAGCGACGTGCGAAAAAGCGACAAAGGAAAAACCCGCGCTCGCAAACTCGTGCGGGTGAGAGCGCGTCACGCGTTCGCAACGCGTTCGTGCGGGGTCCGACGAAACACATAATGATGATACCTATAATTCTAAACTGTTTACAACCTTTGTGCTCTACACGTCGTGACCGCGCATGAATCGCACTCTATCGACCAAAGCCTTGAATGAGTGCGGTTCATTCACCGCCAACTCTGCCAAAATTTTCCTATCCACGCACACGTTCTCCCGCGCGAGTGTGTTGATAAACTCGCTATACTTGACCCCGTGCTCTCTCGTCGCCGCGTTGATCCTCGTGATCCAAAGCGCGCGCCAGTCTCGCTTCTTATTGCGTCGATCGCGGTACTGGTACTGCCACGCCTTCTCGACGCGATTGCGCGCGATCTTGATGCACGACTTGGCGCGGCCGCGCATGCCCTTGGCCGCCTTGAAGATCTTCTCGCGAATCGCCATCGCGCGCGTTCTCTCGAGCGCCGCCCGCCGGCCGCTGCCGACGCGCGCGCGCGCGACGCGGTCGCCGTCGGGCCGAGGGTGAGCCCGTCCAAACCCTTACGTATCATCACAGCTTTAAAACCAACTAGAATATGACCCAATAGACCGGTTATGTTGCAGATAAAACTCTACCGCCCCGCGCCGCGTCCGTGCCCTCATCCTCGCGCGCGCGCGCCCGCGATCCGCCTTTGAAAGACGCTCGTCGACAGCCATGGGTGCGTCGACCTCGACCGCGATGAGACTCGATCGACGTCGTCGTATACGCGCGCGTCGTCGTGCGGCGCGCGACTCGCGACTCGCGCGTGACACGAGAGACTCGGATGAACGAGACGACTGACCCCGCCGCGACATCGCTCGCGACCGCGATGCGTAGGTATCTCTAGAGACAGCCTGCACAAGCGCCGGGCCACCGGTGGCAAGCAGAAGCCGTGGAGAAAGAAGAGAAAGTGCGTCTTCTTTTGATGTGTGCGCGCGCGGCGACCGAGGGGGTGCACGGGGGTGTGGACGGCGGCACGCGATGATGCAGTGGGCGTAGGTTTAGGGCTTTTGGGCGCCCCGATCGGGCGAGGATCGCGCGCGCGTGGTGGACGCAGCGACGTGGGCGCGACGTGCGAAGGACGCGGAGACTGACGATGAATATCATTGCTTTATTTTCTCGCAGATACGAGCTCGGCCGTCAACCGGCGAACACGAAGCTCTCTTCCAACGTTGCTGTGCGACAAGTGCGATGCCGTGGGGGCAACATCAAGCACCGCGCGTTGCGCTTGGACACCGGTAACTTTTCTTGGGGCACGGAGAACTGCACTCGCAAGACTCGTATTTTGGACGTCGTCTACAATGCGTCCAACAACGAGCTTGTGCGTACGAACACGCTCGTGAAGAGTGCCGTCGTCGTCGTCGACGCGGCGCCGTTCCGCGCGTGGTACGCTCAGCACTACGGCAAGAAGATTGGCGTCAAGGTTAAGAATGGCGAGAAAGTTGAGAGCGAAGACATCGAAGCAAAGCGATCCAAGTCTGTTACGATGAAGCTTCGTGACCGCAACAACAAGCACGAAGTCGCCAAGGCGATCGACGAGCAATTCGCGACGGGTCGTCTCTTGGCGATCATCACGTCTCGCCCGGGTCAGTGCGGTCGTGCGGATGGCTACGTCTTGGAGGGTCCGGAGCTTGCGTTCTACCAGCGTAAGATGATGAAGAAGAAGCACGCTGCCGCCGCTGCGGAAAAGGTACGTTCTCTTTCGCCGCTCTCGTGTGACGATTTCTCGCGCTCGCGTCCCTCGACGACTCGAAAACGCCCGACTGACGTTGTTTCTGTTTCTCCCTTCTTTTCGCACAGGCGCACTAAACTTCTTCATCCATCGGTTACAATTGTTGTAATCATCGAGAGTTAGTCTCGACGGTACAAATCACTCGTTCCCCACGCCCGCCTCCGCGCGTCTCGATTCTACCGAACTCGTCTCGCGTTGCGTCTCGACGCGCGCGCGCGATCCCGCGGCGAGCCAACGACGCGCCGTCGTCACACCGTACCGCGTCCGCGCGCGCCCGTGGGTCCCCACGCGCTCGGCGACGACGTCGGCGTCATCATGCGTCGAACCTCGCACGGCGTGTCGTCCTCGCGCGACGTGCCGTCGGCCATGGCGCGCGCCATCGCCGAGCGTCCCCTCGGCGCGTTGCGCGTGACGTGCAGCGCGAGACGGCTCGAGGCGATCGAGCGCGTGCACGGCGCCGTCATCGCGGAGTGTGAACTCGTCGATCGCACCCTCCCTCGTCTCGTGCGGTGCGTGGAGGAGGAGGAGGAGGAGGAGAAGGGCGGGCCCTCGTCGAGCGAGCGCGGCTTTCGCAGGTCGCTCTCGTCCGGAGGCGCGAGCGCGGACAGCGAGGGTGATGGGAAGGAGGACGACGTACCGCTGTACGCGAGGCGTAAATGGAAGGCGCCGATGCGATTGGACGTCAAGGTGGGGGCGAAACTCGGGGAGATTGAGAGTGTGAGTTAGCGAAGTCTTTGCGACTTTTACGATAGCAGCGAAAGCCAACTTTAGTAGTGTACATTTAACTTCTAGTATCTAAGATTCTCCAGAGAGCTTTCAAATGTTGGAAACTCTTCAAACACGGCGACGGAACACGTGCCGATGCCGTCGCGGTCTCCAGAGAGCGTCGAGGTTTTCACGCTGCTGAGCACGCCTTGCACCTGTCGACGGTTCAAAATGCCGTGCTCGTACAGATTGAAGACTGTGAGGACAAAGTGTCGAAAGAACGCGTGATCCTTCTTCAGCCTCCCCGCGTACGCGCGCACGAAGGCTGTACACAGGGACGTGCCGTCGTAATCCGCCACCGGATTAAACTTTATCGCCACCTCGTTCCACGCCTCCATGAAGGATATCTCCTGCACACTAAAGTCTACAAACTCGTGCATCGCCCGTTTTCCTTCGAAAATCTCCGCCGGTATCATATTTTCTTCGTCTGAATCAACCTCGGGCACGGTGGCCATCTCGACGAACGATCTCGATTTGTAAAACGGTCCGAGCGGCTTGGCTGGTTTCGGAGGTTTCGGTTTCTGCGCCCCGTTCGGTCTCGGTCCTATGGCTGTCTTCTTGCATACCAACGGCTTATACAGCATGGTTGCGATTTGCGCCGCTTCCTCCGCCGCCTCCCTCTCCGCCTTTCTCTTCAATCGCAACCTCTTGATTCGCTCGTAGTGATCATCCGTCGCGATCGTTCTCCACACGGCCTTGAGCGGCTCGGCGCGTTTACCCTCGATCTTCGTCTCGAGCTTATCGTCCAGTTCGCACTGCGGCACACGCTCCATAAACACCTCCGTACCGTCTTTCCGTCGAATGAATTGAAACTCCTTATCATTCGCGCTCCTGATTGTCTCCTCCGTGCGCAATCTAAATAATCTATGCTCGTCAAAGTTTTCCCCTTTCGGATACACGCGCACCGTCGTCTCCCCGCCCTTGCGCTCCGCCGAGTACCGCAACAAATCGTGCGACGCCCTGAGATGCGTCATGAGTCCTCTCAGACTATCGCACACGCACGCACACTTATCACACGCGTACCCTCGCGTGCGAACCTGCGTGCCACACGCGTGTAACTCGTACGTCGTCGTCACCCGCTCCGCCCCGTTCCGCTCGCGCGTCGCCGCCGCGCGCATCTTCCTCGTCCCGTTCGCATCCTTCGCGCTCGCGCTCCTGCGCTCGACGTGATAACTCAGATTCCGTCGTAAAAACATCGACGGTCGATGCCGCAGCTCGGCGTACACGCCGCTCGCGCCGGCGTAGACGGAGTACCGCGCGTCGACGTCGGAATCGCTGTCGAAGCACTCCGACTCGACGGGCGTGGAGATCGGGCACTCGTCGATGTCGTCCTCGAGCGCGGCGCTCGTGGACGCGCGCGCGCCGTTCGTTCGCGCGTTCGTCATCCACGGCGTGTGCGCGGTCGCGGCGGCACCGCGCGGCGGTGTGTATGGTTTCGAAATTCGAACGAGGTCGACGCGCGGCACACCGTGACGACGCGCGCGCGTCGAAACGGGCGAGCGCGAGCGGCGTGGAGAGAGAAACGACGTCGCGCGCGATCGGTGGCGCGCGAAGGCGCGGTCGATCGAGGCGCGAGGAGACGACGGGCGCGAAAGATGGCGACGACCATGGATGCGGACGTCGCGTTCGATGACCGCGACCGACGCACGAGACGCGATGACGGTGGACGCGCGCGCGCGACGACGTCATCGTCCACGCGGACGTGGTTTCTCGAGGTGGCGCCGCTGAGCGCGAGGACGTCGGCGACGCACGTGAAGGAAATCTTTGGCAGCGACGCCACCGAGGCGACGGTGACGGCGCGCGGGTCGGCGGCGAGCGCGACGACGAACGCCGAGCGTCGGTTCATGGCGGTCGTCGGATTCGCGAGCGAGGAGGCACGAGATCGAGCCGTGCAGGCGATGGACGGTGGCGCGATCGATGGTCGGCGGGTGCGGTGCGAGCGCGCGCGCGGACGCGCCGGCGACGGCGCGGGACGAGGCGGACGAGCGTCGGGGAGAGATCACGAGAGGGGTTCGGGCGCGCGGTTCGGGCGAAGAGATGACGCGCGCGATGATCGACGCGGGTTCGACGGCGCGAGAGGGCGCGGGCGGGAGATTGGGGGAAGAGGACGAGACGCAGGCGCGCTGCAGCGATTCGGGAAACGCGCGAGGTCGCGCTCAAGGTCGGCGTCCAGGGACGCCCGGTATGTGCGTGGACGACGCGGAGGTGGGGATGATCGCGGCGACGGAAGACGACGAGGGGAGGCGTTCGGACGAGGATGCAATTCGGGCGAAAGACGACGGGAGAGATCGTTTTCGCCGCGCGGGCGTTCGCGTTCGCGTTCGCGTTCGCGTTCGCGTTCGCGCTCTCGGTCTCGGTCTCGACGCGACCGTCGTCGTCGCAGTCGCAGTCGCGATCGCGATCGCGACAGCCGAGACCGACGTCGTCGACATCGCTCGCGTTCGCTCTCGAGCTCTCGGTCTCGGTCTCGGTCTTGGTCGCAGGACGACGCGCGTCGTCGTCGTCGTCGTCGTCGTCGAGATCGATCTCTGTCCAGCTCGCTCGAGAGCGAGAGCGATTCACCCATGGAGCGCTCGCCTCGTCGTCGTCATAAATAGTTCATCGCGCCTTCGCTTGCCTTCGAGAAGAGGTTCACCCTGTAAAGACGACGAAATTACACAAGTCTCTTTGACCGTCGCGTCGTCTCTCGACGAGCTCGGTTCGTCCCCGACGTCTTCGTCCGACCACATTCCCGCGCGCGCTCGATCGTTCGCCCCGATCGAGCGTGTCGCATCAATCTCAACATGTCCGCGTCGAAAAACAACGTCGTCGAGGCCGGGGCGGGTGCTGCGGGCGCCCTCGTCGCCCTCCTCGTCACCTACCCTCTCATCACGCTCAACACTAGACAACACGTGACGAGGCGAGACGCGGGCGCGGAGGGCAACGAGAGCGCACAGACATCGTCTGTGAAACCGTCTTCTCTCGCGGCGTTGTACGATGGTATCGAACCGGCCATCGTGGGAACGGTGGTGAGTCAGGCGGTGTACAACTACTGGTATGCGCGGGCCAACGGGACGTATGCGCGTCGACGGGGACGGGAGCCCACGGGGGCGGCGAGCCTGGCGATCGCGAGTTTCGCGGGCTGCGTGAACGTGATGATGACGCTGCCGATATGGACGATCGTGACGAGGATGCAAGCGAACGTGAAGAAGCGAGAGGAGGCGAGCGAGGAATCAGAGTCGGAGGAGGATGTGACGCGAGAGGTGGAAAAGAAGAGACGAGACAAGTTAAAACGTCGAGGAAAACGGTCCTTCTTCGATGTCGCCGCCGAAATCGCGCGCGACGGTGGTATCGCGGGATTTTGGCAGGGATTAACGCCGTCGTTGGTCATGGTATCCAATCCCGCGCTTCAATACGCCTTTTACGAAACCGCCGCTCGCCGACACCTCAAATCCCAAGCGAAATCCAACCTCTCCGCCCTCGAGGTCTTCTGCCTCGGTGCGTACGCCAAATTTGGCGCCACCGTGCTCACCTACCCGCTCCAAGTCATCAAATCTCGCCTCCAGGTGGTCTCCAAAGACATGGCTGATGAGCGCATGCGCTATCGCGGCGCCGCGCACGCCTTTCGCGTTATGGCTCGCGACGAGGGTCTCCCCGCGTTTTTCCGCGGCATCGAGACCAAGCTCGCACAGACCATTCTCGCCGCCGCGCTCATGTTCACCGTCAAGGAAAAGCTCGCCGAGGCTGCCTATCGTCGCGTCGGCGCGTGACCGCCTCGCTCGCCTCGCTCGCGTCGACGCGTCAACACTCGACTTTGTAGTATTGTAGACACAATAAACCTATATACGTTTTTACAACCTCCAACACGAACCGGCAAACTGCCCTCGGCGTCGCCAATCCGCGTCGTTTCGCGCGTGGATCGCCACCGGTGCCGCCGCGAATCGCGCGCGCGCGCCATGAGCATGTTTAGCAAGTCTTCGTCCACCGCGAACGACGAGACCGACGTCCCGGATTCGTTCGTCGGACGAACGATTTCAGAATCGGCGCCGGAACGAAATGCGCGTCCCGTCGATTCGAACGGCTCGAAGAACGACGTCAACGCCGCGCGCGATGGATCGACGTCGAAGAATGGCGGCAAATCGTCGTCTACGAAATCCGCGACCGGCGCCGATGACGATCAGAAAGTCTCGGACGGGGAGCTTGAGTACACGACTGAGAGCGACTACGGCGACGACGAGGATTGGTGGGGGTCGACGCTGGATTATTTCGAGGATTGGGCGGGATCGACGGTAGAGATGCGACGATTGAGAAAGAAATGGATCTTACCAGTGACGGTGATCACGATATTGGACGCCGTGTGCGCGATGGTGATGATATTGTGTTATTCCATGGTCGGGTACGGGGCGAACGTCTATCGAGGCTTGAGCGAGGATGATCAGAATTATAAGTGGTCTTGGATCGCGGCTGGTGCGTCGGCGTTGATACTGCTGTTTCTGTATTTACTCGATGGACACCAAGCGCTGCTGGCGGAGAGATCGAACGGTAAGGTGAGCGTGTTCGGGAAAACGGTGGCGTTGGCGCTGAGCACAGCGGCGTTGTGCGGTTTCGTCGTCGCCGGTTTGTTGAGCGTCGAAGAGTTCAGTACGCTGCCGTTGGCGCTGTACATTCTCGCAAAGTGCGGGACGGTGCGATTTGTGAAACAGACATTGTTTAAAAGGATGCACATCGGGCTGTTTTTGCGAAACGCCGCCATTGCGAGTTACTTTACGACTGTCGCCGCCGCCATAGTGTGGGCGGTGTGGGTGGGAGCGTACAATAAGAAATGGAAGACGGACGTGTTTCTCTCATATCAAAAGCAGCTCGGTTGCAACGTCACGGAGACGGGAGGATCGAATAGTGTCGACTACTTTTCTCTCGTCAACGGAAACGATGGACCCGGTTCGTGCGCCAACGTGGCGTACATCATGTACGCCGTGCCACTCGCCATCGCCGTGCTCAACTTGCTCTTCGGCTTGTCTTGTCACCAGCTCGCGAAGAGAGGTGGGGCTCTTCAACTCATCTTGATCTTCATTGGTATCGCCGCGGCAGGT
>Ga0255782_10002146_pt1 | contig 16176 bp, 18 predicted proteins | sample 101ome_26_FD_179980 | JGI IMG/M metagenome (GOLD analysis project Ga0255782, IMG submission 179980) | Coastal salt marsh microbial communities from the Groves Creek Marsh, Skidaway Island, Georgia - 101408AT metaG (version 2) | ecosystem: Environmental > Aquatic > Marine > Intertidal zone >...
CATCATCGACCGAAGGCAGGGCAAGCGTTGCAAAATCCCACATAACCGCATTTGTTTCACGCGCGATTTCGGGGCTTTCCCACAGTTTCGGGCGATGGTTACTGTCATAGGCCACGATGCCCCCGCGCGCCTGATAATATATCAACGCCTCAATCAGGGCGTGGCGTTGCGTGGGGGGTAATATGGCCAAGGATATGCCCGACACATAGACCAAATCAAACCGTGATAGGATGTTCATGCCAAGTGTGCATTCGGGCCCAAACAACGTGCGTGCAGCGCTGTCAGATCGCCAATAGCTAAACCGCCGCTCGCCCTGATCATCTGTTTGGATTGCATAGAGGCCAGGTGTTTTTGTCGGATGGCGCGCCACGCAATCCTGCGCAATTCCGTGGGTGTGCATATGTGCCAGAACCCGATCAGAAAAGGCATCCTGACCCAAAGCCGTCACATACTGCACCTCTGCGCGACCCTGTAGCAGGTGCGCGAGATAAACGGCGGTGTTGTATGTATCGCCAGCGATACCAATTTGCGCTGTCTCTGCTGTTTGCAGGGACAGTTCAATCATGACTTCGCCGATGCATGCGATTTTGGTCAAGACGGCTCCTCAAACTCTCGCCTTGATGGTTTCAAAGTTGGTTGGAAAGAACAAGGTTAGAAATACGTTACAAAAATAACTTAGATTTCATATTTCGTAACATAAATGTTGAGTGACACTGTGAATCGTGTTATTTCGAAGCAGAAGAAAAGGAAAATGGCATTGGACGCATTTATCTGTGACGGGGTTCGCACCCCAATTGGGAAATTTGGCGGCGCACTTTCATTGGTGCGTGCAGATGATTTGGCGGCCTTGCCAATTGCGGAGCTAATGGCGCGTCATCCGCAGGTGGATTGGTCGCAAACGGATGAGGTTATTTATGGCGATGCGAACCAAGCGGGCGAGGATAATCGCAATGTTGCCCGTATGGCGGCCCTTTTGGCGGGATTGCCGCAGGATGTGCCAGGGATCACTGTGAATCGTTTGTGTGCTAGTGGTATGGACGCCGTTGGTTTTGCCGCGCGTGGGATCAAATCGGGGGATTATGAATTGGTGATCGCAGGCGGTGTTGAAAGCATGTCCCGCGCCCCTTTCGTGATGCCCAAGGCCGAAACCGCATTTTCTCGCAGAAATGCGGTTTATGACACAACTATCGGGTGGCGTTTTGTAAACCCGAAAATGGACGCGGCCTATGGCACAGACAGCATGCCCGAAACCGCAGATAATGTGGCCGATGATTATGGGATCAGTCGCGCGGATCAGGACGCCTTTGCACTGCGGTCTCAGGAACGCTGGGCGGCGGCGCAGGCGGCGGGTCGGTTTGCAGATGAATTGTGTTCTGTCAGCATCCCGCAGCGTCGGGGGGATCCAATTGTCGTTGATACGGATGAACACCCGCGCCCCCAAACAACAGTGGAAAGTTTGGGAAAACTGCGCGGTATCAATGGCGCGGACAAATCGGTCACTGCGGGCAATGCCAGTGGTGTGAACGATGGCGCAGCCGCGCTTTTGCTGGCCTCATCCGCGGCGGTACAGTCCCATGCATTGACGCCAATGGCGCGGGTTGTGTGCATGGCCTCTGCGGGCGTTGCGCCGCGCGTTATGGGCATTGGTCCCGTTCCCGCCAGCCAAAAGGCACTGGCACGCGCGGACCTAACGATTGCGGACATGGATATCATTGAATTGAACGAGGCCTTCGCAAGTCAGGGATTGGCCACGCTGCGCGCCTTGGGCGTTGCGGATGATGATCCGCGCGTCAATCCAAATGGCGGTGCGATTGCGATGGGGCATCCATTGGGGATGTCGGGTGCGCGCCTTGTTTTGGGTGCGGCGCATGAATTGAAACGACGCGGCGGGCGCTATGCGCTTTGCACGATGTGCGTCGGTGTGGGGCAGGGAACCGCCCTAATCTTAGAACGTGTATAAGGAGTGATCTGATGTATGCACAAATGGTAAAGTCGGAAAATACTGATAGCGGTCCTGAACTGGACGCCTTCCAAGCGCGCATTGATGCAGGCGAAAAGATTGAACCAAAGGATTGGATGCCCGCAGGCTATCGTAAAACCCTGATCCGTCAAATCTCGCAACATGCGCATTCGGAAATCGTAGGACAACTGCCCGAAGGCAATTGGATCACCCGCGCCCCAACCTTGGAACGCAAGGCGATCTTGCTGGCCAAGGTGCAGGATGAAGCGGGGCATGGCCTATACCTATATTGTGCGGCGGAAACACTGGGCGTTAGCCGAGATGAGCTGACCGAGATGTTGTTGGACGGACGCATGAAATATTCGTCGATCTTTAATTATCCGACGCTGACATGGGCCGATATTGGCGCGATTGGGTGGTTGGTGGATGGTGCGGCCATCATGAACCAAGTGCCGCTTCAGCGCACATCATACGGTCCCTATGCCCGCGCGATGATGCGCATCTGCAAAGAAGAAAGTTTCCATCAACGTCAGGGTTATGACATCATGATGAAAATGGCCCAAGGATCAGAGGCGCAAAAGCGCATGGCGCAGGATGCGTTGAACCGTTACTGGTATCCCTCGCTGATGATGTTTGGCCCCTCTGACAAAGAAAGCGTGCATTCCGCACAATCCATGAAATGGCGGATCAAGATCAATTCAAACGATGAGTTGCGACAAAAATTTGTGGATCAAACGGTGCCACAGGCTGAATATCTGGGCCTAACGGTACCAGACGACAACCTGCGCCTGAATCCAGAAACAGGTCACTATGAATTTTCCGAACCCGACTGGACCGAATTTTTTGAAGTGTTGAACGGAAACGGCCCCTGCAACAAAGAACGCCTAGAGGCCCGCAATAAAGCATGGGATGATGGACAATGGGTGCGGGATGGTATGATGGCGCATGCCCGCAACAAAGCAGCCCGCGCCGCCGCATCAAAGGTGGCCGCAGAATGAGTGATCACGATACATCCCCCCGCACAGAATGGCCGCTTTGGGAAATTTTCATCCGTGGTCAGCATGGCATGTCACACCGTCATGTCGGATCGCTGCATGCACCAGATGCGGAAATGGCCATCAAAAATGCGCGTGATGTATACACACGTCGTAATGAGGGCGTCAGTATCTGGGTGGTTGAGGCGAAAAAAATCACCGCATCGTCCCCATCAGACAAGGGGCCAATGTATGAACCCTCGCAATCCAAAGTGTACCGTCACCCAACATTCTTTGACATTCCCGATGATGTAGGTGCCATGTGATGGGCGATCATTTGTTTGAATTCCTGCTGCGGCAGGGGGACAATACCCTGATCCTATCGCACCGCATCAGCGAATGGTGCGGGCACGCGCCCATTATCGAAGAAGATATCGCCTTGGCCAACATTGCGCTTGATCTCTTGGGGCAGACGCAGATGTGGCTGGGACTTGCGGCCGAGGTCGAAGGCGCCGGGCGCAGCGCCGATGATTTGGCGATGCTGCGCGATGCATGGGATTTTCGAAACGCCATCTTGGTTGAGCGTCCAAATGGGGATTTTGGCCAAACAATGATGCGACAGTTCTTGTTTGATGCCTATCACGTGGAACTGCTGAATAGATTGGTCAACAGCACAGACGAACGGATCGCCGCGATTGCCGCCAAATCATTGAAAGAGGTAGATTATCACGTTGAACGCTCTGCCAGCACAGTGATCGCATTGGGCGACGGCAGCGAAGAAAGCCATTCGCGCATGCAGGCGGCACTTGATGATCAATGGACATTTGCAGGTGAACTATTTGAAACGGACGCAGGGGATCATGCATTGAACGATGCGGGTATTGCCCCGCTGCCATCTGAATTACGCGCTGGGTTTAACACGCGTGCAATTGCCGTGTTGGGGGACGCAACGCTGAATATTCCTGAAACAACATTTGCCCATTCAGGCGGACGTTCGGGGAAACGCCACAGCGAACATTTGGGCCACCTACTGACGCAGATGCAGTGGTTACAACGTGCCTATCCGGGGGCCACGTGGTAAAGACCCCCGATATCGACACAGTTTGGCAGTGGTTGGATCAGGTACCTGATCCTGAAATCCCCGTCATCTCTTTGGTGGATTTGGGGATTGTGCGCGATGTCGCCTATCAGGGCGATAGGTTGCGCATCACACTAAGCCCCACGTATTCGGGATGCCCCGCAACCCGCGTGATCGAACAAGATGTGCGCACAGCCATGCGGGATCGTGGGATCGAACAGGTGATCATCAATCAGCAAATTTCGCCCCCCTGGACCACCGATTGGATGTCCGACAAGGGCAAGGCGAAATTACAAGACTATGGCATCGCCCCACCCAGTGCCAAGGGAAAGCCAGAGGCCTGCCCCATCTGCGGTGCAGGGGCGGTCAGCCTTGTGTCGCAATTCGGGTCCACCCCCTGCAAGTCGCATTGGCGGTGCGAAGAGTGCCGCGAATCCTTTGATTACTTCAAATGTATTTAGGAGCGTAAGAATGGCAAAATTTCATTCCCTGATCGTGACCGATGTTGAAAATACGATCCGTGACGCGATTGTCGTGTCCCTGCGCCCAGAAGAGGGGGCAGAGGCGTTTGATTTCACCCAAGGCCAGTATCTGACATTTCGCCAAGAGATTGAAGGCACGGAAATTCGCCGTTCCTACTCCATCTGCGCAGGCAAGGGCGAGGGGTTGCGGGTTGGGATCAAACGTGTCGAGGGCGGGGCCTTTTCCAACTGGGCCAATGATACGCTTACCCCCGGCATGCGGGTTGAGGCGATGCCGCCCATGGGAAATTTCCACACGGCGATCGAGCCTGAACGCGAAAAAAACTATATCGGGTTTGCGGGTGGATCGGGAATTACACCAGTTCTTTCCATCCTAAAAACTACCCTGAACGCCGAACCGCGGTCAAAATTCACGCTGATCTATGCCAATCGCGGTGTGAACACGATCATGTTTAAAGAAGATCTTGAGGATCTGAAGAACCAATTCATGGGGCGATTGACGATCCTGCATATTTTGGAAAGCGACGCGCAGGATATTGATTTGTTTCAGGGGCGCGTGGATCAGGAAAAATGTGACCTTTTGTTCAAACATTGGATTGATATTGCGTCGATGGACACCGCCTTTATCTGCGGGCCTGAAGCGATGATGTTGGCAATCGCGGATGCCCTGCGTCAGCATGGATTACGCGATGATCAGATTAAGTTTGAGCTCTTCGCCTCGGCCCAACATGGACGATTGGAACAACGTAAAAAAGCGGTCGCAAAAACCGAAAAGCCAACGGAATTGGGGGTCGCAATCGACGGCACCCAACGCACCATCACGATGGAGGCGGGGCAATCGGTTTTGGATGCCGCACTCGATCACGCGCTGGACGCGCCTTATGCCTGTAAGGCTGGTGTCTGTTCGACATGCCGTTGCAAGGTGACAAAGGGTGCCGTGGAAATGATCGCCAATCATGCATTGGAAGATTATGAAATCGAACAGGGCTATGTCCTGGCCTGCCAATCTTATCCCACAACGGAACAGGTTGATGTGGAGTTTGATCACTAGGGTAGGTGGTCAATAGCTGGAAACGAAACCAACGATTTTTCATCTCTCCCAGCCGACCTCGGGTGGCGCGATAGCGCCTCCCATGGGGGAGGTCGGCGCTTGCCAATCTATCGATTGGCAAAGAGCTGAAGCAGAGTGCGTTTCATTCTGAATGTCTCTCACCCAGAATGAAATCAATCGCGTTTTTTCACATTAAAAACAATGCACAAGGTAAGTAAATTCAAAACCTCTTTAGCAAATCAATTGCGCGATGCGAGATCAGCTTGTTTTCAACGCTAGGGACATGGGATCAAGATCGCAGTATATTACGCACCCCGCCCATGGTCATTTGCGCCACGGTCTTGGCATAGGCTGCGCGTCCCTTGGCATCTTGTCTTGTGTTCCACATGTAAAACCAATTCAGCATCCCAAAAACGGATATGGCTGCCGCGCGGCGGGTTTCGCTGTCGGCTTGTAAATCTTTATTCGATACGATCATAAACGCCTCTAGGTGGCGCACCATATCGCGTTGATATCCCTTTAGGATGCTTTGCTGATCCGCTGGCAATAGTGGGATGCCTTCGGTCTGGATTTTATGTTCATGATCCATCCCCTGATAGGCGTCTAAAATTTCAATGCAGAGTGTTTCAAGCGAGGTTTGGACATTATTGACATCCAGCTGCACCGCAATGATGCGATCACGCAAACGGCACAGATAACTGTCCAAGATATCAAACAAAATCGCCAGTTTGCTGTCGTAGTAGTGATAGATGTTCCCCTTGGATATGCCGCAGGCTTTGGCAACCTCGGCCATGGACGCGCCTGCCACGCCTCGCTGGGCAAATACCCCTGCTGCGGCGGTCAGGATTTTGTCGCGTTTGGCGTCATAATCTTTGGCAATCGTGCGGACCATGACATTAACGATTATCTACAACACGGCGGGCCTTGCCTTGCGAGCGTTCAACCGTGCCCGGATCGCCCACGGTAACCTTGGTTGATACGCCCACAATATCCTTGATCCGCTTGTTCAGCGTGGATGCGGCCTCGGCACGTTCTGCCTCTGTTGCGGCATCGGGCAGGGCCTCGACATGGACATGCATGGCGTCCATGCGCCCCTCTTTCACAAGCTCGATTTGGTAATAGGGGGCCAAACCAGTGGTGGCCATGACCTGTTCTTCGATCTGCGTGGGGAACACATTGACCCCGCGCAGGATGATCATATCATCCGAACGCCCTGTAATTTTTTCAATCCGTCGCATGCTGCGCGCGGTGCCAGGCAGCAGGCGGGTCAGATCTCGGGTGCGATAGCGGATCATGGGCATGCCCTCTTTGGTGAGGGATGTGAACACCAATTCCCCCTCTGACCCGTCGGGCAGAACCTCGCCTGTTTCAGGGTCGATGATTTCAGGATAAAAATGATCCTCCCACAGGTGTAGGCCATCTTTGGTTTCCACACATTCATTGGCAACCCCTGGGCCCATCACCTCGGACAGGCCATAGATATCGACTGCGTGCATATCAAAGGCCTGTTCGATTTCTTCGCGCATGGAATTGGTCCAAGGTTCGGCACCGAATATCCCCACCTGCAACGATGACGCCCGCGGGTCCAAACCCGCAGCGCGATAGGCTTCAAGGATATTCAACATATAGGATGGGGTCACCATGATAGCTTTGGGTTTGAAATCCTCAATCAGGGTGATTTGTTTTTCCGTCTGGCCCCCGCCCATCGGAACCACACGCGCGCCCAAACGCTCGATACCGTAATGCGCCCCAAGCCCGCCTGTGAACAATCCATACCCATAGGCACAATGCACCAAATCACCGGCCCGCACCCCTGATGCCCGCAAAGACCGCGCCACCAAATTGGCCCAAACATCAATGTCGTGCTTCGTATATCCAACCACCGTGGGTTTACCCGTTGTCCCGGAAGAGGCATGGACGCGAATGATTTTTTCATCAGGCACAGCAAACATGCCAAAGGGATAGTGATCGCGTAGATCGTTTTTATAGGTAAACGGGAATTTCGCCAAATCAGACAGATCATTCACATCATCAGGATGCACGCCTGCCGCATCAAAGCATTCGCGGTACATCGCAACATTGTCATATGCATGACGCAAGGACCATTTTAAACGGTCCAATTGCAACGCGCGAATTTCGTCGACGGAGGCGGTTTCGATTGGATCAAGGTCCGATTTGGCTGGCGTTAAATCCTTCATGTGGTGTGTTTCCTGTACTTATTCTTGAAACAATTGCCCCTTAATTGCGCGGCTCATCCCGCGGAATTCGGCAATTGTTACGTTGTTCTGGTTGGTGACTGTGACGTCATAGATCCCACTGCGCCCGCTGAGTGATACTTCACACGCATCTGCGTGCAGGGTGTCGCCCAATTGACCTGGTGCGATGTAGCTGATGGTGTTGTGCTGTGCGACAGTGGCCTGATTGCGGCTGTTGCAGGCAAAAGCGAATGCGCTGTCAGCCAGGGTGAAAATCACCCCACCATGACAGATGCCATGGCCGTTGCAGTGATGATCCTGCACCTGCAATTCAAGGGTGGCGACACCTTCGTCCACATTTGTAATTGCCATCCCAACCCATTTGGATGCTTTGTCATTGTTCCACATGGCTGCGGCGGATTTTTCGGCGCGTTCCTTGGGTGTCATGATCAGCGTCCTTTGAATTCGGCTGCGCGTTTTTGCAAAAAGGCACTGACACCTTCGGCGTAATCCGCGCTCGCCCCGCAGCGTTTCATGTAGTCGGCCTCTTTGTCGATGTGGGTCAATAAATCACTGTCCCATGATGTTTGGATCGCCTCTTTGGTCAGGGCAAGGCCCAGTGTCGGCCCCTTGGCAAATCCTGCGGTCATGTCGCGGGCAACCTGCATCAAATCGGCGTCTTCTACGGATTTCCAGATCATGCCCCAATCTTCCGCCTTTTCGGAACTTAGGGGTTCTGCGGTCATGGCCAATCCTTTGGCGCGCGCCTCACCAATCAGGTGCGGCAAATGCCAACTCCCGCCTGTGTCGGGGATCAATCCAACCTTGGCAAAGGATTGGATGAATTTCGCACTTTTCGCCGCTAATACGATGTCACAGGCCAGCGCAAGGTTTGCCCCAGCCCCCGCCGCAACCCCATTCACGGCGCAAACAACAGGGCAGGGAAGGTCGCGAATTTGTTTGACCAATGGTGCATAAAAATTGCGCACGGTTGCGCCCAAATCGGGTGGGCCTGTCATTTTAGACGGATCGCGATCCCCCAAATCCTGACCCGCGCAAAACCCACGGCCTGCCCCCGTCAACAAAACCGCTCGTGCAGATGCCTGTTGCGCATTGTTCAGACAATCGCGCAAGGCAAGGTGCATTTCCTCATTAAAACTGTTCAGCCGATCGGGACGGTTTAGGGTGATTTCAAACCACCCGTTGTGGTCGATACACTGGATTGTTTCACTCATCGACATGAGGCTCCGTTCATCAAAGTTAGATTGATCGTTGCATAAGCCGACCAAGTGGTCAATTATTAAACGAACACGAGAGAGGAGTTCCAAAATGCGTGATATCCAAAGTTTCGTTTGCGGGGATTGGGTTGGCCCAGACAGCAGCGCACGCGGTGTTTTCGATGCAGTTGATGGAACGCAAATCGGGGTTGCGGGGTCGCTGGGTTTTGATCGTGGTGCAATGGTGGATTATGCCAAATCCGTGGGCGGCCCGACATTACGCGCCATGACATTTCATGAACGCGCAAAGATGTTAAAGGCCTTGGCCCTTTCTCTCTCTGAACAAAAAGATGCGCTTTATGAGGCATCCTATGCCACGGGTGCCACGCTAAAGGATCATATGATCGACGTGGATGGCGGGATTGGCACGATGCTGGTCATCGCGTCAAAAGGGCGGCGGGAAATGCCAAACGCCCATGTCTATGTCGATGGTCAGGTTGAACAACTTTCCCGCAGCGGGCAGTTTGTGGGACAACATATTTGCACCCCGAAATTGGGTGTCGCCGTTCACATCAATGCGTTCAATTTCCCCGTTTGGGGCATGTTGGAAAAAATGGCGCCCGCGCTTTTGGCGGGGATGCCCGTGATTGTAAAACCCGCAACAGCGACCTGTCAGGTGACGGAACTGGCCTTTCAAACGATCATCGCATCGGGATTGTTGCCCGCGGGCGCGGTTCAGTTGATCACGGGGGATTTGGGCAATCTGCTAGATCATTTGGGCGGCCAAGATGTGGTCAGCTTCACAGGGTCCGAGGCGACAGGCCGCTACCTGCGCACGCAACCTGCGTTAATCCAAAACGCAGTGCATTTTATGGCTGAACAAGACAGTCTTAATGCCTCGGTCTTGGGGGCTGATGTGGCTGTGGGATCGGCTGAATTTGTTCTGTTCGTGAAAGAGGTGCACCGCGAAATCACGGTGAAAGCGGGCCAAAAATGTACTGCCGTGCGCCGGGTCATGGTGCCTGATCATCTGTTGGACCCTGTTCAGGCGGCATTGATCGAACGGTTGGCAAATACCCCCATCGGCAATCCCCGCCATCCTGATACACGCATGGGCGCTTTGGTATCCCTGTCACAACGGCGCGACGTGTTGGAAAAGGTCGCCCAAATCGGGGCTGAGGCCGAATGCGTTTTTGGCGCAGGTGATATGCCTGTGTTGATTGATGCCGATGCCGAAAAAGGCGCCTTTGTTGCGCCCCGTTTGTTCAGATGTGACAGTCCTGATCAGGCGCAGGCCGTTCATGATATTGAGGCGTTTGGCCCCGTTTCAACCCTGATGGGATACCGTGATGCGGGTCACGCCAGTCAGTTGTTGAACCGTGGACAAGGCTCATTGGTGGCCTCTGTCTTTACCGCTGATGCTGGGTTCGCGCGGGACATGGTTTTGGGTTCTGCCGCCTATCACGGACGTCTTTATTTTAACAATGCAACCTCGGCAAAGGAAAGCACAGGCCACGGATCGCCCATGCCGCATCTGGTGCATGGGGGGCCAGGCCGCGCAGGCGGTGCCGAGGAATTGGGCGGTGTGCGCGGTGTTATGTCCTATATGCAGCGCACCGCCATTCAGGGCACGCCTGACATCCTGTCCGAAATTACGCAACGCTATGTGCCAAATGCAACGCCAACGCCCACACCTGATCATCCCTTCCGCCGCAGTTATCATCAACTGACGCTGGGCGAGCAATTGATCACACCCGAACGCGAAATCACGATTGGGGATATCGAAACATTTGCGCATTTCACGGGGGACACGTTTTACGCCCATATGGACGCCGAGGCCGCCAAACGAAATCCGTTTTTCCCCGACCGCGTCGCGCATGGGTATCTGCTGCTTAGTTTTGCGGCGGGACTGTTCGTTGATCCAGATGAGGGGCCCGTTTTGGCAAACACTGGATTGGACGAATTGCGGTTTATGAAACCTGTCACCGCGGGTGAAAAAATTCACGTGGCCCTGACCGTTATGGCGAAAACACCGCGCACTGACACCTATGGTGAGGTGCGTTGGCATGTGCGCATCCTGAGTCAAGACGAGGAGATCGCCGCAGAATATCAATTGCTGACCATGAACGCATTTGAACATTCAGGCGCTCTATGACCCCAAGTGTTGCGCATATCTTGGGCGGGGATCCCCCACGGGTATGGTCGTTCATCGTGACGATTTTCGGCGATTTGGCACGCGAGGATGATCGCTATATCAGTTCGCGCACCCTAAACCGTTTGACTGCGGAAATCGGGGTAAAGCCCGAGGCAACCCGCGTTGCGCTGCATCGGTTGCGCAAAGAGGACTGGTTGGAAAGCGCCAAGATTGGGCGCGAAAGTCATTATCGCCTGACGAACAAGGGCCGTAAACTTAGCCAAGAGGCCGCGCCTCGCATCTATGGGGATACCTTTGATCGCCCGCTTTGGATGGCGCTCTATGAGCCCGCGTCCGTCGCACCTGATGGATTGCGCATTTTGTCGGGGATGTGTTTGGTTGCACAAGAACACAAGGGCGCAATGAACGTGCCGCTGGATCATCCTTTGCCCCAATGGATGGTGGATCGTTTAGTGGATCAAGACGTACGTAACGCTGCTAAAAATTTACATCGGCGTTTGCGAACGCTGTCGCAGATTTCCGACCTTTCTGCTTTGGATCGGGTCGTGTTGCGATTGTCCATAGTTCATGAATGGCGCCGCATCATTTTGCGTGTGCCTGATGTGCCCGATCATGTTTTAGGGGGTGGGATCGAGTTGCGGGATTTACGGCAATCTGTTCAACACTTACTTGCCTTACTATCAGATGAATCGCTGGATCACGTTGATGGTATCTAGGGAGTGTGATTTAGGGTTGGATCATCAGGATTTGGATATCGGCGACATTCGTGCCTGTCGCACCTGTGATCAATAAATCATCCGAGGCTTGCAATGCGGCATAGCTGTCATTGTTTGCCAACAGCGCCGCAGGGTCCAAACCCGCATCTGTGATGCGTGGCCATGTGCCTGCATCCACAATCGCACCCGCCGCATCCGTTGGGCCATCCCGTCCGTCTGTTCCACCCGACAAAAAATGAACCGTTTGCGATGGATTACGCGCGTTCAGATGTTGTGCAACCAGGAGGGCCATTTCCTGATTGCGACCGCCGCGTCCATCCCCCCGCAGTTGGACGGTAGTTTCGCCCCCCCACACAATTGCGGTGGGTGCGCGGACGGGTAAGTGATTGTCCAGAGCGGCGATAATTGTTTTTGCCGCCGTGCCGACATCCCCAACCAGGGGTTCATCTATCGCGATAACGTTAAAATCCGAACGCAGATGTGCGGCCGCCGCCTCGACACTTTGTCGATTGCTGCCGACCAAGGTGTTGGACGCATTTGGAAGGTCGTCGCTCACATCTGGCCCTTGTAGGTGGGTCTGAATAGATGCGGGCAAGGTGTCCCAAGCGCCAACTTGTTGGAGGCGTTCGCGTGCGGATGTTTTTGTGCCCAGTGGGGCAACCGTTGGGCCGCTTGCGATGGCGCGCAAATCATTACCCACAACATCCGAGAGGATGTAGGCCGATACAGGCGCAGGTGCCGCTTGACGCAGTAAACCGCCGCCCTTTAATGTCGAGACCTGCTGACGGATCATGTTCATTTCGACGATATCCAACCCACTAGCCAGAAGTGCAGCGTTCAGTGCCTGTTTATCCGCTAGGCTGATGCCCTGTGCAGGTGCAGGCAACAGGGCAGAGGCCCCGCCTGAAATAAGAGCAATGAAATGATCATCTGCTGTCGTGTCAGCCAAAACTTCAGCGATTTTTTGCGTGGCGTCCAACCCAACATCGTCGGGAATTGGATGGCCGCTGTTGAAAAAGGGGATGTTTTCAATACGATCTTGGTTTTCTTTATGCGTGACACAGAGGGCCTCGATGTCTTGTCCCAAATGCGTCATTGCACCGCGCAGCATCGCAGGCGCCGCCTTGCCCGCTGCAATAACAATCACACGGCCATTCGTGTTGTGTGGCAGGGCGGTCATATGACGCGCGACTGCAGCCTCGGGATCGGCCTGATCAATCGCTGCCTGAAATGCTGATTGAAGTGCGTTCTTGGGATTGCGTGTCAAATGGGGTCGCCGTGTTATTCAGTTTTCGCAAAGCTAGCAATGCGCGAACTGAACCACAAGGCGGCGATGTCGTGTTAAATATATGGCCACCCCGCATTTTGGGGTGGCCATCGTAATTTTAGGACCGTTTGCCAAACCACATGCGTAGAAATAGCCCGTCCTTTAGCCAATATTGATGATATAGTGCGGCAACCACATGCCCAATGACCACAAGGAATAGGATTGGGACCCGCAATTAGGCCAAAGGTCATATGCATCCGCAATGCATCAATTTTTCCTGGATCTGAATTTGGCGTATATTCCAGCACAAATTGACCCGAGGTCCATGCCATAACAATTAAAACCAGCATGACCCAATGGATCACTACCAAGATTGGATGATATCGTTTCATCACAGTATCCTTACCTTTTGTAGTTCCGAGGGGCGGCGCACAAAATCGTGACAAAAAACACAGTACTAAAATTAAACATCGCCCTTGAACTATAGAGGGGTTTGTACATCTATACTGTCAACGAAGGCGGCGCAGTTCGTTCGCAAATAGTGACATTTTGGATCCAAGTTATTTGGACTGATAAACAGGAGAGATTGCATGGCGTTGCCAAAAACACCCTCGTTCCGGTTGGATGGGAAAACGGCATTGATCACAGGGGCCAGTTCTGGGATTGGACGTGCCGCTGCTGTGGCACTGGCCGAAGCGGGTGCGCATGTCACGGTTGCCGCACGCCGCGCAGATGCATTGGATCAACTGGTCGTCGAATTGCAGGATGCAGGCCATAGCGCAGGCGCACAGGTTATGGATGTGGCCAATATTCCAGAAACCCAGCAGTTGGTTGCCGATTTAGGCCCTTTTGACATTTTGTTGAACTCTGCGGGTCTTGCGCGGCATTCGCCCGCGGTTGACACTAACGAACCAGATTTCGACGCAGTTTCAGATTTAAACGTCAAAGGCGCATATTTCCTGACCCAAGCCGTGGCAAAGGGATTGATTGCGGCGGGCCGCAGCGGATCATTGATGAATATTTCATCTCAGATGGCGCATGTTGGCGGCATTGATCGCGCGGTTTATTGTGCGACCAAACATGCCGTCGAAGGTTTCACCAAGGCGATGGCGATTGAATTTGGCAACCATGACATTCGCGTCAATACAATTTGTCCGACATTCATCCTGACTGAATTGACACAGGCCACATTTGATGATCCTAAGAAGCGGGCCTGGGTCGAACGTCAGATCAAGTTAAACCGCGTTGGTCAGGTTGAAGATATCATGGGCGCTGCCGTCTTTTTGGCAAGCGATGCGGCAGCGATGATCACGGGCACATCATTATTAGTGGATGGCGGTTGGACCGCTGAATAAGGCTGGGATGCCAGCAGGAAGAAGACGTGCATTATGACAGAGACTTCAGAATACGTTCCGCCCAAGGTTTGGACATGGGAACAACCCAATGGCGGAACCTTTGCCAGCACAAACCGCCCCATCGCAGGGGCCACACATGACGCCGAATTGCCACGGGGCAAACATCCGTTTCAGCTCTATTCCATGGGCACACCCAATGGTGTCAAAGTCACCGTGATGTTTGAAGAACTGCTGACAGCAGGTCATGCGGGCGCGGAATATGACGCCTGGTTGATCAGCATCGGCAAAGGCGACCAGTTCGGCAGCGGGTTTGTGGACATCAATCCAAACTCAAAAATTCCTGCTTTGGTGGATTATTCGGGGGATGCCCCGCTGCGCATATTTGAGTCTGGGTCAATATTGGTCCATTTGGCCGAAAAGTTTGGGGCGTTTTTGCCAACGAATTTGGCCGCACGCACTGAATGCATGAATTGGCTGTTCTGGCAAATGGGTAGCGCGCCGTATTTGGGTGGTGGGTTTGGCCATTTCTATTCCTATGCCCCCTATAAAATGGAATATCCCATTGATCGTTTTTCCATGGAAGTCAAACGTCAGTTGGATGTTTTGGACAGACAGTTGGCCGAAAACCCCTTTATTGCGGGGGATGAATACACCATCGCGGATATGGCGATTTTCCCTTGGTACGGTAATTTGGCACTGGGGCGTCAGTATAATGCAGGCGAATTTTTGGATGTTGCATCCTATAAAAACGTCGTTGCATGGGCCGAAAAATTGGATGCGCGTCCCGCCGTAAAACGGGGTCGGATGGTCAATCGAACATCGGGTGAACCGCATGAACAACTGCGGGAACGTCACGACGCATCCGATTTTGACACAAAGACGCAGGATAAAAACGGTTAGATTTACTCAAGGCATGTTGGTTTGGACCAAGGATGACGGATACCAACCAGTGCGCTGGATCGGCATGCGCCAAATATCAGAAACCGATTTAGAAGCACATGCAAAAGTACGCCCAATTCGGATCAAGGCGGGTGCGCTTGGGCAAAATATGCCGGAACGTAATCTAACTGTCTCGCCTCAGCACCGAATCCTCGTGAATTCAAAGCTGGCACGTCGTTTACATGGCGATGATGAGATGTTGGTCGCTGCCAAGCATCTTCTTCAGGTCGAGGGAGTTGATGTTGAACTGGACATGGACAGCGTTACCTATGTCCGCTTCCTGTTTAATCGGCATCAGATTGTGGAATCAGAAGGGGCAGAGACGGAATCACTGTTTATAGTTCGAGAAGCACTGAAAACAGTTGATTCTGCGGCGCGAGTCGAAATTTTGCACCTATTCCCAGAGCTGGCGAGCATAGATTATGAACGTTTTGCCTGATCCTGTGCGCCCAATTCTATCGGGACGTCAGGGACGCAAGCTTGCAAATCGCCATGCGAACAACAAAAAGCATTTGGCGCAATAATATTACTCGCAAATAAACAGGGGACCGTCCATTTGGGCGGCCCTTTTCTGTGGATAAATCCCATATTTTGTGGATAAAATTCAGTCACCCACTAATGCCGAATAGGGCGCTATAATTTTTTTACGATCTATGGCACTTTTTTGTATTTTAGGGGTTGCGGGTGTTGTTGGTTGAGTTTAGAAGCCCCTCTACCGGCGCTGACGAGGTGCTGGGGTCGGGAGCGGCGGCTTTAGAGGCTAAGGTTTTCGGGACATAATCAGAGA
>Ga0255782_10002180_pt1 | contig 15992 bp, 16 predicted proteins | sample 101ome_26_FD_179980 | JGI IMG/M metagenome (GOLD analysis project Ga0255782, IMG submission 179980) | Coastal salt marsh microbial communities from the Groves Creek Marsh, Skidaway Island, Georgia - 101408AT metaG (version 2) | ecosystem: Environmental > Aquatic > Marine > Intertidal zone >...
ATGGTGCAAATCCGGGCTGCGTATTGGCGGCAAATACCTGCTGACTGGGATCACACATCGCGAGTGACGGCATTACAATCTGTTCGGCATTCGCTGGCGTTGGGGGCAAATCACCAACACGCGCCGCTAGCGCCTTTGATGATGGCAAGTCAATCTTGGTAAAGTCGGGAAACGCCGACATCACGCATCTCCTTCGTAAAATTCTGCCAGCGATACGCCGACAATATCCGCCAGAAGGTCTAAAGGGGCAGCAGCATCCAACAATCTGGCTGCGGTCATTGCCTTGCCTGCATGGCGCAGGCCGGACAGTGCGGAAAGCAGCGCTGCATCAAGCTGGTCAAACTCGCAATCAAGCAAGACTAACAGATCCGGCCGGGCGTTATCAACCGCCTTGCCGCTTGCGTCATCCAGCTGCATATGCACCGGCTGCATCCCGCCAATGGCGAAAAGCGCCCGCAATTTAGCCAGCTGTGGCACTGGCGTTGGTTGGTGCTGAAGCAGCAGAATACGCGGCGGGGTCTTTGCTGCGGCGCGGCGTACTGCCTCAATCGCTGCCGCTGGCCGCCGAACCGAAATCCAGTGAGGCAGAACATCATCCCGGATATTGCCATCGGGCTGTAGATTCACCCCAACGAGCGTTAAGTCACCAGCCGCCAATTTTGCATGGCGCTGACCGGCGGCAGTTTTGGCCCATGCCGCAAACCGGCCAGCATGATGCGCCGCCAATGCGCCGCCATCAGCCTCAATCTGCCGGAACAAATCCCATGCCGCCACCGCAAGCTGGTTGGTGCGGGCTTCGATAAAGCCAGCGCCACCAGCCGGATCAAGGCTACGCGATAACCCGCTTTCCTCAATCAGTAAATGCTGCTGCATCCGCGCCAGACGGCGCCCCATCGCATCACCGCCGGTTAGGCAGTCATGGGGATGCGCCGATAATTGATCAGCCCCGCCAATCGCCCCACCAAGCAGCGCCGTCGTCGTGCGCAGCATATTAACCTCTCGATCAGCAAGCGAGAACATCCGTAGTGACACCGCCGCCTGGATGAACAGCCGATGCCGATCAGGATCAAGCCCCAATGCGGCAATCACGCCGCCCCAGCAGTGGCGCAACGCGCGGCATTTTGCGATCCCGTCAAACAGATCAGCCGGCAATGCCAGCGATGCTGACAGGCGCGATGCCACATCTGCCAGATCAAGATTTCTTGCCGCCGCATGACGCAAAATCTCGGTCAATGATGCCAGATTATAAGCCAATTCCTGAACTGCGGTCATGCCACGATTATGCCAATGCCACCCCTGCGCCCGAAACAATCCAGCAGGCCTATCAGCCGCATCAGCACAAGCAAGGTAATCCAGCCCCTGATCAAGCAATGCAGCGTCGGCTGCCGGTGCAAAAGGGTCGATATTTGCCTGAAAGCGCAATGCCGAAAGGCTGTGATTGCCAGATTTGGCAAAAGCCGAAAACGCCGCTATTTGCACCAGCGCATCGTTACCCGCATCAAGTGCGATCCCCGCAGCAGGCAGAACCACATCTTGCATAATCACCGGCAAGTCAACCGCCAGATTACCAGCCTCTAGCCCCTGAAGCCAGATCGTGCCAACCCCGTCTTGCAGCCCTTCGAGAATCAGCTGGTTTAGTGACTGCGGCGCGCCGGTCGCCAAAACCGGCTGACAAATATCCCAGCCATGCGCGATATGCACCGCCGGATTGACCGGCAAGCGGGCAAGAGCACAGGCCGCATTTGGCACTGTTTCGGGCACAACAATGTCATACAGAGCCTCAATTTCAAGACCATCTTCATCCCGCCGGTTAAGGCTTTGCGGGTCAGCGCCTTTCAAGGCGGCGCTTACCAGCTGGCGCCAGTCTTCGCGGCTGGCAGACGGAAACTTGTTTTGGGTAGATGACATGATAGACCTTTTTTCTCTATAGTCGCGCTGAAATTAGCAGCGCTGCCACCGCAAATCAAGGAAACTGCATGAAGGCCAATCGCCACAAGACCCAGACCCAAACCCAGGCCGGATGGTCATTCACCGCCGATTCAAATCATTTGGTGTTTTTGATCATTTTGGCGCTGACGCTTTTTCGTACCGCTGCGCTGGCGATCAGCCCACTTGAGCTTGGGGTTGATGAGGCACAATATTGGCTGTGGAGCCAGACACCCGATTTCGGCTATTTCACCAAACCACCCCTCATCGCGTGGATCATTGGTGCGTCGCATTCTTTGTTCGGCCATGATGTGATGGCGGTGCGCCTACCGGCCTCTTGGTTACAATTTGCCACCGCGCTGGTGCTGTGGAAAACCGCAGACTGGCTTTATGGGCCGCGCGCTGGCCGGCTGGCCGGTCTCATCTGGATCAGCCTTCCTGCGGTCGGACTTGGCAGTTTCCTGATCTCGACTGATACGCCGCTATTACTATCGGTTGCGCTGGCGCTATTGGCTATCGCCGGTTCGGTTAGCGGCAAAATAATGCCGGCGCGCGCAATGGTTTACGCAGGCATCGCACTCGGTGTCGGTATGCTTGCCAAATATGCCGCGCTTTATGCCGTCTTGGGGCTGATGCTTATCTGGGCGTCGGGTCGACATCAGGCAAAGGCGGTGATTAAAGGGCGGCATCTTTTGCTGGCTATTCTGGCCTGTTTGATCGCCGCAAGTCCAAATCTGCTGTGGAATGCAACCCATGATTTTTCGACCATGCGGCATCTTGGTGATAACGCCAATCTGGCCAAACAAACAAATGACATCAGCGAAAGCCTGATATTTCTGATCAGCCAAGCGGGCGTTGCCGGGCCGGTTGTGTTTATTTTGATGCTTGGCAGTCTCTGGGCAGCACGGCACGAGCGCAACGCGGGCTGGCTGACATGGATGGCATTTCCGGTCATTGGCTTGATGAGCTTGCAGGCCTATCTAAGCGAGGCGAATGCAAATTGGGCGATGGCGGCTTATCCGGCACTTTCTGTTTGGCTTGCAGGCTGGCTTGCCAGCGGGCGGGCGGGCGATATCCTCCCGTCACCGGCATGGCGTATTTGGCTTGGGCGCAGCGCAATTGGGATCAATTTTGCGATCACACTGGGTTTGTTGGCGGTAAGTATGGCCGGCACTCTGGGCCCGCTGACACCAGCATCAGACCCATTGCGGCGGTTGCGCGGATGGGAGGCGCTTGCGAATGATCTTGAACCTTTGATTGCGGCGCATCAGGCACGCCGGATTATCGCCGACCGGCGCGCCACCGCTGCATTGCTGAATTGGCATTTTCATGATCGCCCCCTCACCATCATGCTGCATGACCGCGACGGGGTTCCAAGCAATCATTTCGAGGCAAATCACAGTTGGCAACGCAAAGCCGGATCACCGGTTCTGGTTCTGTCGGGCACGGCCACACCGCCCGATGTGCCGTTCATTCAATGGCAGGGCAGCCCTAGCCTCAGCCGCACAATTATCAGCCACAATCATAGCCGCGATATCTATATTCACAAAGGGATTGAATAGCTTTTGAAACCCCTTACTTGTTGGTCATACGCTGGCTGGTAATTTTGGCAAAGACCGCCAAGGTTTCAGGGCTAACGTGATGTTCGACGCCTTCGGCATCCTCTTCGGCAATCGTTTCGGGAACGCCAATGGCGACCAGAAAATCGCGGACAATACGGTGTCGGTCACGCGCCTGATCAGCGAGTTTCTGGCCGTCTTCGGTTAAAAAGATCGACCGGTAAGGGCGCGTCTCAACAAGATTCTCACGGTGTAACCGCTGAATAATTGCATTAACCGTAGGGCTGGTCACCCCAAAACGGGCGGCAAGATCGACCGTTCGCGCCTCTCCAGTTTCGGCAATCAGCTCGGCAATCATTTCAACATAATCCTCGGCAACTTCGGATTGATGGGCTTTGCGGATGCGATCAAATTTCGCGGCGCTTTCAGTAACGGCCTTGGGCGGCATAGCATCATCCTGTTTTGCGTTCGGCTTTGATGCTAAAAATATAAAGAAAACCAAAAAATTTAGCCATGCCAAAATTTTTAACGGATTCTTATCTTTTGACGAACACAGGCAAGTTCATCTGGCCAACGCCAGCTAGCTAGCGCGCAGATCCCAGAAATAGCGTACTGCCCTACGGCATTAAGGTTGCACCTAATAGGGGCAATGGGATAGAGTGGCGGCCGATTTTAAAATCTATGATACGCCACAACAACGAAGCGGAATTATTATGGACAAAGCCACCACAACCGAGCTTGAAGCCGCCGCATTCAGGCGCCTTGTTGCCCATCTACAGGAACGCACCGACGTGCAAAACATCGATATGATGAACCTTGCCGGTTTTTGCCGGAACTGCATGTCGCGCTGGTATCGGCAGGCCGCCGAGACCTCAGGCATTGAGATGACCGATGGCGAGGCACGCAAGCTTGTTTACGGGATGGAATATGCGGATTGGAAAGCGCAATACCAAACCGAAGCAACGCCAGAACAAAAACAGCAATATGAAAAAATTCATAACCACGACAATTAGGATCATCACATGACCGTTATTCCGGGATCTGGCGCTGGCGCCGAACAGCTGAGCCAATATATCGAACGCATTGAACGTCTCGAAGAAGAAAAGCGCGCCTTAATGGCCGATATCAAGGATGTTTATGCCGAGGCAAAGGCCACCGGATTTGAGCCTAAAATCATGCGCCAAGTCGTGCGTTTGCGGGCCATGGATCGTGACCTGCTAAGCGAGCAGGACGCGCTTCTCGACACTTATCGTGATGCGTTGGGCCTTCGCTAAACCGGAAAACACCTGCAGCCAATCCAACCGGAGCCTGACCTGATGAGCCATTTTGGTGACCGTTTAACCCAAGCAAACCGCCAAACTGGCACCACGCTCTGTATGGGTATAGATCCCCATGTCAGCATGATTCCAGCGCTGTTTGGTGCGGCGCAGGACGGCCACGCAAGCGACGCTGCAATCCGGGCAATTGATGATTTCTCGATGGCCTGCCTTGAACAGGCGATTGGCACCGTTGCCGCGATCAAGCCGCAAGCCGCTTTTTTTGAGCAGCACGGGCCTGCAGGAATGCAAATTCTGCAAAATCTTGGCCGCGCCGCCATTGATGCTGGCTTGCTGGTTATTATGGATGCGAAACGCGGCGATATCGGCAGCACCTCCTCGGCCTATGCGGCAGGCTGGATTGGTCATGATGCGCCGTTCCCAAGCGATGCGCTGACCACCAACCCCTGGCTAGGCATCGACACGCTGGAACCGTTTCTTGACCGCGCCGACGCCACCGGCAGCGGCCTGTTTATTTTGAACCGCACCAGTAATCCGGGTGCCGGAGATTTGCAAGATCAGCTTGTTAACGGCCAGCCACTTTATAAACATCTGGCTGGCTTGCTGGCCCCACTTGCCGCATCGCGTGCCGGAAAAGACGGCATTTCATCGCTTGGCATCGTGGCTGGTGCCACTTGGCCCGAAGAAGCTCAAGCCCTGCGCGAAGCTCTACCCCAAGCGCCATTTCTTGTCCCCGGTTTTGGCGCACAAGGCGCTGGACCGGAAAAAGCGACCAGTGGCCTGCTCCGCGGTCAGCACGGATGGGAAGGCGGCCTGATCAATAGCACGCGTGGCCTGATCTTTCCACAGAACGCCGCCGCCGCTGGCACGATGGATGAATGGCGCCGTGCGATTGCCGAGACCATTACGCAAAACAAAGCCGCCCTGAACAGCGTTTTCTGATTTTCCTGTCACATAAGCGGGCAAAATTGCCGCACAAGCAGAACCGGCAGGTGACCATAACTGCCTGATAAATAAGTCACGCGATTTTGAACGGCGTTTCTAGATTTACGCTTGGCGTTAGTTGTTAACACTCCTCATGCTCGTTTGTTTTCTTACACCGATTAGAAACAAACTGTTTGGGCATAATTTAAGAGGATTGACGTGACTGATAAGGAAGTCAAAGGCGGTGAAGTAATCTGGTACAATGAACGTAAGGGTTATGGCTTTGTAAAGATTGACGACACAGAGGTTTTCTTGCACCGGTCGACTTTAGATCGATTTGGGCTTATCCGTTTATTAACCGGCGATCAGATAACGGTTTCGCTTTCAACCAACGAACATGGCGAAGTCATTCAGGATCTGCTGACCGTTAACCGGCCTGCCAATCCAACACCGCCGGGTGCGTCGCAGCCTGACGAGGACGAAATGCGCGCCGTGGTGAAATTCTTCAATGACATTCGGGGCTATGGCTTTGTTACCGCCGAAGATATGAGCGAAGATGTATTCGTTCACTTACGGGTCTTGAATTATTGCGGCTTTCATTCGCTTGTTCAGGGACAAAAGCTGCTGATCAGAATTGACGATTCGGGGCGCGGCCCACAAGTACAGGCCGTTCGGCTTCTTAATGATTAGCTTGAGAGATTAATCCGCCACTGTTAAGATTTTCCAGTCTATAATAAAGCTTTGCTGCACGGCGATTCTTGCCGGCGCTTGGCTTGATCGTAACGATGCCATTTTGGTGCGATCATCAATCATTGGAAAGCCAGATTATGTCATCTACAACGCGCCAATTTCGATGGATTATGATCACGCTATCAGCCGCCGCCTTGGTATCTGTTACATTCGGCATCAGGCAGGTATTTGGCCTGTTTCTTGTGCCAATTTCAGCTGAACTTGATGGTGGGCTACAGCTCTTTTCACTCGCAATCGCAGTCCAGAACCTAATTTGGGGCCTTTCATCACCATTATTTGGTGCCGCGGCCGACAAATTTGGTGCCTGGCGGGTGGCGGCCTTTGGCGTCCTGATCTATGCGGCCGGTCTATTATGCATGGCCTTTTTCGTGACAGAAACCGGAATGTTTCTGGGGCAAATTATGATTGGCATGGGGCTTGGCAGTGCTGGTATTTCTATCGCCGTTGGCGCCGTCGCGCGCGCCGCACCGCCAGAAAAGCGGTCACTGGCAATGGGACTTGTCACCAGCTTTGGGTCATTCGGTCAGTTTGCGCTGGTGCCGGTCGCACAAATCATGATGAACCAGCATGGGTGGCAATTTGCCATTGTTATTCTGTCAGTGATTGTGGCGTCGATGGTCGCGGTCACGCTTGGGATGCGGGTGCCAGCGGGCGGCGCGCGCCCACTTGAGGGGGTTGTCCAAACAGCGGGTAGTGCGCTTCGCCAAGCGGTCAGTAGCCGCGATTATATTCTGCTTACCACCGGATTTTTTGTCTGCGGTTTGCAATTGGTGTTTATCACCACCCACCTGCCGACCTATCTGCAGGATTCGGGGCTGACGGCAGATATTGCCAGCTGGTCATTAGCCTTGATTGGTTTATTCAATATTATTGGTGCTTTTATTTGCGGCTGGCTCGGCGGCTTTATGTCGAAAAAGAAGACCCTTGCCATTGTTTACCTGCTTCGCGGCCTGATCATTGCGGCCTTTATCAGCCTGCCTCCAAGCCCCGGCTTGGCATTGTTTTTCGGTGCGTCAATGGGGCTTTTATGGCTTGGCACAATCCCGCTGACCAGCGGCCTGATCGTTGCGTTCTTCGGGCCCCGCCACCTTAGTATGTTATATGGTCTGGTGTTTCTGTCGCATCAGATCGGCTCGTTCGTTGGCGCATGGTTGGGTGGTGTCTGGTACGATATGTTCGGCAATTACGAGGCGATGTGGTGGCTGAACGCTGGTGCTGGCCTATTTGCCTTTGCGGTGAATTGGGCAATTAGAGAACCAACGCCCGCCCCCCTGCCGGCATGATGGCCTAGCCCCTCGCCGGAGCGGGGCTGTTTACCTATCCCCGTTTGCCTATTCTTGCACGCCTATTCTTGCTCGCCTAGCCAACGTTCTGCATCAAGGGCTGCCATACATCCCATACCGGCCGCAGTTACTGCCTGCCTGTAGATTTTATCAACACAGTCACCAGCGGCGAACACCCCATCAACCGAGGTACGCGTCCCGCCGGCCTCGGCAATGATATAGCCCTCATCATCAAGTGCGACCGCACCGGCAAAGGCCTGTGTCGCCGGATCGTGACCAATGGCAACAAACATACCATGAACCGGAATATCCTTATCAGCCTCGCCGATAGTTGAGGCCAGCCGCAACCCGGTGACACCGGACTCGTCGCCAATCACCTCGGCAACTGAACGGTTCCATTCAACCGTGATATTATCTTTTTTCAACAAGCGATCTTGCATGATCTGTTCGGCACGAAGCGTATCACGCCGATGTACTAGGGTTACCGACCGACAGATATTGGCAAGATACAACGCTTCTTCAACCGCGGTATTGCCGCCGCCGATAACCGCAACATCCCGCTCTTTATAGAAAAATCCGTCACAAGTTGCACAGGCTGAAACACCGCGGCCATTAAACGCTGCTTCGGATTCAAGACCAAGCCAGCGCGCCTGTGCACCGGTTGCCAGAATGACTGTATCTGCTGTCATCACCTTGCCGGAGTCGAATGTCACGGTAAATGGGCGCGCCGATGTATCAAGGCTGGTGACCAGATCATAGATCACCCGCGCACCAACATTTTCGGCTTGCGACTGCATTTCGGTCATTAGCCACGGCCCTTGAATCACCTCGGCAAAGCCCGGATAATTTTCGACATCGGTGGTAATCGTCATCTGACCACCCGGCTGCAAACCGGCAATGATAACCGGTGATAGATTCGCCCGCGCCGTATAGATGCCCGCGGTCAACCCGGCAGCACCGGCACCTATAATAATAACATGTTCATGCTGGTTAGCGTCGGTTGAGTGATCGGTCATGATTTACGGCTCTTTCCTGATTAGGCGTTCGGCTCTATGGTAATTATCAATGGCTGAATCTTTATGATCTATGTTGGGGATAACACTCAACAGCTTGTGTTTTCAAGTGTCATTTACACAACATCATGTTAGCCTCTGCCCATGAAACTTCCTAGTCAAATTGCCATCTTACTGTCGTTTAGCCGCATTCATTTACTTGCCATACTCGTTTTGGCGATCACTGCTGCTAGCCCCAGCCCCTTGCGGGCGCAAACCATTGATGGTGCCGAAATCCTGTCCGGAACAGCCATTGAAGGCGGATTGATTATTGCCCGCACCAATCCGGAAAATCAGATTCTGCTCGATGGCAATGCCATTGAAATCGCTGATAATGGCGTTTTTGTTATCGGGTTTCATCGCGAATCAGACGTACCGGTTACGTTACGCATCATCGCCCCTGATGGCACCAGCATGACCAGCACTCTGGCAGCCAGCCAGCGGGACTATAATATCCAGCGGATTGACGGGCTGAAACAGACCATGGTGACGCCGCCCGCAAAGCTATTGGCGCGGATCAAGGCTGACGGCAAGGCAGTCCGCGCAGCCCGCGAGCAGGAAACGCCGCTTGGGGATTTCTGGCGCGGCTTTGACTGGCCAGCGCTTGGCCGGATTTCCGGCGTTTATGGCAGCCAGCGAATCCTAAATGGTGAACCGCGACAGCCGCATTACGGCATTGATATCGCCGCGCCGCGCGGCACGCCCGTTCGCGCACCGGCGAGTGGAAAAGTAACGCTGGTCAAAGATTTATATTTTTCTGGCTGGACGATTGTCATGGCCCATGGGCTTGGCGTGAATTCCAGCTTTCTGCATCTTGATCGGGTCGATGTCAAACCTGGCATGATGATCAAACGCGGTGACCTGATTGGCACTATCGGTGCGACCGGCCGCGCAACTGGCCCGCATCTTGACTGGCGGATTGACTGGCAGGGGCGGCGCATTGATCCCGGTCTGCTGGTCGGGCCGATGCCCGCGCCGGCGTCTTAAATGTTTGCGTCTTTGATATTGGCGTCCTGAGCAAAGTGACCAGAAAGAGATATTTATGAAAACCGTGTTTATTTTTGGCCTTGGCTATGTTGGGGTTCCGCTAGCCCACGCGCTGGCTGATTTGGGCTGGCAAATCCGTGGCACCACCCGTACCCCATCCAAACTTGCGGCCAAGGCTGATTTGGGCTGGCAGATTATGCCGTTTGAATCTGGCCAGCCGCTGGCTGACCCGCAAACTGCCTTTGCAGATGTTGATGCCATTATCAGCACGATCACCGCAATCGGCGGCTCGGATCCAGTGCTTGATGCGCATGGTGATGATCTGGCTCATTTTACTGGCTGGAGCGGTTATGTCTCGGCGACTTCGGTCTATCCCGATATGCCGGATGCTGTCTGTTACGAAGATACACCGGTTGCACCAGCCACCCAACGCGGCAAAGCCCGCGTGATCGCCGAGGCGCGGTGGCAGCGGGCATTTGGCACGGAAATTTTCCGCGCCGCAGGTATTTATGGCCCTGCACGCAGCCCGTTCGATGCGTTGCGCGATGGGAGTGCCCGCATTATCGAACGTGAAGGGCAAGTGTTTAACCGCATTCATGTTGATGATATTTGCCGGATTATCATCGCTGCGATGACGACGCCACGACCGGCGCGCATTATTAATCTTGCCGATCATAAACCAGCACCACAAGGTGATGTTGTCCGCCATGCCGCCGCCTTGATTGGGGTAGATCCGCCGCTGCCGCAAAAGCTGGAAGATGCCAATCTGTCACCGATGGCACAGAGTTTTTACGTTTCGCGGCGGCGCGTTGGCTCAAAAGTCATCAAGCCCGAATTAGGGCTTGATCTGCTATATCCTGATTATGAAACCGGCCTTGCGGCGATTTTGGCGGCAGGTGGCTAGCCGCCTAGCCGATAGACGGGTCGAGCGACCCATTCGCATAACGCGCGGCCATTGCTGACAGGGACAGCGGCCGAATACGCGCGGCATTACCGGCTGTTCCAAAACGCTCAAACCGGTCAGCACAAAGAGTTTCCATTGCATCCATTGCGGGCTTAAGGAATTTGCGTGGATCAAACTCTGCTTTGTTTTCATTGGCAATTTTTCGGATCACGCCAAGCATAGCAAGGCGGCAATCAGTGTCGATATTCACCTTGCGAACACCATATTTGATCCCGCGCTCAATCTCTTCAAGCGGCACGCCCCATGTTTGCGGCATCTCACCACCATGCGCGTTGAACACATCCTGCAACTCTTGTGGCACGCTGGATGAACCATGCATAACAAGATGGATATTTGGCAGGCGCCGGTTGATTTCTTCAACCACATTCATCGCCAGAATTTCGCCATCTGGCTTGCGGGTAAATTTATAGGCGCCATGACTAGTCCCCATCGCAATGGCCAGCGCGTCAACTTTGGTGTCCTTGACAAACTCTACCGCCTGATCCGGATCGGTCAGCAACTGGTCTTCAGATAGCTTGCCGGTTGCACCATGCCCGTCTTCTTGCTCGCCCTCGCCTGTTTCCAACGAGCCTAGAACGCCAAGTTCTCCTTCAACCGATACACCGGCATGATGCGCCATTTCCGTAACCCGGCGGGTGATATCAAGATTATAGTCATAAGAGGCAGGTGTCGCAGCATCGGCCTCTAGCGAGCCGTCCATCATCACCGAGGTAAACCCATATTGAATCGCCGTCATACAGGTGGCTTCGTTATTGCCATGATCCTGATGCATACAAACCGGAATATGCGGGTACATTTCAGCCAGCGCCTTCACCATCGCCTGCAACATGACATCGCCTGCATAATTACGCGCCCCGCGGCTAGCCTGAATAATTACCGGCGCATCAACCCGGTCAGCTGCCTTTAAAATGGCAAGGCCCTGTTCCATATTGTTAATATTGAAAGCCGGGACGCCATACCCATGTTCGGCAGCGTCATCAAGAAGTTGGCGGAGTGAAATCAGCATATGATTATCCTATGTCGAAGCAAAATTCTGATGATTAGTTATGGCCTATAGCGGGCAAATTCGTCAACTTCATTAGCAGACCCGAAAACCAGCGGAACGCGCGCATGCAGCGTTTCTGGCACAAGGTCAAGAATAGGAACATCGCCATTGATGGCCTTGCCGCCCGCCGCCTCAACCAAAAACGCCACCGGATTAGCCTCATAGACCAGCCGCAACCGCCCGGCCTCATAACCGCGCCGCGCGTCAGCAGGATAAAGAAAAATACCGCCACGCCGGAAAATGCGCCAGCCATCAGCAACAAGCGAGCCAACCCAGCGCATATTGAAATTCATCTTGCGCGGGCCAGTTTCACCCGCCAAACAATCAGCAATATAAGCCGCTACATCGGGCCGCCAATGCCGCATATTCGAAGCATTAATCGAAAATTCGCGCGTGTCGGGCGTAATCGACACCGACCAGCCCATATCATGGAAATGACCATCATCGCCCAATTGGAACGCCATCACCGGCCCCCCAAAACTCACCAGTAAAGTGGTTTGCGGCCCATAGACAAAAAACCCCGCAGCAAGCTGGTTTCGACCGGGCTGCAAGACCCCGCCAGATGCCGGTAATATTGAAAAAATAGTGCCAACCGACACATTCGTATCAATATTTGACGATCCATCCAGCGGATCGCTTGCCACAATCACCTGCCCGTCATCATGCAACGGAACGGCTGCATCCTGTTCTTCGGAAAGATAGGCCGCCACCGCCGGCACGACAGCCAGCGCACACTCGATCATTTCATCAGCCAGAACATCAAGCGCCTTCTGATCATCGCCATCAGCGTTAGCACTGCCTCTTATCGCGCCAAGCGCGGCATCGGCATCTGGCTGCCGGATCACCGCCGCAATAGATGCCGCCGCCGCTGCCAGCGCCGCCACCGCATCACAGGCCGCAGCTTTGGCCGGGTTTTTGCTGGCGAGTGATTGGAGCATAGAAGATAGGTTCGACATGAGACGGCACCAAGTTTTACAACGGGATAGAGACTGACCGGCAGGCAATTTGGCAAAAGCGCCGCCCGACCAAAAAGATTAGTAGATTAGCAGATTAGCAAAAAGAAAACGCCCGCACCATAGCGGCACGGGCGTTTCAATCATTTCCTAATTCGCGAATGTTTCTTTCGTCACTGGCAGTTCTGCTATTCGCGGTTTCCGAACAGGCGCAGAATGAACAGGAACATGTTGATGAAATCCAGATACAAGGTCAGCGCGCCAAAGATTGATTTCTTTGCGGCAACCTCGCGGCTGTCACCAGCTAGATACATAGATTTAATACGTTGTGTATCCCATGCGGTCAGACCGGCAAAGATCAACACACCAGCAACCGAGATTACGAATTCCATCTGGCTTGATGCCATGAAGATATTCACCACGGATGCGATGATCAGACCAAACAGACCAATGATCATGAACGAGCCCATTGCCGAGAGGCTGCGCTTTGTGGTGTAGCCATAAAGGCTGAGACCAGCAAAGGCACCTGCCGTAATAAAGAACGCCCGCGCCACGCTTTCTCCGGTATAAACCAGCAAGATTGATGCAAGCGACAGACCCATCATTGCGCCATAGACATAGAACAATGTGCGTGCCTTCATGGCTGACATATGGCTGATGCGTGCTGACAACCAGAACACCATGCCTAGCGGGGCCAGCATGATGACCCATTTCAGCGGTGTGCCGTACATAAGCTGGCCAAGACCTGCAACATTCAGCACCGCCCATTTCGTCGCATAGGCAAAAAATCCTGTCAGCAACAGGGCTGTGGTCATGTGATTATACACGCCAAGCATATAAGCCCGCAGCCCGACATCAGTCTGGGCAGCGGTCGCTGCGGCGGTATTCATAAAGCGATTATCCTGCATTTTGTAACTCCCCAAAATAGCATTGCCATCGGATGGCATTGATGTGTCTTGAATGTAGGGTGCAAAATCAAATTTTTCAAGGTCAGACTGTTATCTTGGACAATGAAAAATACCGGATTTCTATTCGGTTATGCCGCGCCAGCTATGCCAGTTTTTTGCCGTCTTTCACGTTGGGATTCAGACTTTAACTGCCCACAAGCAGCCAGAATATCGCGGCCACGCGGGGTGCGAACCGGTGATGCGTAACCGGCGTTCAAAACCCGCTTTGCAAAGGCCTCAATCCGGTCATCAGACGAGCATATATAAGGGCTGCCAGGCCATGGATTGAACGGAATCAGGTTCAGCTTTGACGGAATCCCCTTAATCAGCGCCAACAGCGCGCGGCAATCCTCATCACTGTCATTCACCCCATCTAGCATCACATATTCCCATGTGATCCGGCGCGCATTCGATAGGCCCGGGTAATTGCGGCAGGCATCAATCAATTCAGCCAGCGGGTATTTACGGTTAATCGGCACCAGTTCATTGCGTAATTCATCGCGGGTAGCATGAAGCGAGATCGCCAGATTTACCCCCAATTCATCACCGCAACGCTTGATTTCCGGTACCACGCCTGATGTTGACAGGGTGATGCGGCGTTTAGAAATCGCCACGCCTTCACCACTCATGATCATCCGCATTGCCGTTGCGACATTGTCATAATTGAATAGAGGTTCACCCATGCCCATCAGCACGATATTGGTCAGTCGGCGATCCGGCTTGCCCGCAGGCCAGTCATTCAATTCATCCATCGCCAGCAACACCTGACCGCAAATTTCCGCAACAGTCAGGTTACGCACCAGTTTTTGCGTGCCTGTGTGACAGAAACTGCAGGTAAGGGTACAGCCAACCTGCGATGAGATACATAAAGTACCGCGCGCTTTATCAGGGATATAAACGCATTCAGCCTCATTCCCATCGGCAAAGCGGATCAACCATTTGATGGTGCCGTCAACCGACTGCAGCCGCCGTGATACCGCTGGCCGGTCAACCGAAAACTGCGCCGCCAGCAATTCACGCACCGGCTTACCAAGATCACTCATCTCATCAAAGCTGGTCAGCCCATGCCGCCAAATCCAACGCCATACTTGCCGTGCCCGAAATTTTGGCAGGCCAAGCGCTTGCATTTCTGCCTCCAACTCGGCAAAGGCCACGCCAAGCAAGTTGGTCTTTGGCGCTATTGCCATTAACGGATCGGCCGCAGCAGTGGCAGGAGCAACGGTCATTTGCAGGTCTTGTCGATCACGGCTTTGGTTTTGGTAAAGCCTGATAATGAATAAGTGTCAGTCGTTTTCGTGCCGCGGCTTGACGTCCCAACAACAGTCATTTTAGAGCCGCGCTTCATCAGCACAATAATACGCCGATCATCCTCTTCGCTTTCCGCATAGGCGCGATCTTCGAGGGTGAATAATTTGAATTTTTTACCGTCGATCGTCAATGTGACATCAGACTGCGGCTTGTAACGGTAACCCGCAATCACCTGTACCACATCGCGTTCGGCCTTGCCCGGGCCATGCGAGACAAAAACCCGGATGTCACCGCGGTTTTTCGGGTCATATTTGCCCTCACTTTTGGTCGGCACACTGCTGACAAAACAGATGCGGCTGCCGTCATTGTCATACCGATAGGCACCCCAGTCTTTTTCAACAAGCATCTCAACCGGATCGGCGATTGCTGGCAACGCTGCAAAACTGGTCGCGATCACCATCGTGAAAACACCCAAAATTCTGCTTAGTTTAAACATTCATTCGCTCTTTCTATCTTCGCTCTAGTGGCTATCTTCGCTCTAGTCGCGTTCTTCGCTGGGGTGGTTGCGTTCGCTATTGCTTTATTCGTCTTGCAAGTCTCATTTGTTTCACGGTCTTAACTGAGGTGACGGTCTCATTGACACAAATATTCAGGCGCGCCCTATAATCCTCAACCCCTAATCCGCGCTCTAATGTCCCAGCGTCTTCATAGTCTGTCAGTGGTTTGTGGCATCAATATGAAAAGGACACCTAACCTGCTATGCGGCGACACAGTTTGTTTTAGGATACCTCGCGCTGTGATGCAAAGACTTTCCAAATCGCGGTTTGGCGCATTTTGTCTCGCCTTTACTCAGCACTTTTGACCCGTGCCAGCAACGCCTTTGCCTGCGGCAGAATCTTTTCGGCGATATGGGTGATCCCTCGCTGGTTTGGATGCATTCCGTCGGACAGGTTCATTTCGGGCTGTAACGCCACCCCGTCTAGAAAAAACGGATAGAATAATATGTCATGCGCTCGTGCCAATTTTTGATAGATAGCATCAAATTCATTGGCATAATCCGCACCCAAATTGCGCGGC
>Ga0255782_10002194_pt1 | contig 15941 bp, 14 predicted proteins | sample 101ome_26_FD_179980 | JGI IMG/M metagenome (GOLD analysis project Ga0255782, IMG submission 179980) | Coastal salt marsh microbial communities from the Groves Creek Marsh, Skidaway Island, Georgia - 101408AT metaG (version 2) | ecosystem: Environmental > Aquatic > Marine > Intertidal zone >...
CCCGGTTCAGCGCGCTGGTAACGGAGTCCCTCGACGTGACCGTTCATGACCCGTACGTGTTCCTTTGAGTCACGACTCGACACACGAGGGACTCGAAGACGTCCCCATGTGGGGGCGCAACACCCTTCCGGGTGTCACACCGCGACGTCGACGACGACGACGAGCGAGATGTCCGGGACGACGCGCGCCGAGCGCGCGGGATTACTCGCGACGTCGGCGTCGTCGTCGTCGACGCGAGACGCGGACGCCCCCGCGCGCGCGTCGGCGTCGATGTCGCGAGGAGGACGACGAGGACGATGGATGGCGATCGCGAGTCTGAGCGTCGTCGGGGCGTTGGCGACGATGGGCACGCGCGCGGTTCGAGGGTGGGAGGGGGCGTCGTCGACGGAGAACGCGTTATCGAGCGCGAGCTCGATCGCGGGGGGGGTGGCGAGCGCGAACGCGGTGCGAACGATGACGACGACGCGGGTGAAGACGAATGCGACGCGGACGAAGAAGACAAAGCGAGGCGGCGGCGGACGACGACGAGGACCGAACGCGCGAAAGAAGAGCGGCCGAAAACGTGCGAGCGAAGAGATCGAGGACGTGGCGGAGACGCGCGCGTCGAGCGGTATCGGTCGGGGCGTGTGGGTGAGCGCGGTGGAGCGCGCGACGGCGGCTTCGGCTTCGGCTTCGGCTTCGGCGCCGACGGTGGTCGGACGAATCGCCGGGCGTTGGATTCCGAGTAAAGTGCGCGCGGAAGACGCGGAGAGCGACGTGAAGGAGTCCGAGGCGGAGGCGGAGGAGGCGTCTAGCAGAAACATGACGGCGGCGGAGAAGGAGGCGGACGCCGAGGTTTGGATTGAAAATTACGCCGAGGCGGTGCGACGCGCGAAACGACGCGCCTTTGTGCGCTCGCGCGGGGTCAATCCCAAGGCGCCCGGCGTCAAGGCGTTGCCTCAACTCGGCGCCACGCGAGACGATTGTCCCGCGGCGTATTCCGAGCCCAAGGTGGGCGTCACGTCGGCGCTCGGGCAAGTCAAGGAGAAGATTCCAGAGGGTTTCGCCAAGTTTTCCGAGCACGCCACGCGCATAGCCAATCTGGCGGACCACGTGTACATATTGTGCACCAAGTGTTCGCTCATGATACCGAGCGCGTGGCAAGACAAGGCGTCGTTCGTGCACGGACATAAAATTGACGAGTGCTTGCAGACGCAAAACGCCGACCACTGGCACAAGGCGTCGTTTTCGCACGCGCACGCGCTCATGGACGCGTTGAAAAAGGGATTCGGCACCGTGGCCATCATCGAGGAGGACGTCCTAACGCGTGACTTAGCCGACGGGAACGAGGGTTTACAACTCTTGTACAAAAACATGGCCAATTTGCGACAGGCGTTGAAGGCTGAGCCGCAGTGGCAGACGGTGCGCGCGGGGTACCGAACCATGTTCATCGATCGTCCGTGGGAGAGCCGAAGCAAGCTCGCCGAGGGCGAGACGTGTCCTCGATCGTGTCTGTGCGATCGCGTGAACGATTTCACGTGCATCATGCGCGCCGCCGGGTGCGACATGCGTTCGAGTGATTTTTACCTCGTCCGCAAAGAGTCGATGCAACGAATAATCGACGGCGTCTACAGAGGCTTCACGGTGGATTGCGAGGCGTTGGGTGACGTCGGAAACCAAATCTACCTCACCCCGCAGCTCAGTTTCCAGAGCAATCTCGACATTAACATCAAGAAACAGTTGGACATGTCGAGCCAGTTTGTCGAAAAGTGCGCCGTCGCGCCTCGCCCGCGTCTCGGCGACGCCGACGCCGACGCGACGGTCGCTCCATCGTCCAACAATTCCACCGCGTGAACGCTTTAGTCAAACTATAGAATACTCATCGAACGCACACGCGCGCACACCGGTCTCTCCCCTCGCCTCGTCTCTCCTCCTCTACCGCGTCGCGCGTACCGCGTCGAGTCGTCGCGCAGTCGGGTGCCCGCCACCACACACCGCGTCCGTCGTCGTCTCTCGAACCCGTCTCTCGTCGTCGCGGACGAGAGGAGGAGCGCGAGAGGAGGAGCGACGAGGACGCGGAAGAGACGGACCGAATCGCGACGTCGAATCCCGTCCTCGGGCGCGGCGACGGCGACGGCGACGCATCGATCGTTCGATTCTTTTTCTGATTCATTCCAAAGTCGAGCGGCGATTTCTGCATCGATTCGACGCCGTCCGTCGCGCCGTCCGTCGCGCCGTCTCTTCTCGATCACGCGCGACAAACATGCTTCTCGTCAAGCTCTGGATCGCGAAAAAACTCGCAGTCTTGCTCGCGGTGCGCGCGTTCGGGGTGAAACGATTGTATAGAAGAGGGTTGCGTTTGTCCCGGTTCGCGTACGGGGACGCGCGCACGACGACGCGTACGAACGCGGAGTGGATGATGCGAAAGACGTGTCAGACGGCGATGAAGACGGAACAGTGGTTCGTGCATAAGGCGACGGCGTTCACGGAGCGGGCGTTCACGCGCGCGGGGTTCACGAGACGGGGTATGCCGAGCGCGAGCGCGGGGGCGCGAGTGCTGCGAGACGACGCGGCGGCGAAGAAACGAGGGGCGGATTCGTAACGTTCAGTCGTCGTCGTCGTCGTCGTCGTGCGTCGTCGGCACAACGCTTCTTCAACGCTTCTTCTATGCATCGCACGTCGAGTCTCGCTCCCACCGCGGCACTTTCATTCATTCATTCATTCATTCATTCATTCATTCACTCTCGCCGTGGTACGTACGAAGAAACGGTTGAACGCATTTGTAATTTTATCGCGAGCGCGTCGCGAGACGCATGGTTGGTTGGTGTGGTGTTCAATACAATTTATTACAAGTGGTGTCGGTCGCGCCCCGTACCCCTCGACGCGCGAGCGTACCGTCGATATCGTGCCCTAGTCGTAGTATCGCGAGTCTCTGGCGACGGCGGCGTCGATTTCGGCGTTCGTGATGGCCAAACCGGTGACGTGGTCGACGGCGACGGCGTCGAACCCCGTCGAGCGCCACTCGCCGCCGTCGTCGCGTCGGCACACAAACTTAATCTCTGCCCCGAGAGAGCCCGGTTTCCCGTCGACGTTTTTAAACAGCGCCCACGCGCAGAAAAATTCGTACGAACGCGCGCCGTCGGCGCTCGTCTTCGTCGCGACGCCCGAACCTCGTTCGCCGTCGGAGAGAATCACGTGGCAACACGTCGCGTTCGGTGCCATTACTCCCGGGCGAGGTCGTCGTCTTCGGCGCGGAGGCGCACGCCCCCATCGTCCGTCGTCGTCTGTCGCGTTTCGGTCTGGAAAACGTGCACGACGGTCGGGTGTTCAGAGTCCCTCCATCTCATGGGTCATGACTCGTCGTTGTCGCCATCGTCGCTCGGTCGCGCGCGACGACTCGGCGCGCGTCGCGCGCGGAGGTCGACATCCTTGAGCGTCACCACGTCGCGCTTTCCGTCGTGCTCGGCGTACGCGCGCGCGTCTCTCGCGCACGATTCCGTGAATCGAAACGTGAGCTCGGCGAGGGCAGAGGCGAATCGAGGGGTCACCGTCTTGTCGTGGTCGCGACGCGCGACGGATTCGGAGAGTCTGACGACGTGTGCCTTGACGCGTTCGGCGAGCGACGCGCGCTCGGCGTCGTCGGAGGCGTCGACGTCGGACATGGGGCGCGATTGGGGAATCAAAATCGCACGCCCAGCTGTCTCTGAAGCTCGACGGAGACGTACATCGCGGGGCGGTGGGACGGGTGCTGTTACACGGCGTCGTGCAGTTCTTTGGCGGCTCGACAGGCGTCTATGTATTCCTGTTCGGTCATGTTTCGTTTGTTTTTCTCGATGACGTCGAACATGGTGGATACGTGCGCGCGGTGTTTTCGTTTTTTGGTATGTTGTCGGACGAAGTCGAGCAGCTGGGCGTTGCCGTTTTTCTTCGCCGCCTCGAGCGTTCTTTCGTGCCATGGACATCCCTCTTGGACGAGATATTTCAGTAACTCCAAATGGCCTCTTTGAGCGGCGACGTGGGTGCATGTTTCTTCCCACGGCGCGCCGACTCCGCGAAGTAGTTTCACACACTCTACGGAGCCGTCACCTCGGGCGGCGTTGTGACACACGTCACCTATAAACGCATATGTAAGATTGCCATCGGCATCCGTAAAATCGTAATACGGACGTGCGTGCTCGATCAACAGTTTCAAACACGAAACGTTGCGCCCCCGAGCGCTGTTGCGCAACGCCTCCGCGTCCACCTTCACCCCGCAACCCAACGCGTATTTCAAGCATTCAATCTGGCCGTGCGTCTCCGCTCTCTCCCACAGCGTCGCTCTATGAAACGAACACCCACGCTCGACGGCATATTTCAAGCAATTCAGATGTCCACGACGCATCGCCAGTACCGTCGTAAAGTCACAAAACGCACCGCTTCCGTACTCCATGCTCGCACCACTCGGCCACTCAGCCGTCGTCGGCCACGCCGCTCGAAGCACGCACGAGCACGTCTCGGGATGACCCGTGGTCTGGGAGCGATGCGTATAACTCATCCCGGTCGTCGCGCGCGCGCGACTCGATCGACGCGCGCGCGTGTGCGCGCACGCACTCTAGGGCTCACGTCTCCATCGCCGATGGGTGCCGAGAATTCCTCTTCCGTGCATGCATTCGTCAGTCACGCGCGCGCGCGTCGCGCCTCGTCGTCGACGCGCGAGCGCATACGACGCGCGTCGTCGCGTCGTCGCGTCTGTCCCCATGCCCGACGACGACGTCGTGCGTCTCGCGCGCGCCGTGTACGCGTGGAACATCGACGGAAGCGCGGATGCCGTCCCGCGATCGGCGTCATTCATCCTCGACGCCGAGCGCGCGACGGGCCGACGACGCGGTCGGTGTTCGTACGACGGATGCGAGCGAGACGCCGAGGTCGGGGGACACGTCTACGCGCGCGGGATCGGGGTCGTCATCGCGCCGATCTGTCGAAGGTGTAACTCGCCGAGAGCCGAGACGCGGCGACAGGGAGGCGGGAGTCGATTGCGCGCGGGAATCGAGGTGACGCGGGCGGCGATATCGGAGGGAATGTTGACGGCGAATCGACGATACGCGCCTCGTTCGCCGGTGCGACGAGGCGGGGGTGAGGTGGTGATCAAGTGTCGAGATTGCGGCGTGACGCCCGTCGAGCGAGGAAGAGCGACGTGCGAGCCGTGTCGACGCCGTCGACAGTTGAATCCCGTCGCGGCGGCGGCGGCGAGCAGACGCGCGTGCGGCGAGTGCCGCGAGGACATTTCCGATCGACCGGCGTCGCACACCGTGTGTTTGCGGTGTTATCGACGAAGAAGTTTCGGATCGACGTCACCCAGGCGGATGTTTCACACTGGATACGCCGTGCCCGTTGCACTCAGTCAAGAGTTTGCGGAGTCAGAATCGGATTCAGAGTCAGAATCGGATTCAGAGTCGGAATCCGATTCAGAGTCGGAATCCGATTCTGAGTGGTAAATCATCCCTTCATTCGTATTTCATTCATCTACATGGACAAGTATTTAATCGAGCGTTGACCTACGGCATCGTTCGTCCGCTACGCGTCGCTCTTTTCCACCACGATGTCGAGCGTCTCGCAAAAATAATCGGCTCGATCGAGAAACACGCAACTCCCGGCGTTTTCCACCTCGTCGTACGCGCAAAACGCGCCGTCGGCGCTTCCGGCGTTCATCGCGTCGACGATTTCACGAACGGACGCCGCGCTCGTGGCGTCTTCGGCGCCGCGAACGACGCGCGCGGATCGAACGCCGTTTCGGCGCAAGCGTTCGCCCAAACCGTCCACGTCGATGGCGTCGTCGGCGAGCGAACCGCCGAGCGTGAAATATCGTCCTCCGGTGATGGCGCGTCGCTGCGCGTCGCTCGATTTCGGTGCGAGCGCGTCGGTGAAACACGCGCCCGTCCGTCCGCGTCTCGACACGAACCGCTCGCTGAATTCGCGCACCGCGGCTTCGTACGCGTCTCGCCTCGCTGGGTCCAAATCTTCCTCGTACTCGATCGCGGCGTCGCGCGTCGCCGGGGACATCGCGTCGAGCGCCCGTCGCCAATCGCGAACCTCGTTCGCGCGCGATGCCGTCGGGGACACGAGCGTGAGCGTCTTGACGAATCGTCTCTCGTCGAGCGCGAGCTCCGTCGCCAGGCGCGCGCCCCAGTACCCGTGCGCCACCACGTGCGCGCCGCCGCCGTCACCACCGACGCCCAACTCCTCGGCGACGCGTTTAAGTTCATTCACGTACAAATTTAAATCGTACGACGTCGCATTTGCGCTCTTCCCGCACCCTCTCTGATCGTACAGAAACACCTCTCGCGCGCCGCCCACCTCGCCGCTCAGCGTCTCCAACGCGCTCATGTACTCGTGCGACACCCCGGGCCCGTTCGACACCGCCAACACCGGCGCATTTTTAGCCTTTTTCGCCTTTTTATAATCACCCACCCCTCGCACCCACGTCGCGCCGTCGATCGTGCCCTCGTTCCACGGCGTATCGAACGCGTACTTGGGCACGAGCCCGCCCCCGAAATCGTCGAAGTAGCCGCACATCGTCCCCGAACTCCCCGCTCGCGCCTCTCTCGCCGTCGCCAGGGCGAGCGCGATCGACGTCGTCGTCGCCGCGATCGCGCCTCGGCGTCCCAGCGCGTCTGACGACGACAAGACGTCCGATGATGATGACGACACCGGCGCCGAGACGACGGTCTCGACGTCGCGTCCTCGACGACTCACGGCGCGCGCGTCGACGCATCGCGCGCGCGACGCGCGACGCGGAAGCGACGACGCGACCGTCGGCGTCGTCGCGGAGATGGACATCGTCCGACCTCGACGCGGTCGTCGCGCGGTGACGAATGATGTTGAATGACAAAAAACAGACGATCGACACACGTCGACGCGCGCTCGAGGCCGACACCATGTCCGCGACGACGTCCGCGACGGCGCGACCGGTCCCGACGCGCGTCTTCGCGCGATCGTCCGACGCGAGGCGTCGATGGACGACGACGACGCGCGCGATGGCGTCCCGACACGCGACCGTCGTCTTGGATAAGTGTCATCCGACGACGACGACCGTGTCCTCCTCGCGTCGTCTGGCGCGATCGACGACGCGGTCGTCGACGCGCGCGAACGCGTCGGACGCGTCGGTGGCGTCGGTGACGGAATCGGCGACGGAATCGGCGTCGTCGGAATCCTTCGATTGGTTTCAGGCGTGGTATCCGCTGCGACCGACGAGTTTTTTAGACGCCGACGAACCGAACGAGGTGCGCGTGCTCGGGAAGAAATTGGTGGCGTATCTCGATAAAACGCGCGGTGAGTGGTGCGTGTTGGAGGACAGCTGTCCGCACAGACGAGCGCCCTTGAGTCTTGGATACGTGCAAAAGGATGGCGCGTTGGCGTGTCGATATCACGGGTGGGCGTTCGACGGAAAGGACGGAACGTGCGTGTCGATACCGATGTCGGTGGACGAGACGGCGGAGAAGACGGCGTGCGCGTCGCCGAGATCGTGCGCGCAGAGTTTTCCGTGTCGAGTGGAGGACGGTATCCTGTGGGTGTGGCCGACGTCGGGGGCGGACGCGACGCTGAAGAGCGCCGGGACGCCGTGCGCGACGTCTCTGGCTGAGGAAGGAACGCTGCCGGGAGAGTGGGGGATGGTGGAACTTCCCGTCGGGTACGCGCCTGCGTTGGAGAACCAATTCGACCCGTCCCACGCGGAGTGGTTGCACGCGAAATACGACGAGGAGGGACAGTTGTCGGACAAGGCGAACGCCGGTTTCGTGGCGATGACGAAATTCAACGTGCGAGAGGGCACGATGAATAAGGATGGTTTCGTCGTCGATCACGGTGGATACAACAAATCGAACGCCGACGTGTCCGCGTCTCGCGTGTTCACGGCTCCGTGCTCGAGTCGAAGCGAGTACGTCGACGCTAAGGGGAAAAAGTACCTGAGCGCGGCGATTCTCTACACGCCGACGGAACCGGGCCGAACGCTGATGTTCACCAAGTTTCAAGCGCACCAGTCGGGCGCCGTGCAAGGGGCCGGGGCGAAGAAGGTGACCCCGGCCGATCGCTTGAACTCGCTCGTCTCGGCGCCCGCAAAGTCGTTGTTCGACTTTTACATTGACAACTTCACCAGCGATCCGGCGCTCGTGCGCGTCGGCTTGTCGCACGGCACTCCTCCGGGTTCGAGCGCGTACAATCTGGGCGATCAAGACATCCTCGCCATGCACGGCGTCGAGGTTGAGATGGAATCCCTCGACAAGCCGTGGAAGCAGTCGTACTATCTCCCGACGCCCGCGGACGCCGGCGTGTCCACCTTTAGAAGTTGGATGGATAAGCACGCCGGAGGTCGAGTCGCGTGGGCTCGGGGCGTCGTCGACGACGCCTCCAAAGTGAAATCCGAGGCTGAACAGCTCGACCGGTACCATCGTCACACGAAACACTGCGTGGCGTGCAAGACGGCGCTCGCGGAGCTCGGAAAGCTCGAGGAGCGATGCGTGCTCACGAGCAAGTATTTACTCGCAGGCGGTTTATTCCTCGCCGTCACCGGCGCGGCGTTCGATCAACAAGCGCCCGCCACCATCTCCGCGTGCCTCGCGGGCGCGTCCTTGGTCGGCGCCGAGATGGTGCGAGACATGCAACACGAATTCGTCTCCTCCGTGCCTCGAAGAGGCGTGCCCAAGCCTAAACTTTGGTGAGCGGCGGCGATTCGCTCGCGCTCGCGTCGTCTCGCCGACGACAAAAATCAACATTCATGTATTTCGAGATTTACTCAAAGCGTCACTCACGCGACACTCGCGCGCGCGCGACGAATGACCGCGCGCGATGCATTCGACCACGACGACGACGACGACGACGAGTCGCGACGTCGCATCGCGCGACGCCGCGCGCGGCACGATCGCGCGCTCGAGAAGAAAACGTCGATTCGAATCCTTCTAAAAAAAGGTTTCACGAAAGACGAACGCGGCGACGACGCGCGGGAGGGCGCCGAGGACGACGACGAGGACGCGGGACGTGCGAGATCGAGGCCGTCGCGCGAGATTGCGGAGAGATTGCGGCGAGACGACGACGCGTATCGACGCATCGAGGTCGAGGCGAAGCGCGCGTTTCAGACTCGGTTCGAGGAGACGAGGGGAGACGAGACGCCGAGTGCGCGCGCGAGAGAGCGAGAGGAAGAGAGACGAGAGCGCGTGCGAGAGCAGAGACACGAGTTTCGACGCGATATGATCGATGACGCCGAGGCGAGTGGAGAACTGAACGACGAGCTCGTCGAACGTTGGAACGAGATGTTGAGAGAAGACGCCGGCGCGAGACGATGCGACGACGAGGACGTCGACGATCGCGTCGACTGCATCGAGCTTCACGAACGATTCCAAGAGCATGTGATGGAATGTAGACGTGCGCTCGAGCCGAAGGAGTCGCTCATCCGTCGCCTTCAAGCATACTTGATTGCTGAAGTTGATGTCGGTTACGACGCGCAAATGAGAGAGCACAGAACAGAGCTCGCTCGATCGAGCCGCGCGGCGATGGAACGCGGGGTCGCGCACGAGAACTTGGCGTTGGATACCGTGCGGGCGGCTCGTATCGCGTGCGCCGAGACGCAGGAACGACGAGATGCTGTGCGCGCGGAGGCTCTGACGATGACAGATGTTGCCGTCGAGAGCGAGGTCGCGTCGAGATTGGCCAAAGCGAGAAGAGACGACGACGAATGGCGGGGGCTTCTCATCTCCATGGAGCTCGAAAACGCGCGTGAGATCAGAGATCTTCGAGAAAACCTAGAGGAGCGTCTCGGAGAACTCATATCCCGGCTCCACGCCGCGTCTGCGAGCAAGCCGTTGCTCGCCGAGCGTTTACGGGACGCCGCGCGTCGCAGACGACTCGACGAACCGAGACGACGCTCTCGAGAACGGGCGGGACATCGCCTGTTGAAAGCGTTACGCGTAAAAATGTTCGATTTAAAACGCCAATTTACCGCCATGGAGGCTTCAAACGAGCGGATCGACGCTCGGTTGAGACGCGAAACGGAAAAGACGCGGCGACGTCTCGAGGTTCCGGAAAATGATTTTGGCGGCACCGAGGACACCACGACGCGCGCTCTTGCGTCGCTCAAACGCGCGCGAATCGATAAACTCACTCGACAGCTCGATTTTGTCGAAGAAAAGATATGGATCAACGTGTTGCGTCACAGGAAACCTTTGTGTGCGGAGATTCCGTTGGCGGTTCGATCGCGAGCGTACGCGCAGCTGACGCTCGCAATTCAGCGACGCCCAGAATGAAGGGCACGCGCGGCGTGTGATGATCTCGTACTACTTTCTAATGGTCCTAGTCCTACTAGTAGTCTGCAATACTATCGTAATATGATTCAATACTATCGTGATATGACGATACTACCTCCTTGACATGCTTGTCTTCTTCGAGCAACTGCTTGTACCACTTCGGTATATCGAACAATCTTTCGTGTTCTGATCTTGCGAAGTCGCTCCTGAAGCTGCAGACCATACCATACCTCACCCGAGGCACAGGCGCGTTGCCGATGTCAATGTCTACCGGATCATCATTTAAAATCCCCAAATCCCGCGGATTTGCAAAATGACGCGTCGCGAGAGATTTCCAGAACAATCCAACGACTGATGACCCCGTCACATCCTCGACCAAGATGTTCGCGTCGACCAAAACTTCTCTGAGCGACGCAAACGCGTCCGTCACACGCGTGGTCTTCGAATCACCATCACAAAGATGGTCGATATGGTCACCATCACTCCCGTCACCGGGCTTCGTACCGCCCGCACAACTATCGCACGACGTTCGCGTCGAGCCGTTGTAGCAGTTCGAGTCCATCTCCGAGCAATAAAAGGCGATCGGATTCTGAAGCGCCGCCCTCTCGTTCTCCCACATCGACCCCTTCCGAATGTAAATGTTAAACTCATTCATCAAATCCTTGTTCGTCAGCGCCGACGCCGCCTTAATGTTCAACACGTCGTAGTCGGGGTGCTCCGACGAATCCGTGATTGAACACGTGCACACGGGGTTGAAGAACACCGCGGGGGTGATTGTTCCATCTCTGCGATAAACGTCAGGGCCGAGCGTTTTCCCGTCGTCTTCAAGGCGCCGGACAGTGTCGTCGCTGTCGTGGAAACGTTTCGGCATCGCCAAGTACGTCTTCAACGTATCCCGTCTATCGTAAGCGTTGTCGACGGCGCCGACGATGTATTCGAGTCGCGCGCCGAGCACGAGACCGTCCGAAAACTCCTCCTCAAAGGGTAACCACCGAATCGGAGTGGCTAACATTTGCGGAAACTCGCCGAAGGGTCGTTCGTCCAACTTCTTTACGGCGTCTCGAGCATCGCCCCAGAGGCCCGCGAGCATGAATTCTCGCAGATACGCCGCTTCGGCTCTCCACTCCCCTCGCTCGATGTTCGTCATGCGAAGATCCACGGAAACGCTCACCTCTTCACCGACGGGCGTCACTCGATGAAATCGTCCGCGAGGGACACAAATCGTATCGCCCGCGTTGACGACGCGTTCGTGCAACACGCTGCGCATTCTGTGCCCGAGCGCGACGTACCGTTCAGGCGGCGGCGCTCCGAAATCAATCGGGTGCGCTCTCGGCAACGTTTCCGGTTGCGCAAAGTGATCGACGCCGCACGTCCTCGCGTCCTCGAGCGAAGCGTTTCTCGACATTCCCGCCAACTCCCCTACGAACTGCCTGATAAAGCCGTCGCTCCGCCAGGTGACTCTCTCCTGGTGCGCCCGCGTCGCGTCCAGCATGCAATCCTCGACCTCCCACTTTTTCGACCCCGTAATCTGAATCGTCGCGTTGTCGCCGACGTCTCGATGCCACTCGGCGATGTCACCGTTCGCCACGGACACGTACACGCCGACCTCGCACTCCCCGAACCCAAAGTCCGCGCCCCCGTACACGTGAAGCACGTCCGACGTCTGCGCGTACTTGAGAAACGAAAAGCCGCGCGCCTCGTGCCTCCCCCGTCTCCACCTCCTCCACGACTCGAGACGCGCGAGTCGTTTCAACTCGACCGCGCCTCGAGCGCAACAAAACGGCGCGTTCACCGTCTTCCCTAATTCCTTCAAATCTCCCAACATGGCGTCCACATCCTCCGCGTCGTACGGTTCGTTATCGCTCGACCGACACCGCAATAAAATCTCCCGCGCGTCGCCGCCGTGAAACCCATCGTCGCGAACGCGCTCAAAGTGTTCCCGCACCATGGGCACCACCCGCGACACCGACTCCCACGCGTTCGACCACGCCTCCACCGTCTCCCCGCCGAACGCGCGCTTCGGATGATACGAACTCTCGCGCCACGCGTCTCGCGTCTCGCGCGCCGCCGACGGCGTCCCGGCCCCATCGCGGGAGCGTCCATCGTCGTCCGACGAGCGCGCGCGCGCGACGCCGCTCGGCGCGTTCGCGTCCGAGCATCGCGCCCTCGCGGTCCGGTCGCCCCGCGCGTCGTCGTCGTCGTCGTCGTCGTCGACATCACCGTCGACATCACCGTCGCGGTGAAAACCGGTCGCGTTTCCGACACCACCCTCGTCGACGCCGTCGCGCCGGTCGGTCGTCTCGCGCGTCGACGCGCGTCGCGCGCGCGTCTTCACCATCGTCTTTTTCCGTCCGTCGCGCGTCGTCCTCCGCCTCGCGCCGAGAACGACGTCGACGAGTGTCGCGGAATTCAACCCCGTGAAATTACGCAACCGCACAGTGTGTCGCTCGACGGCGACGCGCGCACCGACGACGACGACGACGACGACGACGATGTCGACCACGACGATGTCGACCACGGCGTCGGCGTCGGCGATCTCGACGACGCGACGCGCGACGCGAGGGACGACGATGGTCGTTCGCCGCGTGGGGGGCTCGCGAGCGATGCGCACCGCGTCTATGACGTCCACGGCGCGGTCGACCGCGGTCGCGCGTCACCACCACTCGTCGTCGTCTGTCGCCGTCGCGTCGCGTCGTGAGACCCATCGTCGCTCGACCGTGGCGCCGAAAGCGACCGCGGATGAGACGGGGGAAAACGCGGCGATCGTCAACACGGTGAAAGCCATCTTCGGCGCCGGTGGATTCGCCATCCCGTGGGCGTTCGCGCAAGGTGGATTGGTCCTCGTCGGGAGCACGATGCTCGCCTCGCTCGTGTTCGCGCTCGAAGCGCTTCGCATGCTCATCAAGTCGCAGGATGTCCTCGTGAGCGCCGGGGACGCCACGGCGGCGGAGGTGGCGACGTACGCGGGACTGACGGAACGCGCGATGGGTGCGGTCGGGGACGCGACGTGTCGAGTGATGAACGTGGTGACGTGTTTCGGGATCACGGTGAGTTATCTCATCTTCATCGCGGAGACGATGAAGGTGGTGGTGCCGGCGTTGGGGATGACGGCGCACGGCGCGGCGCCGACGACGGCGGCGATGCTCGCCGTGGTCGGACCTCTGATGATCGGTCTCTCGTGGTTGCGCGAGATGAGCGGCGTGGCGGTGATCTCCGCCGTCGGCACCGCCTCCGTGTTGATCGGCATGGGGGTGACGATGGCGGTGGCGTTGGGTAACCCTTTGCAATTCGGGGCGCTTCCGGTGTCCAATTTCGCCGCCTTTCCCGGATTTTTCGGCACCGTCGCCTTTTTGTTCTTCATTCACTTCACCCTCTTCTCCATCAAGGAGGCGATGCCGAGACCGGAGAAATTCTTCTCCGCGGCGACCAAGGCGTTCGCGTCCGCCGCGTCGATCGCCTTCGTCTTCGGCGTCGTCGGCGCCGCGGGTTTCGGCCCCTCGGTGTCCTCCGTCGTCGTCACCATGCTCTCCGGTCCGGTGGGCGTCGCCGTGCAACTCTTACTGTGCCTCAACCTTCTGTCCACGTACCCGATCATGGCGCAATCCGCGCTGAGAATCAGCGAAAACATCTTCGCCGATAAGACATCGGGCACCGTCGCGACGCCCGTCTCTCTCGGCGTGCGCACGGCGTTCACCGCCTTCGCGCTCTGGACGGCGGCCAACGTGCCCAATTTCGGCGTCGTCCTCGGCTACGTCGGAGGCGTGTGCTGCTCCATCCTCTCCTTGGTCTTGCCGGCGACGATCTTGTACTTGGCGCAGAAAAAGGTGGGTAACGAAATCACGTCCAACGAGTTGGCGCGCATCGCCACCGTCTTCGTCACGGGGTGCACGTGCGTCGTCCTCTCCGTCGTGCTCTGAGTCGACGAACGAGACGCGTCGGGGTCTTCCGGACTTCGAGGTCGCGCGCGAGGATTTTGTTTATCTCTTTTTGTTCCTCTCTTTTCGAGTGTAATGCATACGTACTGCGTCGCACGATGAACGAAAAAACGCTGGCTGAGTATCCAAATTACAAAAACATGCATTATTTGTCCGCCCCTCCCCGCGCGAAACGCGACTCTCGACGCCCTCACGACGACATCGCGGCGTCGCCGCCGCCGCCGCCGACCGCGTCGCCCCCTCCCCCGTGCGAATACTTACACGCATCTCCCGCGCGACAACTCCCACGCTGGAAGAAAATACACGGAATGCCCGAGGTATCCGCGTCGCGTTCCCCTCCCGCCGCCGCGCCGTCGCGCGTCCACGACCGATGCGTCCCTCGCCCCGCGCCGTACGGCGCCATCATCGCCCCTCCCGGTCCCGCACCGTACGCCGCCATCATTCTCGGATCCACCATGACGATCTGTCCCCCATCCGGCGCACCGTACGGGTGAAACCCACCGAAACCGCGTCCTCCGCCGAATCCGCCGCCGCGTCCGCCGCCGCGTCGCCCGCGTCCGCCTCGGTGCGGCCCCCCCGCGCGGTCCCCCTCGCCGCCGCCTCCGCTCGCCGCCGTCGCCGCCTTCAACGAATCTAAACACACCCCACACAGAGGTGGATTCCCACCCACCACCGGTCGAAAATTCACCACCGTGCTCACGCCGCACCCCTCGCACTGACCGCTGTGTTCGAGTCGCCCGCTCGTCGCGTGCGTCGTCCCCGTCTGATGCCATCCCGGTCTCGTCGGCGCGCGCTCGCGCGGGCGTCGAGGATGGTCGACGAATCGTCCGCGATCGCGATCCGAGCGTCCACGATCGCGATCGCGTCGATCGTGGCGGTCGCGTCGTGTTCGCGCGTGCGTCGTCCCCGAATCCGTGTGCATGTGCGTGGCCGCGCCGTCCGTCCCCGCATCGTCCGGCGTCGGCGCGTCCAAAGCGTGGTCGCGCGCGTCGTCCATCATCGTCGCGTTCGCCGCGATGACGTCGTCCACGCTCGCCATCGTAGTACGGACGTCGAGCGCGCGCGCGAGTGACGACGACGAAATGAATTTCGACCGACGGGTTGGACGACGTGACCTAGGGTTTCCATATGTCCGAACATTTATGTGTGTGTGTGCGTTCGGTGGTCGTTCGTTAGACGTGTGTATGGGTTGATGCGAATCGACGTTTTTTATTCTCTCGAGACGAGACGAGACGAGACGAGACGAGACGAGACGAGACGCGCGGCGAGAGGGCTGATGCGCGAGACGACGACGGACGACGGACGACGGACGGTGCGTTCGTTCCTTCGCGTTCGTTCCTTCGCGCGTGCCTTGACGCGTGCGTCGAACCGTCGAGACGCGCGCGCGGTCATGTCGATCGTGTTCGCGTCGGGTCGTGTCGTGGTGACGCGAACGGTGCGCGCGTTGGTGTCGAGCGGACGACGCGCGGCGTCGGCGTCGGCGTCGGGAGAATCGGGACGAGGCGGCGTCGACGACGACGACGACGACGCGAGCGCGGAGACGAACGCGGAGACGGTGGAGCGTCTGGCGCGAGAGATGTTGGTGGAAGAGATCGAGATGGAGGAACGCGCGGACGTCGACCAAAACGCGTCGCCGACGCGACTCGAGGCGCGCGCGGCGTCGCTTCGACGCGCGGCGGAGGAATTGGATCACCAGGCGGAGGCGATGTACTCGAAGGCGCACAGACGGATGCGTCAGCGCGCGAACGAGATGGCG
>Ga0255782_10002206_pt1 | contig 15855 bp, 28 predicted proteins | sample 101ome_26_FD_179980 | JGI IMG/M metagenome (GOLD analysis project Ga0255782, IMG submission 179980) | Coastal salt marsh microbial communities from the Groves Creek Marsh, Skidaway Island, Georgia - 101408AT metaG (version 2) | ecosystem: Environmental > Aquatic > Marine > Intertidal zone >...
TTATACACGAATACTTTTATATTTATATAGTATATGGGATGGAGTGAGAAATATAAAAAGAGTATAGATTGCAATAATCCAAAAGGTTTCTCACAAAAAGCACATTGTCAAGGTAAGAAAAAAAACGAGACAACTATGAAATTATCAGAATTAAAAGAAGCAATAAGAGAAGTAAGTAGAAAAAAATTCTACGAATCATTGAATGAAGCTTCAATTCAACCTGGTTCAGCTGAATATGTTAATATCAAAGATACCGATGAAAAACTACTTGATATTGCAAAACAATATGCAAAATTTCCACATAGTAGATTAAAAACTAATGGAGTTAAACTTCAGAAAACTGCTTCAGATTTAGGTAAACTTCTTGGTTATCCAACAAAACCTGGTGATTTGTTACAATATGATAATACAGGTATCCCTTATCTTGATAAAAATAAACTAACTTTTAATAAAAACAAAGCCCCTCTTTGGCAAATGTTTAAAAGTGGTAAATTATCACAAAAAGAATATAAAGATATTGTAACACCTCTTATTAAAAATTATTGGACAGTTGCAAAACTTTGGAGAAGTTTTTTATATTTACGAAATGTACCTGCCGGTTCAAGAGCTGCAAAATCGGCTGCAATGAGGGATATGCGATGAAACTAAAAGATTACATGCCAAAAGGAATTGAAATGGGTAAGGTTTATTCAAATCCATATCATACTGCCTTTTCACCTATAAAAGAAGAAACTATAAAAGAAGATGACCACGAAGTTGGTATGGGACTCTCATCTCTAAAATCGTCTGTTCGTTCTGCTAAAGTAATTTATGATAATATCAAAAAAAGAAACATCGAAGAACTCGATGGATGGGTACAAGAAAAATTAACTTTAGCTGCAGATTATCTCAAAAATGTGGCTGATTACATGGAAGATTTAGACGAATACGAAAAAGATGGAGAATCTAACTAATCATACTATGGAACTTATAGGTGCATTTTTAACAGGGGTTGTTGGGCCACTTTTATACTTACTGATTAATAAATCCATTGAAAAGAAAAAAGATAAGAAACGAGATAAAATTAGAGAAACTGTTTCTAATACCAATCTTATCAATCAAGAATTAGAAGAAATTAGAGAAGAATACCAATCGGATAGAGTTTGGATTTCTCAATTCCACAATGGTGGTAATTTTTACCCAACAGGTAAATCTATCCAAAAGTTTTCTATTTTCTATGAAGTAACAAAGGTGGGTGTATCAACTCTTTCTCATATATTTTCAAATATACCTTGTTCACTTTATCCAACTGCATTTGACCATATGTTAAATTCAGACCAAAAAGGAATTTTTATACCAGATTTCAAAGACCCAAAAGTTGCAACATTTGGATTAAAAGGAGCAGCAGAATCAGTAGGTACAAAATCATCTTATGTTTTACCACTTTTTTCTTTAGATGAAAAATATATTGGAACAATTGGTTTAGATTATGTTAGTAAAAAGAAAAAACTAACCAAAGACCAATGGGAACATTTCCAAATCAAAGCAGGTAGAATTGCAGGTTATATTTCTACATATTTAAATGAAGAATAATTTGGATATTCCAAATATTTTTCGTATATTAGTCTATGATAAAATTACAAGATATGATTAGTAGAAGTTTATTTACAGAGTCAAAAAAACTACGAGTATTTGACTTTGATGAAACCCTTGTATTCACCAAATCTTACATTTATGTCAAACAACCTAATGGTAAAGAAAAGAAACTAACACCTGGTGAGTATGCAGTATATCAAGAGAAACCTGGCGAAGAATATGATTTTAGAGATTTCTATTCAGTTCAAGAACCACAAGAACTAAAAAGAATCACCAAAGTACTTAGAAGAATAATCAATAAGAATAAAGGTGAAGGTGTATTCATTTTAACTGCAAGACCTCAAGCGGTAGAAAAACACGTTCAACAATACTTAAAAGATATAGGAATAAACAAAAGAATACCAGTAGTTGGTTTACAATCTAATGACCCAAAATCAAAATCAGATTGGATAGAAAAAAAGATTGATAACGAAGGGTATGATGATGTTTACTTCGCTGATGATTCTATTAAGAATGTAAATCAGATGAAAAAAATGTTAAGAGGTAAAGATATTCGCTGGCGAGTTCAACATATTAAACATTAATTTTTTCATATTTATTAATATGTGGTATAAAAATTATATAAAAAGAAAATATGATTGGGTTAGAAGAAATCCAATTCTTTCATCTTATATTGGATTTGTAAAAGGTATAATCTTTACTTTAATATTATGTTCATTACTATCTTCTTGTGGTTCTTATAGAATTCAACAAAGAGGACCTGAAATTACTCATGTACTTGCTATTACAAAAGAAGGCGATACATTAAAAGTACCAATTCAAGAATTACAAAGAGATTTAACACCTGATTATTATGAAGGATATAGATTTCATTGGAATAATTCATGGTGGTTATACAACGATTGGTATTGGAACTATTGGTATCAAAATCCACGATGGTTTTATCCAAGATATCAAGTTCAAATACCTCAAAATAGAGTGAGAGTGAGAACCCCAAAAGTACCACAAAGATACATACCAAGACCTAATACTCCAAATAGAGTGGAGAGTGCAACTCCTCGTGGTTCTAACACACCACAAGTTCAACCAAATCGTGGTAGAAGTAATCAAACAATCAGAAAACCTCAATATGTTAGGCCTTCTAACACAAGAACGAGAACAACTCCTAATGTAATTCAAAGACCAACTCGTTCAAATAATACCCCTCGTAAGAATAACGGAAACCAGTAACCTTTATATTTATATGTAAAGGAAAACTAAGGTATGCCAGCACAATCAAAACAGCAACAAAAATTCATGGGAATCGTTCGTGCGATTCAAAAAGGTGATATACCTGCATCTGATGCTTCACCAGAAGCACAAAAGGTTGCAACATCTATGAAAAAATCTGATGTAAAAGATTTTGCTTCTACCAAACACAAAGGACTTCCAAGAAAAGTAAAACAAGAAATCTTAAACAGATTAAAAGAGTACGCCAACAAAATGGGAACAGACCATTTAGGTGGTGATGATTATACTTCTTCTAAAAAAGGTGGTTTAAGAGATTTTGATGGATATGATAATGTAGATTATAATAAGGATATGCCAATGGACGAATCTAACCTAAAAGGACAACTTGCTGCTGATTCAGTTCAAGATATAATCAAATCTATTGGTTCTCGTTTTGTTAGTGGTGAAATTAAAAACACCAAACGAGATGGTAAAACTTACATTAAACTAAAAGATGAAAAATTTGGTAGTGGTGTAGTTAAAATCTTAAAATCAAGATTTGGTATTGATGCAAAAATAGATTACTATGGTGGTAAAGGAAAGATTGCTTCTTCACCCTCTGTATCCTTTTGGTCAGATACTATATTAGAAGGACCTAGGCCACAAAATTGGATGCAGGGTAGAACTTCTGATTATCATACTAAACTTCGTGGTAAAGAAAGAGAATACGATGATACTAACTTTGAGAAAGACAATTCAGGACAACCAGATTTAGAAGAAACTTTTGATAAAGTAGAACATCTTAAACTTCTTAATCTTGCTTTAAGAACTATGCCAGGTTCTCAAAAACAAAAAGAGATAATCAGAAAACTTAATAAAGTTAGAAAAGCTGGTGGTATGAGACCACTAAAAGAAAAGAGTATAGTTGAGTACGGTCAACGATTAGATTTATCTTATTTAGAAGATGAGGAAGCAAGATTAGATGGAACTCCAAAACCAAAAGATGCAATCGATAGAAACATAGATGAAGGTACTATGATTCGTAGAGCAGCTGATTTAGCTCAAGAATTATTACCAAAAGATACTTGGTCAAGATTCGCATCAGATGGTAAAAAGAACGCTGAGTTCGTTAAGAATGTAATTCGAGATTTAGCTCGTTCGTTAAATCAATTTTATAAAAATCACAATATAAATGTGAGGATACACAAATAGGAGAATAAATTATGGCAATTGTACCAAAAGGAATTATCGTTCATTCAATGGCTGAATACTTAAAGATGCCAGAAGGACCAATGAAGGCTCACGATTTCTTAAAATCAGTAAAACTTTCAGTTCATGGTTTCATCCACCCAGATGGAACTTATGAAAAGATGATTGAATCACCAAACAAAGCTGCACATGCTGGTGCATCTAAATGGGCTGGGTTAGAACACTTAAACTCACACTTCTTAGGATTTGAGTTATTAGTACCAGGAGAACACGATTTTGGTACTTTCTCAAAGGCTATTGAAACACCAGGAACTTATACAGAAGAACAATTCCAAACTGCAGTCGCAACTTGTAAGTGGTGGATGAAGGAATATGATATTCCTGCAGAAAATGTAGTTCGTCATTCAGATTGTTCTGGTGATGATGTAAGAGGAGCTGGAAAAGGTAAAACAGACCCAGGCAGTGCTTTCGATTGGGATAGATTTAAAGAGGCATTAGTTTCTTAAAAAATTAAAAAAAATATATTTAAAATTATAAACAAAAAAGGTTACGATAATGAATTTAATAAGGAGAAAATGGATGGCTTTTAAAGACATTTTTAAAGACGAGAATGACATCAACGAAAAATCAGTAGTTGGTTTTGCTTCATTCGCAATTATGAGTTTATTTGCAGCTGCAGATTTAGTAACCGGTATTTTAGGAACAGATTTAGTTATTTCTGATACAATCTTCAACTCATTTGTAATCATTACACTTGGTTCATTTGGTATTGGAGAAGCTGGTAAGATTTTCGGTAAAGATAAATAAACTAAATAATTACATTTTATAATAAAGGTTGCATGGAAAGATTTAAAAAAATTTCACCTCTAGATATGAGTGAGTGGTTTGTTCGTGAAGACGAGCAAACTACTTTTACTCCAAATGATTGGAACTTACCTATACCGTGGATTTCTTCATTTATATACACACATCTTACAGCTAATTTTTGGGGATATCATCAAGGTGCAGAAGCAAATGATTATGAACAACCTAGAGTTCTTCAAATAGGTTGTGCACAAGGTGGGGATGCAGTAGAAAATGCAAAAATATTAAAATTACCTATGTTAAATGGTGAACTTCATGTTATTGACTGGTTTAAAGGAAACTTAACTGTTGATGAAGATGAAGAATGGTATTATAATGAAGATAATGCTCCAATATGGAGAACCCATTTAGAAAAAGAGGCTGAAAAATTTGATGTTTCTGATAGAATTACGATATTTGAAGGTGATTCTCGTGAAATGATACATAAAGTAAAAAACAATTATTACGATGTTGTTTTTATAGATGGTGGTCATGAATACGATATAGTAAAATCAGATGTAGAGAATGGATTTCAGAAATTAAAAAATGGTGGAGTGATGGTATTTGATGATTTTAGTGGAGGTAAACATTCATATGAAAAATTTGATATAAAAAATGCTACAAATGAAATGTTACAAAAAGATACATTTAGATTTGGAGATGAATTAGTTCATGTTGGTGTTGTAAAAGCAGTACATGAATTTTTTGATGGAAACTATATTGTGTGTGAATCACATGATAAAGCATACCATATAAAAGGATATAAAATAGAAAGGTTATAAATAAATGATATATTGGTTCACAGGTCAACCTGCACATGGTAAGACCGTATTAGGTAAAAAGTTACACAAGTTTCTACAAACAGAAAAACGTAATTGGCGTAAAGATGTTTTCCACTTAGATGGAGATGATTTACGCGAATTAACAGTTAATAAGGATTATTCCGAACAAGGACGAATAAACAACATCAGAAACGCTCAGATGATTGCTGAATACCTTCACAAAAATGAGTGTGATGTTGTTGTTTCCCTTGTTGCTCCATATCGTTGGTTAAGAGAAGAATTCAAAGAAAGAATTGGTTACGGAGATTTCCAAGAATTTTATGTACATTGTTCAGAACCTCGCGAGAGAGACCACTTCCATGTTAAAGAATATGAACAACCTGAAATTGAATTTATTGATGTAGATACAACTAAAGATGACCCTCAATTATCCTTTTCAAAGATTATCAATCATTTGAATAAAGTAAATAAGTTATGATTAAGGAAATAATTTGTATAGGCACATCTTACACTTGGGGAGATGGTATTGATACAAAAAGAAATAAAAAATTTGTAAAGTGGTATAAAGAAAATACTAATGAAGATGTATCTAGAGAAACTCATGCCTGGCCTGCTTTATTATCTAATCTAACGAATATCAAAACTCGTAATTTGGGTAAATGTGGTTCATCCGTAGAATATGTTTGTAGAAATGTAGAAGAACTTTTAGAAACGGAAGATTTATCAGATAAATTACTTATTTTAGAATATGCAAATTGGGGTAGGAGTGAATTATGGTCTACTAAATATCAAAAATATATAATTGCAAATTGGGGACCCAGCGATGGTGAAAACTTTGATAGTGGGTTTTCAACCTATCTTACTATTGATTATGGAGAACAATATGATGATACACCTTATGCATTATGGGATTTTAGAGATGAAATAGAAGTTTATAATACTTTTTGTGATAATTTTGTAGATGAGATGGAGATACTAATCAAAAACGATAGAAATTTTCTTAATCTTTTATACAAGTTAAATCATAAAGATATTAACTTTTTAGTCATACCATTAGAGCCATTTTTTTGGAATGAATTATTTAATGATAAAATTTTGTTAAACAACTCTGAATTATTCTATTTTAATTCTGAAAATTATGGTATGGCTGGATTTATTTCAAATAAAGGATTACGAGTAGTTGATGATATAATTGATAGTAACGAATCACACCCATCACCTCAAGGACATATTGAAATTGTTAATAAACTTTTTCAAACTTGTAAAGATAAAAATTTATTCTAATGGCGAATATTAAAGCAAAAGCAGATAAAGAAAGTTCATCAACCGAAAAGAAATATTCATTCTTTGCAGGAAGATGGCAACCTTTGCATTCTGGTCATCTTTGGTTAATCAATGAAAGATTAAAAGAAGGATATAATGTCTGGTTAGGTATCAGAGATGTAAAACCAGATGAAAAGAACCCATGGACAGCAGAAGAAATTTTAGAAATGGTCAAAGAGGGTCCACTCAAAGAACTTATTGAAGATGGTAAAGTTCTACCAACTATTATACCTGATATTGAATCAATCAATTATGGTCGTGGTGTTGGTTATGATATTATAGAACACATACCACCAACAGAAATCGGTGAAATTTCTGCAACTTCAATCAGAGAACAAATGAAAAAAGATGGTCTCATATAAACGACATATCGCTAAAACAATCTCGTGGAGAGTGGTAGGAACATTAGATACCATGCTACTTTCTTGGATTATTACAGGTTCTTGGAAACTTGGATTGACTATTGGTGGAGTAGAAGTAATAACAAAAATGGTTCTTTATTTTTTACATGAAAGAGCCTGGTATAAATTTATAAATTATGGAATTGATAAAACCGCAAGTAAGAAACGAGTGGGGTAATCTAAAAGAGATTATCGTAGGTAGTGCAATAAATGCACAAGTACCAAAAGTGGGTGATAAATGTTTACACAGTATTGATTATGCACATTTATCCGATGAAGAGTTTCAACAAAGACCCAACGGATTATATCCTCAGAAGTTATTAGAAGAAACAGAAGATGATTTAATTACCATAGCAGATACTTTAATGAAATTGGGGGTAAAGGTACACAGACCTCTAGATAAAGATTTTTCAGAACCAATCAAAACTGATAATTGGGAAGTGGATGGATATTACAATTATTGTCCTCGTGATTCTATGTTGGTAATCAATGATAAAGTTATAGCAACTCCAATGACACTTAGACATCGTTCTAATGAGGCTGATACTTGTAAACCTCTTTTTGACCAAACTCATTGGGTTGATGCACCAAAACCAAAATTATTAGATTCAATTTATCAAAGAGATGATTTATCTATTCCAACTCTTTTAAATGGAGAACCAGTTTTTGATGCAGCAAATGTTATTAAACATAATAATGATTTACTTTATTTAGTTTCTAACACAGGTAATTTAGATGGTGCAAAGTGGTTAGAAGGATATTGTAAAGAAACTTTTGGAAATGAATATAAAGTACATCCTGTCGAGAATGTTTATGCATATATTCACATTGATACTACTTTTGTATTTCTAAGAGAGGGACTGGTATTACTTAATCCAACACGAGTTAATCAAGATAATCTACCTCACTTTTTAAAGGATTTTGATAAAATTTGGGCACCAGAACCTTATCCAACACAAGTTCTTGATGATTGGTGTCCTGCATCACCTTGGTTGGGGATGAATATATTACCTATTAATGATAAATTAGTTATGGTAGAAGAACACCAAAGTATGTTAATGCGAGAATTAAATAAATGGGGAATTGAATCTATACCAGTTCGAATGAGACATGCTAGAACATTTAGTGGTGGTCCTCATTGTGTAACCCTTGATGTAGTTAGAGAAGATGATTAAAATTTTAGATTTAAACTATCAAACACCTCGAATGTTTGGTGAGTTTTTCAAAAAATATGAACTATCAATTGATAATCTTGATAATGTTAGTGGTGAATATGATGTTGTTATTTGTCATCGAGAAGGAATTCAAGATGTAGATTTTTCAGAAATAGAACAATACTGTCATAAAGATACTAAAATTATTTGTGATATAACAACTGAAAGTGGTAACATTCAATGTTTTTTAGATTCATTTAAAGAAACAACTGACAATAATGATTATCAGTTTTATTTGATAGCAGATACGGATTTAACAAAATACTTTGAAAGAGTTTATGTAAAATATAAAACTTTACAATCTTATTCATTATCATATTATGCATTTCTAAACCCAATGGGTGATAATCGAATGAGTTTGTCTACTGAATTTTCTTCATATGAAAACTCATTCATGTCATTAAATAATAGTTGTAGAAATCATAGAGTTCTTTTACTTAGTAAACTTCTAAATCGAAATATTGATTTAAGAAATTGTTCTTTTTTATTAACAACATCAAGTGATGTTGGTTATATTCACAATCAAAAAATGTATAAAGATACTATAAATTCTTTGATTGAATTAAAATTAATATCATTAGATGATAAAGAGAAATTACAATCATATCCATTACCAAAACAGTTAGATGTTGATTTTAGACAATTGGGTTATTTACCAAATTCGATAAACAAAAAGGTTTATAAACCAATATTAAATTTAGTTACTGAAAATCTTTTTGGAGTTGCACATGGAGATATAACTGAAGATAAGATAGTAACATTTACAGAAAAAGTAATGAAACCTTTCCAGGCAAGACAAGTTCCATTATTCATAGGACTTCCTAACTTACAAAGTACTCTTAGAGAACTTGGATTTGATTTATTTGATGATTTGATTGATAACTCGTTTGAACTTGAAGAAAATCATTCTATTCGAATGGATAAAATATTGGATGAACTAGAGCGATTATTAACTTTAGATTTATATGAATTTAAACAAAATAATTTGATTAGATTTGAAAATAACTATAACTTATTAAACACACTTAGAGATACTGGTAGAGAACTGATAGAATCTTTTTTATTAGAAACTAATATTTTTAATATAGAAAAATCAAAACAATCTATCAAAAAATAATAACATACTATACTTATACTAAAATAGATTAGTATGGAAAATAAAAACGAAAAGATATTCCCTAACTTTGACCCAACTTCTGATTTATCTCAAGCAGGTAAGCAAAGAAAGATGAAACGAGGGTTGGGAGCAAAACCACTTTTAAAATCAGAGATACAAGAGGTTCAATCAAAAGCCCGTTCTGCTATGGAGGCTGCTCGTTTATTGGGTGTATCTTATAACACTTATAAAAAATACGCGAGAAAATACGAAATCTTTGAGGATTTAAAAAATCCAAATGGAGATGGTATTCGTAAAGGTTATAATATCAAACGAGGTAAGTTTTCTCTCGATGATATTTTAAAGGGTAAGTATCCAGATTACCCTGTTTGGAAACTCAAACAAAGATTACTTCACAATGGGTATATGTTAGAGAAATGCAACAATTGTGGTTTTGAAGAACAAAGATTAATCGATGGTAAAGTACCTTTAGTTCTTGACCACATTGATGGTGATAGATGTAACCACAAATACGAAAACCTAAGAATGTTATGTTTCAATTGTTCATTCTTAATCAACGGAAATCTCTCAGGCCCGAAAAAAGAATACGAATATTAGGAAAAATGAAATAAATTTTGTATCTTAGCAATTAAAATAAATTATGGCATATTCAAACGAATACAAAGAATGGGTAGATAACTCAGTAAGTTCAAGTTTCTCAGTTAGAGATGTTTCTGCAAACCTAAGTCCAACCGAAACAAATGATAATGTTCAATGTGATGGTATGGGATTTATCGGTATGTATAAACAAGAAAATGGATTACTTATGTTAAAATTTCCTGAAGATAATGAAATTGGATATAAACTTGTAGATTATCCCACAGTTAGAAAACAACTACAAGGATTAGAATGAGTTATATAATTGGAAATAAATGTGTAGGTGTATGTGATACTGGTTGTGTCACAGTTTGTCCAGTAGACTGTATTAATGGTCCTATTGATATTGCTGGTATGGGTAAAGAAGTTGAATCAATGTCAGAAGAAGAAAAACAAGGTTTACAACTTTATATTGACCCAGAAGAGTGTATTGATTGTGGTGCATGTGTACCTGAATGTCCAGTGGATGCAATTCACGAAGATGAAGAAACAGCTATAAGAAAAGAAGGAAGTGATGAATCGGTTCGTAAAAATTATGAATTTTATAATCTTGAATGGATTAAAAAATGATAATTTACAATAACGGTTGTTCTCATACTAAAACCGGCGAAGATTTTTTTTCTCACGGTTATTTTGATATTGTTTGTAAAGAATTGTTTAGTAACGATTATCATACTGTAGCTCTTGAAAGAGGATTATACAATTATGAAAAAAATAAACTTTCAAAGTTAAAATTAGATTCAACTAATATTCTTTTTAAACACGCACTTAGTGGTAAATCAAACGATTTAATTTTTTTTGAAACTTTAAACTTTATCTACACTACTTTAGGTACTAAATTAAAACCAAATTTAATTATTATTCAATGGAGTGGTCCTAACAGAAGATTTCACAGCGAACCTGATGGTGGTATTATTGATATTAATCCACACGATAATACCGACTTAGGAATCAAATTTGAACCACTTGCAACAGAACAAACCCTTCAATATATGATAACTTTACAAGATATATGTAAACTTCATAATATTGAATTTATTTTTATACCTTACATGGAATTGGATAAAGAAGTAGTTGAAACCAGTCCAATAGTAAAACAACTTAATTTAAATAAGTTTACAACTTCTTTGATTGAAGGTCATAGAAATCTTTTTAGACAATCAGGTTATTCAATGGATTTACAAGGTCACCCAAACTTTTATGGTATATATCAGATAGCAAAATTAATACTTGAAATTTTAAACAAAGATATAGGTCTAATTGAGAACTACATTGAAAAAGATGATATTAAAAAAAGTAAAAAACCATTACAAAATTTTATCAAAAAATACGGAAATAAACTTGGTGAAGGGGTAATAGAAAGTGTTAAAAAAATTAAAGATTTAATTTAATTTGTTTTTTTGATATTTTTTTTGTATCTTTGCAAGTAAATAAATATTTATATATAATTAACATTAAACAAAAAGAAATGGCAAAGTATTTCGAAGTTACAGTTGAAGTGGAAGTTGCAACCATGAAAAATGGCAACCCAAAATTGAAAAAAGAAATCTACTTAGTAGATGCACAATCAGTAACCGAAGCAGAAGCGAGAGTAGTATCGGACTTCGAACAAAGTGGTATGCAGATTGACTACAAAGTAAGTGGAGCAAAAGAAAGTAGAATAATCTTGGTAATTGAATAATGAGTAAAGAACCTCAAATTAAAGAAGAGGAAGTTAAAACTAAAGTGGCGAAAAGGGTGCCCCCTGGTGACAGATGGACACCCCTTTCTAATACTACTGTGGTTTTAGATTCTTTAACTGATTGTCTTGAATTTATTTACCAAGATATTGGTAAAACTCAATTCTACATGGATGCTCGCGAAGGGTATGTTTACATTGTAGATACTGAAGAAATTATTATCGAACCAGAACCAGAAAAGAAATGGAGTTTATATGGCGAAGATTAGAAAAAAATTTTTATCTTTACTATTATTATTCGCAATAATGTTTCCCAAAACAGGTCTAATTATAGAGCATAAATCTTCTCAACAAATGGAAGAAGATGGGGAAGTATTTTTGGGTATTTAATAATTCTATAACTTTTCTATATTTATAATAAGTTAATTAAATCAAAACAAAAACAAATTAATTATGACAACTTTTTTAGTTATTTTAGGATTGCTTGTAGCTGGTGCAGGCGTTTATTACTTCCTTATCAAAACCGGTAAAATTAAGGATGAGGATGGAGACCTAATCGCAGATGTGGTTGAGGACAAAGTAGAGGACATCAAAGAAGATGTTCAAGAAGTGGTTAAAAAAACCAAAACACGCGTAAAGAAAGTTAAACAAGAAGTTAAAGAGGTTATTGCTGAAGTTGAAGATGTAGTATCTGCAATTAAAGGAAAACCTACAAAATCAAAACTTAACTCTCTTACGAAACAGCAATTAGTTGATGCTGTAAAACAAGACCATGGTGTAGAATTAGATGGCTCTGTTAAAAAATCAACACTAGTAAATAAGGTTTATGGTATTTATAACAATAAGCCACAAAAGTAAAACAGGAGTAAAACCTTGAGTTTAAAATTATTACTTACCGAAGCAGTAGTTGTTGATTCTATGTTCGATATAGAACAAGAACTATTGAACATTAAAGAAAGTATTTTAGAACAAATGATTATCGAGGGTGTTGATGACCCTGGTATCTTAAAATGTGTTTTCATGGCAGGCGGACCAGGTTCTGGTAAATCGTTCACTGCCATGGAAATTTTCGGTATTGATAAAAAACTTAAATCATCGTTTTCTTCGTTTGGGTTAAAATCAGTAAATTCAGATAGTGCTTTTGAAAAAGGATTAAAAGACAATGGTATTGACCCAAAAGATTTAGCAAAAATAGAAAAAGAAGATGCTGAATTATGGGATAAATTGACTGGTGCACATGCAGATTCAGTTCGTTCTAAAGCAAAACAACTTACTAAAAAACAACAATCATTTTACGAGGCTGGTAGATTAGGTATGATAATCGATGGTACTGGTCACGATTATGCTAAGATTAAGAAACAAAAAGAAAAAGCAGAAAAATTAGGATACGATTGTTATATGGTATTTGTAAACACTTCATTGGAAGTTGCCAAGGAGAGAAACTTAAAAAGGGATAGGGTATTACCAGAAGATTTATTAGAAAAATCTTGGAAAGATGTTCAAAATAATTTGGGTAAATTTCAAAATTTATTTGGTGGTAGTTTCCGAATTGTAGATAATACTGTTTATAAACCTATCGCTAAAGAAGTTCAGAAAGCAATAAATCAATTTATAAGTAAACCCGTTTATAATCAAACTGGTAAAAAATGGATTAAAACAGCAAGAGATTTAAAAAACAAAAATCTTATTAAAAAATAATGGCAAAAGGTTTAGTTAGTGGGAATTATTTAGAAAAACCTAAAAAAACCCGAAAAGGAATTCACGCGAAAACAAAACAATCAAAATCTAAAAACGCATCCTTGTATAAAAAAGCCTACCGAGGTCAAGGTAGATAATTAAAAAAAATAAAAGTGCTTAACAAAAACAGTATTGTTTTTCTTGGTGATTCGTTCACTTGGGGAGAAGGGTTAGAGTTTTATTCTAATTTTCCAAAATGGGTCAAAGAACGAGAAATTGATAATAACAATTGGGTTATCTTACGAGATAAACAAGACGAAGATTCTATTAAGTTTAGAAATGAACATAGATATCCCCATTTAGCTGCATCTAAATTAGATTGTAATTATTTTGTAGATACCGAAAATGGTGGTACTATTGCAAGAAACATAAAAGTATTAAAAAAAATACTAATTAATAATCAAAATATTACCGATGTAGTTATACAGTTTTCCACTTATTCACGCGAAACTTTACATATGAATTTTGAATGTAGTTGTGATTTTTGTCTGGATACTCATTGGGCACCTATACTTGATAACCTAAATATGTTTATCATAAAAAAGTTAGATAAAAACAATGGTGATAATGAAATAAAAAGAAACGAACAAAAAGTATTTGATTATGTTTCTCAAAAAATCAATAATACTGATTATAAGAGTACTGAATTTTTAGAACAAGTAGATGATTTTGTACAAACAAATTTTACCAGACAATTAGGATTTTTATGTGAAAGTTATTTTAAAGAATTAAAAAACTCTCACAACATACGATTCCATTTTATAGATTCTTGGTGTACTACTACAAGTAAACTACTAAATAAAAATATATTTATACAACAAAATTTAATACCGTTAATTGGAAAAACAGATAGACCTTATCAAAATTGGTATGATTGGACACAAACCTTTGATAAAAAATTACTATCAGAAGATTTTCCTAAAACTGGCAATGGTCATCCAACTTTAGAAATGCATGAATACTTAGGAAAATCAGTAGTTAATCATTTTGCATCTTTTTTTAAACTTTCTTATATTTAATACCAATAATATAAATTATTGTAAAAATAATATAGGAGAGTATGAAAAATTTAACAGAAGAAATCGGAAGAATTTGCAATATTTTAGAAGATGCAGTTGAAGAGCAAGATTGGAAACTTGTATCTAAAATGATTGATGCATTAGATGATGTTTATATGACATTGGATAAAGAAGAAAGTTCTTTCGGAGTTTATGACGAATAATTATTTAAATATAATACAAGAGAAGGGTTATTTGGTTTTGGATAAAAATTCCATAAACCTACCAAATTCTTTAGTAAATGATATTGATTCTTTATTTTTAAAATATAGAACTAATGAAGAATCGTTATTTCAAAATGTAAGATTACATAATATAGGAACTGTGTCAGTAAATGACAATGTAGAATTTAGTTCTCTAGTTGAAGAAAATAAAAATAACCCAAATTGGTTTCAAATTTGGAAAAGTTCACCAATTTTAGATGAAGATAAAAATTTAGTTGAACTTTATAATTCAAAAATAGTTGATTTAATTTATGAAGTTACTCCAACTTCCATGCATTACGAATTTACTTGTTTTAGAAAAGGTTGTGGTATAAAACCTCATAAAGATGCAAATGACCATAACCCAAATAGATTATGTGTAATCTTATCTTATTTCAGTAACGAATGGAAACGAGAATTTGGAGGAACTTTAATATTAAATCAATCTGAAGAAATTGTGCCAAATGAAAATACAATAGTTATTTTAGATTTTACTAAAAATAATATATCACATGAAGTATCTAGAGTTTTAGTAGATAAAAATCGCCTATCGTTAACAACCTTTATTGACTACGAAAATAAATTATGATTATACCAGTAGATATTAAAGCCCCGAAAAGAGTAGATAAGACATGGGGTTATGAACTATGGATTCACAATGATGAAGATTATTGTGGTAAACTATTAGTTTTTACCAAACAAGGTAATAAATTCTCAATGCACTATCACTTAAAGAAAAAAGAAACTTGGTATGTTCAATCAGGTGGATTTGACTTTCATTGGATAGATGTAGAGAATGGTAGAAGAGAAAGAAAAACAATCAAAGAAGGAGATTCGGTATTAATTGAAAGAGGACTACCTCATCAATTA